>Ga0123354_10010011_pt1 | contig 14570 bp, 12 predicted proteins | sample TergutLab28metaG_2_FD_97872 | JGI IMG/M metagenome (GOLD analysis project Ga0123354, IMG submission 97872) | Labiotermes labralis P4 segment gut microbial communities from Petit-Saut dam, French Guiana - Lab288 P4 | ecosystem: Host-associated > Arthropoda: Insects > Digestive system > Gut ... | reverse complement strand
GTGCAGTGTACTGATGGCTATGAGTGGGAGGGGGGGGGGGGGTTGGGTGAAAGAGAAGGGGTCACAGTTGGTACTGGGTACAATCAATGAAACAAAGCTACAAACAGAAACCACTTCTTTTGAAGGTTGCACCTATCTGTTCAATCCACTAGCAACTGTTCAAGTTGGTCAAGCTGTGATTGAAATAAATACAGATTGTTGAGTGGTCGATATGATGCTCTGCTTCCGTTTGGTATATTACAATTGTCATCCAAATGAAAAAAGGGAAAATTATATACAAAAGTGATTTATTGCAAAAACAGGAACAGTACACTGACATTCATATTCAATGTGGGTCCCACCACATTCTACACACCTTTTCCAATGTTCCACTAAGGCATAAATTCCTCAAGAGAAGTTTTTGGTTGCTGTGCCAACCAGTCATGCACTGCCTGCTTTACCGCCTCATCTGATCTAAAGTGACGTCCAAGTACAGCATCTTTGAAGGATCAAGAGAGGTGAAAATTGCTGGGTGCCAAATGTGGTGACATGGTGGACAGGATAACACCTCCAATTTTATATCCAGAATCTGTTTCAAGGTATGACAGGCGGCATGTGGTCAGACATTGCCATGCTGTAGATACATCCCAGAAGATGATAAACCATGAAATTTACTTCAAATTGCCAGCTTTAGTTAATTTCACAGCATATCACTGTACAATACTATGCTATACTACAAAATTTTTCTGGTTTACATTTGAATGGCCTTTGTCGAACACATGTAGTCTTCCCAGTCTTTTCAAGGTCCTGAGGTAAAATAATTTTGACACTGCTTGCCTTTAACAATTTTCTACTCAAATTTTACAGACTTTATACTAGTTATCTCAGATTAAGGAACTATGTAATCAATACAGTAGCGGAATACTACTGATTCACAGACTTTACCTTCACCTGTGGTTTTTATGCATTACTCTTAATTCCACAATTTTAATGCAGAAGACTATAAAATAAACAACAAAATCAAACTTTACTTTTTTTACAAAGAGAAAATGAGTAGCAACAAACAGCTTTGTGTAAACTTAAAACCCAACAAAGTAACAAAGACCATAAACATGAAAATCTGGACAGAACATACAAAGTATACTTGCTTACTGTAATAATTGCCACCTCTCCAAATCTTGTTGTATTCATATCATATCATATTTTGATTACATAAATTTAATACCATGAAGGTATTCCAATTAGGAAACTGACTAGCACGCTGGACCCATGAAAAGATTGTCACCACAGAGGATTCTACTGAAGTTGAATATTTAGTGCACACATTTGTAAATATATTACAATGATGGTGACAATTGCAGCACTACTACTACTACTACTACTACTACTACTACCACCACCACCACCACATAATTTTAGTAGTAATAGAATTGCTATGGCCCATTACAGAATTCCAGGGGTGTGAGAGCTAACACCAGGTTCTCTGCAGCACACATGGTATATTTGTTAACTGCAACTGGGTTGACACCCTGTGGCATTAAAACAGTACACATTTACACACAAACAATACACAGAGTCACACAATGAAACTGAATAACCAGAATGGAACATACATAACACTATGCACACATAAGAGACACCTTTACAAAATATAACAGAAGCATACAACACATACAACCACATATACAATGATACAAAATAGAACCAAAAGAATAAGAAAATATGTGATAAATGAAACAACCACATTAGCAGCAAACTTCATATGATCTATATATCTTCTAATACTGATAGACATCCTGTTATTAAGAAATTCACTCCACTTCACTACACCTGTTGACACTTCACTTCTTCTCATTTAAACTTCACCCAACTACACTTCACTACACTACACCTCACTTCACCACACTGCACTTTTAGACGATTTTTACCACACTTCTATTCCTATCACTTCATCCCATTCATAACGGCTTTTCCAAATCTTCTTTCTTCCCTAACACTTCTGCAGGTAGTTGGTTCCAGTCTTTTATGGTCCTACTTACAGGAATACTTCCCAATATCCGTTCTTTGCTTCCCATCCCTAATTTTCTGAACATGATCAACCCTACTCAAATAGTAAGGCCTTTGCAACCTGTCGCATATAGCTTTCCAAGCCCTTTCGTAAACAGCTTTCCCTTCTATTAATCGTAAGTTCTGTATTGTTTATCAAATGTTTACCTTAAATTCTGTATTACTTACCACACATTTCTTTTACTTCCATCTCTGCCTCTAAAGTATTATTAAAGGTCTAAGATATGATTTTTTTTATTTCATTTTTCTCCCATTCAATAGTCTACCCACCCTACACACAAACTAGTTCTTGCTCTCCTTCCAACCCCTGCTTTCTTCAGCTGGCTTTGATCTTACATGCAAGGGGACCTAGATTTTTCATTTCTGTGGTCTTATTGCCAGTCAGTAACGTTCTGAGTGATATTTCCTTGTCCACATTTGACCACCTGATGTGAACGAACACCTCTCTCCACTTTCAGCAACAGATGACTTTTGTTCTTCTCCTACCCACATAGAAGGAATCTCCCCCATTAAGTTCCTCCCTCACCCATCTCAATTTCCACATTCCCAACCTGAGCCATGCTCTGCTGTTTCACTTGTTCACAGCGCAGCATAATAGATAACCCTCATTTTCCCAGTTATGTTTCAGTTCCCTGTATAAATATGGCAACCTTTTTCCTCAATTCAGCTAAAAAAACCTCTGTCTCTGGATGTCATTCCAACCAGTTTTCATTACATGGCACAACGTTTTTACTTCAATCTCCTCCACATTTTGCCATAGGCAGCCCAGTCCAATTTCGTCTGGTTCCTCCCTTAGTCTCCCTGTCTAACTCCACACATTTTGCTCACCAACCTGCTCTTCCTAACACTGTCTTACTGGTTCCTCCTTCCCACTCTGCTTGACAATGGCCCCATATTTTATAACCTTACTCCATCATATCCTCTATCCAGCTTTCTATGCCAAGTTCGCTCTCAGCTGCCACAGGGGGCCACACTTATGGAATTCTCAACATTTTCTTGCACCCAAATCTTGTACCCAAATCACCTGTTCCCATCCCCCATCTACTCCCCAAATTTCCAACCCACGTAACAACCATGACTCACATATCATCTTCTAAATATTCTCTAACATTCCAGCTTTATACTTTTCATATTTGGCATTACTGTTAGGCATTTATCAATGGCTCCTAGAGTTTGATTTGCAATTGCTTTGATCTTACCTATTTGCTTTCTACATTCCCCTGTGATCTCCAGTTTTACTCCCAAATATACAACTCTACTTACTTACTTTCATACTCTTTGGCTCTATGGCCCTTTGACAGCCTTGGTCCCCTTAATTACTGGCGCCCTCCCTTCCCTATCCACTGCCTCCTGTCACCGTCTCTTAACCTTCATCTCCCACAGATCCTTTTCCACATCTTCCAGCCATCTCAATCTATGTCTTCTCCTTCTTCTATTTCCCTCTGGTTTACTATCAAATACTTTCTTAACTGTCCTTCCCTTATCCATTCTTACTACATGTACAATCCATTCTAACTGTTTCTTTTTAATATCCGCTAACTTCATTTACTACTTCCAGCCTTTGCACCACCATGTGCAACTCTCCATTCTTTTTAAGCTCCCCTCCATTCTTGAAAATCATCACTTTTGTTTTTTTGAAATGAAATTTCCAGTTTTTGCAAAGTTTTTCTATTTCATCTATCCATTTTGTTAGCCATTTATTGCAAAGCAACTCACTGCTACATCATCTGCGAATAATAACCCTAGTATTGTTCCCTCCCTCACTACTGGTGAGTGTGTTTCTTTTTGTAATGTAGTCTACATCTATAAAAAAGGTTAAACAAATATGGACTTAGACTGCAGCCTTTCCCAACTCCAGTTTCTTGTGGTATTGGCTACATCACTTCATCTCTTTTCAATTTTATACAACATTCAGTTGCCTCTTAACACACTTTTTAAACAATCCACTATGCTTTGACTGAGACCATTCTTTCACATTTTATATCATAATGCCTCTCAGTCTGCCAAATCAACAGCCTTCTCCAGGTCTATAAAACTCTTAACATATGCATCCCCACTTAGCCTTCAGACATTTATCCACCGCTGTTTTAACTACCTCTGCCGCCACCACCACTACCACCATTTCCTTTACTGGAAAAACTTACTATTTAAGTACAGATTTGGTCTTAGTAAAATTTATCGACAAAATGTGGAAGTTTCTAACCACAACCATGCCTCTAATGGTTGACTTACAAGCAATATCTCATACACAATCAACCTATATATTTTTAACCTATCACTGTATTGTATTTCACATGCTTAGTTCCAGTGGTTCAGTGATAGTCACCACCAAATTGAAAGGTGAAGAAAATATCTGAGTGGTTGGTTGCCATGTTGATATTATAGATTCAACAGGATTACCTAAACAAAACTGACACATTTTTAAAACATACTTTCATCATCCCATGTTAAATGACACACCTGTGATTCCCAGTGCCTCTGCCATGCCATACTGATTGTAATAAATTAAAAAAGTACATGAGACTAACAGCATATATCTTCTAATATCAGGCAACTGGGTCAGAAGTTGAAATGCGATTACATAGGATAGAAAATAAAGTCACAAACACTCTAATCCAAGAATATCATTGACTTCAATGTACACACAGCACAAGTACATTCCACATTGTACAACTGATATTAAGCTATTACAATTAATACCAACAAAATGTACTCTTGTTATAATTTAATTTAAAAAAACTTCTACATGTTTCGAGTCATGAGGGTCCATCATCAGGAAGTCAGTGGTAGAATACAAGCATTATCTTATAATATTATGTCCAAGTGTATATGGTACTATGGTGAATCATCAGTGTGTGTTATAACATGAAGCAGATACACAGTGGCAGAAGCAGTTTTTTTTTAGAATTAAATTATAACAAGAGTGCATTTTGTTGGTTTTAATTGTAATAGTTGTATCACAGTGCATGGTATAAACCATGTAAAATTTGATATTTAAGTGTACGTCCCACTTTGGCACCAAGGCTTGCAACCCAGTGTGGAAGAACATGGTGTCAAGTATGTGTAGCCAGAGTTGCAAGCTTATTAAGGCTTGCATCTGCTACAAATCACTTGCCAGACATGTGCTTCTTAAAGGGTCAAAACAGATATAAATTACCAGACTCAAGACTGGAACCATGGGGAGGACAGCCCACAATTTCATGGCTGTAGTACCACAACCAGTCACAAGTCTGATTGGCAGTATCAGACCCAGTGATTCTTTTGACCCCCTAAGAAGCACCCAGCTGGTTAGTTGCAACACACACTGATGTGAAGCAAGAAGTCATCTCCAGCTACAGACACCTTATATCTATTTCTCCTCCACCATGGTTGGACACATGCTGAAATGTCAACAGTAAATATGTGGGGGTCTGATGTGTACCATCTGCTACCCATGTGCCATGTACAGATCTGTCATAATAAAGTTCTTCACATCAGAGTCCTTGCTACCTTATTATTTTAAATGTCCTCATACATCTGAAAGAGTAAAGAGGCTCCTCACCATCTCAGTGCAATCTTGATGGGAGTGGTAAGACAAGAAGTGAAGATATCTGCAGGGAGATCAGGGTTCATGGGTAGGATCTGATTTGCTGCACAAGCTGCCAACTGGATGCAGTTCTTGAAGGTAGGCAGAGAATTCACTGACCCCCTGTTCTGTGCTGCTACCTGCTGCATAATAAACAAAAAATAATAAAAATATAATTTTCATGATATAGGCTTTCAGGTTTACACAGCTGCTACTGCTCAAACAATGGCAATCTTTTGGCTTTTTACACCATGCAGTGATTAAACATTCTGATATTTTGGAGCAATATGTTTTCTCCATTTTCAGGGTAACTGAATTGTTTGGATTACTTCTGAGTTTAGAAGAGGGGAGTACAATTTGCCAAAAGTGACTGAGATGTATGTGAACATAGAAAACTTTTGGTTTGGCAGTTGAAGCAATGCAGAAACAAAGTTTTGTGCTCTGTACTTGTTTTTGGTCAATTCGCAAGTAAATAATGAGAAAGTGGTGCTAAATTAAGGAAACTGTTTTACATACAACAGCAAGAGTAATGGAAGGAAAACATAAGAGTTTTTCTATATACTGGTTCAGTGGAGTTGACACTCTATATGATTTTCTTTCAAAGTGCCAAGTTCAGGATAATATTTGTGTATTGAAACATGGTCATGACTTGAAACAAATCATTTAAACATCATCAATACAATAACTAAAGAGGTTACTTATTGTGTATTTTCTGGCTACAGTCCTGAAGTGTAGAAATGCAGTTCATTTTGTACCACATATTATTCTGCAGACAAGACCTCCGCGCCTACTGAATCTGACCGGACACTATTGACACCTCCAAAGCAGCATAAATTACATCAATGCACCTTCAGCTGAAAGGTAAGAAGGGTAACCAGGACATCTAAATCTGAGATGAATAGTAGCAAGTTTCTGGGCCTCAACCAAAGGAAGATGTGAGAACAATGTGACCTCTGGTTTGGAGGTTTGCTAGTGACATATTTTATTCATGTGGGCATCATTATTTAAGTGAGGCAGTGATACCTCACAATGCTATTTCATTCTTGAACACCTGCTGACTTTTTTACTTTTTTCTTTCAGAATGGACGAGGGACTCCCATAATCTGCTTCAGGAAAATCTGTCCACTGTATTCACATTGTTGGTGATGGCTCTCAATCTCTATTGCTTCCCTTAAGAGAAAGCTGATCCATGAGCCTGGATAATGTGGCCAAGATGGCAGTAGTGTTGAACATGATCCAATGACCAATACCAATATGACATTCTTGAAGGCCAACTTCTCTGGTTACTACAGTCCACATTCCCTGATGATTGTTTTCATGGAGATACCAGTTTGTCCACTTCACACTTTTCTAAATTCATAGGAGATTTTTAAATGCTTGATGACTTTAGGCCCAAGTCATTAATGATGGAACAGGGCAGGCTGAACATTTTCCTAGGTGGTATGTCAACCACGTTGATGTTATGCTTAGATAGCACCCTGCAGATTTGGATGAAAGACTGCTGGTATATAAGTCTTGCAGTGGTCTGATCTACTGAGATGAGTTTAGAAAACATGGGACTTGCCTTGAGGGGTATTTTGATGTTTCAGGAGGTGGTCTGATGTGTGCTAAGTTCAGCCATGAGAGCTCCTTGGTCATAGTTGGCTTTTGCCTTTTGTGCTAAAATGGACAGCAATGAGCATTTATTTTTTGTTGTTGTGGTGGTGGTCGTGGTGGTGGCGGTGGCACCGGGGTGGTGGTGGAGGTGCAATCTCACAATCATAAGCTGATCTGTGTGGGTCACTTTTGTGAACATGTGAGCGGAGGAGGAGGAGGAGGAGGAAGGAGGAGGAGGAGGAAGGAGGAGGAGGTGGCGGGGGTGGTGGTGGTGGTGCAATCTCACACTCATAAGCTGATTTGTGTGGGTCACTTTTGTGGACATGTTGTGAGCAAAGAACCATCTTCTCTTCTCTAAATATTGATGTCCAAGAACAGATGATGCATCCTTGTGTCACAATGTATACAGAAAAGCAATCCAAACAAATCTTCATCTGATGTGAGATCAAACACCATTCAGTAGAGGAGTGTTCAGTGCTGTCCACTGCACGTAGGGTCAAATCCAATGGGACAGTCTTCAGGCTGAATTTAACACATGCCATCCCCCTTCCAAAACAGCTCAAACAACTCAAAAGAAACCCAGTGAGTTGTAAGCCTGTCTCAGCAGATCACAACAATGCAAGAACAGCTATGTTCATATACTTCATTCAAGACACTTTCAACCATAAACTTAGTGCTATCTAAACATATAACTAAAACAGATGGACTACTAGCCAGGAAATTCTCCAGCTTGCCCCATCCCATAAAAGACAACCTAGGCTGAAAATTTTCAAGCATATGTATCTTCCCTGCAAATGTGGTACAGTGTACAATATAAACTGGCAGGTCCATTGAGCTCAGGGTGAAGGAATACCACTGCAACATCCAACTGTACCAACCAGAGAAGTCAGCCTGGTAGAATATAAAATTGATCTTGGGTATCAGATCATTTTCAACAACAATGGCTATGTGAAAGACTGGGCCTCAACTTCCTACTACATCAAGCTGGCTCTCTACACAGATGACACAGCCATTACTGCCATGACCTGCCAGCCTGCACTACTCATTGGCTACCTGGAGACACACTGAACAGGCTCAGGCACTGGATAAAGGACTGGAGGATTGCCAGTGGTGGCTCAATGAATAGCACAGTACACTTCACACAGACTGAGACATATCCATAACCTCCAGCTAGTAGAGCTGTTTCAGAAGCCCTCTCCTTCACAGACAAAGTGGCCTGTCCATCAGAAATGTTCTGTTTTATCAACAGCTCATTCTTCCTAACATGGAGTATGTATGCCCTACTGGCAGTGAGCATGCCACACCCATGTCACGTTGCTGCAGGAGGTACAATCAAGTGTCTTCATAATGTGCATAACACACATTGACACATTTACAAAAATATGGAGGTTCCAAATCTTTTCTGACCACATCATAGTAAAAGAGGGTTTCAAATCAGAGTGCCTTCCAAGTTTTGCAACTTGGAAGGCACTCTGATTTGAAACCGAGCAAGGGCTGAACAAGGTTGCCAGAGGTCTTGGCTGCAAGCCACTGGAAATCAGCAGCTGATCAGCCTGCTTAAGAGGTTGTGAAGTCAACATAACAGACTAGACTAAGCACTTTTTGGCTACTGTAAATGACATTTTCCATGGTTTTGTAAATACCACAGTATAAGTAAAAGATGGAGCATGGTCCTTATTTCCTCAACCAACCACAAAGGCATTCAGCCAAAGAGATTTAACACCTCCACTAGCTCGCAGAGGTATTCAGCCTACATGATCGAACCACTCTGTGTCCAAACCCCAGATATGCACTCAACCAAAGTTCTTCCCACAAACAAGACATTTTGCCATCTGGAGTACAAGTCCTTAACACAATTACATGCAGCCCCCTAGCAATATGCAAAGTCTGTTATAGTGTAAGCACGTTCACCATTACAGTTGCTATAAGATTTCCATGACACAGCATCAACCCATTGCATGCACAAGAACAGACAAAGGGATGTCAAGTTGCACTTTGTACATGTCTCTGTCTTTAGCTTTGTGGTCGGTCAGTTGGTTTATTGCTTTGTTGGCTTGCTCACTGGCTAGCTGACAACCACATCGATTCAGTATACAAGGCATGTTCAAAAAAAGACTGAACTTTTGCTATAAAGACTTTATTGCTCATTTTACAGCATTTTAAGCACTGTCCCCTTCAAAGTAGTCCCCTCTACTGGCGATACACCGTTCCCAACGTTTCTTCCATTGTTGGAATGTTGCCTGGAATGCACTTTATGTGATGGCGCACAGTTCTCTTATCACATTTTCCTAAATCTCCTCTATGGTTCGGAAATGACATCCTTTCAAAGTGATTTTAAGTTTGGAAAACAGGAAAAAGTCTGCTGGGGCTAAGTCCAGAGAATAGGGTGGATGGGGCACAACAAAAGATGTCAATTGTTTTGCCAGATAACTGCGGATGAGGAGTGATGCGTGAGCCGGCGCATTGTCGTGGTGCAACATCCAAGTCTGGTTTTCCCAAAATTCAGGTCTCTTACTGCGCATGCAATCCCTCAAATGCACTAAAACTTTCTGGTACAACTCTTTGTTTACCAACTGACCAGGTGGTACAAATTCATGATGGACAATGCCTTTCCAATCAAAAAACACAACCAACATCACCTTGATCCTTGACTGACTCACCCATGCTTTTTTTGGTTGAGGAGACCCTTTTCCCATCCACTGCCACAATTGCATCTTGGTTTCAGCATCATAGCCATAAATCCATGTCTTATCTCCTGTTATGATATTCTTAAGAAAGTTTTCATTACCATTTGTATTAGCAAGCAGTTCCTGACTGATTTCAACATGGTTTTCTTTCTGATTGTCAGTCAACAAACGCAGCACGAATTCTGCACTGACGTGACATATGTGAAGTTTTTCAGTAAAAATTTGATGGCAAGATCCTATGCTGATGCCCACTTTATCAGCAACTTCTCGGACAGTTAAACAATAATTTGCACAAATCACAGCACGAACTCTCTCGACATGGTTGTCGTTTGTTGATATGGAAAGTCATCCAGGCCTGGGATCTTCACCAACCAACATTCTTTCCTCTTTAAAACGCTTAAACCACTCATAGCAATGTGTTCAGCTCATACAGTCCTCCCTGTATGCTTGGTTAAGCAATTGAAATGTCTCTGTAAATTTTTACCAAGTTTGCAGCAAAATTTCACACACACACACACATTGTTCTTCAAGCTCTTCCAGTTTCACTTCATCACTAATCCAATGAACAGCTTGTGAATGTGCTCAGTTCATCGGATGTAGCTCAAATAACGCTCATAGTGAAAAGGGACAAATGGCAGTTTGTTGTCAAAACCTGATGCTAGGTGTGCTCAGTAGCTGCAGTGTGCTCTCTGAGCTGGTTGGTGCTATTTAAAAATTTAAGTCTCTTTTTGAACACGCCTCGTATACCTGAAGATGGAAGCAGCACACTCTTCTGAGATGTTGGAATATTTAATAACACCACAGTGTTGAAACCCAAAAGATGAGCATCACCTGATTCACACTTCAACTTCGAAAGCATATTTAATCCTTAGTTCTCACGAAAACCTTAACAACAAGGATATAATGTGGGCACTCATGTCTATGACTTTGTTTTAACAGTAACTGCATTTAAAACACTGACTGCCACATATACAGAAATCTGACTGAGCCAGGATTTTCCAAATGGACATGCAGTGTGGCTTGTGTGTAAATGACAGGTAGAAATAATGCAAACTTGTGAAATGCTCTTCAGATGGATGGCAAGTAAGATTTTTGAAGCCTGATTTCTGTGGAGCTGCATATCTTTTGTCTCTTCCACCTTCCAATGGAGCACAAAATTAATGCTACATTTCTTAAATAAAATTAATATGATGTAAAAAGAAATTAATTTTGAAAAAAGTGGACATTAAAGACTGACATTTTTAACTACTGTGAGAATTCTGTCAAGGTATGATTTATGTGGTGCAACCAAATGGTTTCTGGACTGACTCAGATCCTACACTACTGATACTGGCATTAAATTCAACTGCTACATTCACAGGCAGTAGAATATGTTGAGTGATTTCCTACTTCAAATAATGCTGTATGACAAGTGACTGTTACGTAATGGCTTCTTAAGTATCTCTGTGTTCTTCCATTTGCAATTTTGGTATACCCAGTAAAGAGAAAAAGTTGAGATAACAGCATCCCTGTATAAAATTTTGCTTCAAACTGAAGGAAAATGTGTCAATTCAGGTTACTTTGAAAAACAATGTGCACATGCATTGGTCTGCCACCAAATTTGAGCACTGCACCTACTCATTCAGATTCATAAATTTCTGGCTTAAAACAAAAATACTGCTGTTCCACACCCTTTCCTACTCACCAGACTCAGTGCCATGTACCTTGTCTTTTCTAAAAAAAGGGAAAAATTAATCAAGCAAAAAGGTGGGGCATATATGTCAAGTAATTAATAATAAAATATTTTTTCTTAGCAGACTTTTAATTTTGGGGGGTTGTCTGAGGTTACAATCTTCTTAAATTTAGGTAAATACGGTTGTTTGAAATCTGGCCCCTAACACATTTTTCCACTATTGGCCTACTATCTTCTAAACTGAACTGTACAGTTCTTTATGCATAGCCTCTCAATTACATCAGGTATCACATATTCTTGTGTATGTTACAACATTTGATATACCCACTACAACCAAAGCAATACAAAATTCACTGGATTAAACATAAAATCCATTTGTGTGTAAGGCTAAAATACCTCATACTCCTTTTCATGCTGATCAGCAAACTGTTTAAATGAATCTACAATTATACCAGCATTGGAACAGTCATAAACGTAGATAGACGGAGCTCCCATCCAAGTCTGAAGATCATAGACCGAAAGAGGGATGTATTGGGTGTATGTCTGAAAAACAAAGTAACCAGTCAACGAAAATACTATTACAAAATCAGAATCGCACTTGTATATTTTTAACATTGGAAAATACACTGTTGCCAGTCAACATACACTTAATTCACAGAACAGAACTGCACTCCTCTGGGTTATCATGCAGTAATTAGTGTTAATTTCTTACTGACATTTCGGGACAAACTATTGGTTCCATCTTCATGGTCCAAACATCCAAAAGTAAGCCTGTTGCCCCAATACGGTGTTTATATAGGGAACAGTAAGGGCAGTGAAAAGTCGGAGTAGCAAGGTGTCAGTCAATAGGGTTGATTCAAGTAGTGCAGAGGGAGGGGAGTGTGGTAGTCACTGCAGATTTGAAGAGAGACCCTCTGTGATAAAAGAAGTGCTAACAGGTGTGATAGCGAGACATAGGAGAACACTCACATCAGCAAAGTGGAAGAAAAAGGATAGAATTTGCAATATTTGATTAGTAATTGGATTATCCAAAACAAAACCAAACAAAACAACAGGAGGGGGAATGTCATAGGCCAATGCTATTCCATGGTAAAAACACCATGTGCAGAAGCAGTAGACACCAGGACCCAATTGTGGATGGCATGAGAGAGGAAGGGGATTAGAAGATTAGAACAAAGAACAAATAAGTGAACATCAGTACAACAAATGGTAATAAATAGCAACATAAAACAAAAAAGAGGAGGGGGTAAATGTCACAGTCCAGCATTACTCTATGGTAAAATTACCACATGCAGAGCCAGGAGACCAAGGGACATAATAATGTGGACTAAAGAACTGGGGGGTTTTAAAAGAGGAAGATGAGAACAATGAAAAATTCAGTAACACTGAAATTCAGAGGGGCGATTTAGTCTCTTGGTAATAAAATGAGGCAAAGCTGGACAGGAGAAGTGTCTGAGTAGTAGAGGAGGGGGAGAAAATGAACCTATAGGAAATAGCAGGAAACAAAGGAAGAGGGGAAAGAAGAAAAGAAAGAACTGGTAGAGACTAAAGGAAAGGGAAGGGAGAAACAAATGACAGTAGAGATGGAAGTGAAATAAACAAAAATGCACAATGAAAAAAGGTGAGGAAAGCAGTCTGGGCCCAGGAAGGAAGAATATCTGCCAAGAGTTCCTACTGTAGGTCAGGGTTGTGGAATAGGAACCGCCATTACAGTGTGGCGAAAGACAATAGAGGCAGAGGCCCTTAATAGGGACATAAGCTAGTCGCCGCTACTGAGGGGGCCGTCTACTCCCTCTAAGAAGTGTTTTATGTGTCCCAAGGGGTCAAGGGGAGTTGGCCGGGCCGTTCGGGGTCGCCGTGTTACCGAAAGGCGACACAAATGACCCTTTGGGGGGCTACAGCTACTCTCCAGGGGTGATAAATGCAGTTTATAGCCTCTCTTCACTCAAGACCATCTGTGCATGGTGAAAAGCCATATCCTACAAGAGGTGAACCTGTTACACAGAACACAGCGGATCTAAAGTAGTAAACCTTGAAAAAATAATCCCCGATCCTATGGTGTGAGTGCCATGCCTATGGGATGAATGGCAGTGGGTGAGTCTGTCTCAAACAGCACCCTCTGGGATACCAGGTGACATCCCAGAGGTAATTTAGCCTTACCAAATATGGGGGCTCTACTTGGTGGACCTTATAGTACCCCCTTACTTGTGGTACCAAAATGGAACACACATTTATAAATTTCGAGGATAAAGAGAGCTCTGCACCTGGGGACTCCGATAAGGGTTCCTGCACAGAGGCTCTGCATATCGGGGTAGCTGAGCAGAACCCAGCTGAGCAAGGAGCGGGTGAGAATCCTCTGACTGGGGAGGAACACTCGTCTCCTGGCAGTATTGTAGTGACCCGGTTTGCGTCCACAACGCTGTCACCAATTCCTGTAATACATGGGGGTTGTGTCCACAACGCTGTCACCACTTTATGCAGTGCCCAAGCCGAGCGGTAAGTTTTGGACATGCCTACTGTGGCCTAGAATGGCCTATCCTGAAATTCCCACGGGTCAGGATAATGACGGTAGCGTTTAGCCAGTCAGGGGCTTCGTGATTACCTAGGGTTTCGAGGGTCAGAGGACACCTTGGGGTTAAATAAGTGACCAGCCGCATAACAAATGTAACTGTAAATTCTACTGCCTACTATATGTACATTAATATACAAGTACGTTACACTAGCCGAAATGGGTTTGTTGAGTCCCTTGTTATGCCAAATAATTCATTACAAATGTGTAAGTCAATTAGCTGTCATGCCACTATTCAATCCCAATTTGTGACCGTACAATTTAGAATAGTATTTAGTTTCTGAAAATTACTCGCTAACACAAACAATTTAATAATCGGTCAGTCGAGCTTATCTCCTGTTAACAGCCAGAATATGTACTTGTAGTAGCCCAATATGACACCGATGAATATTACAAAATATAACTGTACTGCAGGCAGCAGAGTAACAACGTGTC
>Ga0123354_10010009_pt1 | contig 14570 bp, 2 predicted proteins | sample TergutLab28metaG_2_FD_97872 | JGI IMG/M metagenome (GOLD analysis project Ga0123354, IMG submission 97872) | Labiotermes labralis P4 segment gut microbial communities from Petit-Saut dam, French Guiana - Lab288 P4 | ecosystem: Host-associated > Arthropoda: Insects > Digestive system > Gut ... | reverse complement strand
CTCTTGCAATAACTGTCTGTTGTAAGCATTCGGGATCCCAGAATGCACTTTAAACATTGTTAACCTTGGATTTGTACTTTATAGGTCCTGACGACAACTCAGAAAGAGTCGAAACATGTCGCCATAAAATAGCATTTTATGTAATAAAACTGTTGTGTTTTTGACTGATACGTTATACTTTATATGTATAATACAATGTAAATGAATCCAAAGAGAATTTCATAAAAAAGTTTTTACACAAGAAGTCTTAATAATGAAGTGTGTGAATATATAACATGGATCCATTAACATACTCATCATACTACAGATGTTTCTGTCTACAAGCACAAAATCAAATAACCTTTTTACCTCCAAGTTATGTAGCAATAAAAGTATCTTTTTAACACTCTCAAAAAGAGGCCTGATGATGACTTAATCAACTGAAACATGTTACCAGTTTTATCCCATCTTACATGTCGTGTATGACTAATTTTGAAAAAATATATGTGTAATTGTTTTTACTCTAATGAGGTGGTTAGATGTAGATCAGAATGGAGTTGCATATCATAAAACATGTGACCTTTTTGAAAACTGATTTCTTTGGAGAAGATGTATGCATGTGAGCGTATGTGTGCATGTGTGTGCGTGCGTGTGTGTGTGTGTGTGTGTGTGTGTGTGTGTGTGTGTGTGTGTGTGTGTGTGCACGCTTAACATGCAAGGAACTGGAAACTGTTCCAGCCAAGGGAGACATATTTATGATACTTAACATACACTTAACACAATCTGGAAACTGGGATCAAAATGTTTTCTGCTACATGTGTACTGAATCAGCTTCCCTTAGAAATGTTTACATTGACTAACAAACTTGTGCCGTGAATTATGTAAGAAATGATTATGTCATGTATTATTATTACTTCAGAAAAAGAATGTTACTGATATATTTTAGGAATTACATGTATGTTTTCTGTATTCCTACTCATGACTCCCTATAGGATATTTAAAAAAGTCAAGATGGCATCCTCTACTTTTCTGCATATTCTAATCTAGAATAATACAGTACCTTTATATGTTATTTTGATTGTACAGATTCTGATAAGTAGTCGACTTTTGGGAAGATTAAAAATTAAAATTATGTCATAATAAAACTTCTACATTTGTAGGCAACTGTATTTGATAATGCATCATCACTGTACACAGATTTACTTGTCTTTATTGAGGCAATGGTGTGTCATGCGTTGTTCATTGAAGTTTGCATGTAATGTATGTTTTTAACTTCTATTCTACACTTCTTGAAAATTTGAAATCTTGGTGTCTGTTTTTTCTGTGGTATCAGAGTTACATTTGTTGCTGTAGAATTTGTGGATACAATTGTTTGAATATAAGGTACTGACAATTATAGGTTTGAATCTCAGAAAAATGTTGTAGTACTCTACTTTAATGAGTGATATTTGTCTTTTTGTGATAATTATTTCATGTATGATGTTTCAGCAGCAGCCATGTGTGTGGTAGTTTAATGCTGTTTGTCTAGATTAAATATGTGCAAAGGCACATCAGTGCTTGTCCTTTTGCATTTTATGTAACCATACTCTGAAGCTTGAACAAGTATATATAATTGCCAACAGATGGCAGTGTTGTATGCCCTCTGAAGCATTGTAAAACAAATGGCATGGTAGTTGCAGCATCAATCACACAGCACATATTTGGAACTGATTTTAATATGCATTAATGGCAGCATAATATAGTCATATGTTATGAATATACATTTCGTAGATCATATATGTATCAATGCTATATAATCTGAGTTACTGAGAGCTTTGTCTAATGAACAACAAATAAATAGGTCATACGTTGTGTCTGAATGCAGAGTACATAGGCAGTGATGTGTGTTGTATTTTTCACTGGTTGAAATAGTTTTCAGTTCATAATGTGTTAATCTTATATGCATACTGCTGCCTGTTACAGTGAGGTGAATTCCATGATCAGAGTGCCCTCTGCACACAACTTAGACTTTGGCAGAGACTATGTAGGATGTTATTTTGGTGAAATGTTATGTAACTGAATCAGGTTTTGGCCTCATAAGATGTTGGAATAGTTTACATTATGCATAAGGTAAACTATAAATTCATTTTCAGGGGTCTTTCACAAAATTGCAAAAAATAACTATTAGTTTCATCATGCCTGTCCATCTGTCCACCTGTCCACTCGGAATAACTTGGCTCCCGCTGGGTGGATTTTCATTAAATTTGTTATATGATTATTTTTAAAAAAATCTGCTGAGATAATTAAGTATCATTAAAACTGGACAAGAATAATGGGTACTGTACATGAAGACCAATGAACATATTTCATTATATGTCACCCAGTTCTTCATAGAATTAAGATGTTTCAGACAAAAGTCATAGAGAAAATGAAACCACATATTTTATGTTCAATAACTTTTTTTTTTTAATTGTGCCATTTATGAGATAATGTGGAAAAATACTGCAGAACCTGGCAGGCCACAGATGGCAATATGGTACATGTGCATTGCATGCTGGATACCTAAGGCTACAAATACACACCCAGATTATGTAATACTAATTGCTTTTCAACTGCAATAATGATTGCACAAACATACCTGAATGTTACAGTATACCTACATTGCCTGTCTTGTTATTCATGGCATAAGCAGTTGGAATGCAGATGACTTTGACTTAGGTTAGCTTAGATTAGCATATGCTAGTTTATTTTAAGGTAGTGAGTACTTTTCTAATCATCATCAGCATGTATGCTTGTAGTATTTATTTGATTGCCAATTGTATGAAACCAGTGGCTTAACTGTAGAAGTGCATACAAATGCTGTAAATAACCTTTGTGAGGGAATACAGTTTGATTTGTACTCATTGTGTGGAGAGGTATCTGAAGGTTATGAATCTGTGAAATTTGTCAGATGCTGATATGAAGTAAGACAGTTAGAAACCACAAGAATTGTATTTATTATGTGATTTTATAGATTTAAATGGACTAGGACTGTGATTAGTAACATTTGTACCTATGCAAAGTGTTCAGTTCCTGTGCTTAATTAAGCACCATGTCATGAAAACCTGTCTGGGAGTTGCAATGTAGCTCTACTGAATTCGTAACTCATCATTAGATGTAGGTGGATGATACGTTCATGCCACAGCTACTTTATCACTGGGAAAACAGATCCCAGTACCATTTACTTGAAGGCTGGATGGACCCCAAATCTTGTCTGGAATACTGTAGAGTAGGAATTTTTTTTTTCAACTGCAAGGAATTTAACCACAATTTCTCAGTCACTATACTCACTGGGCTTCCTTTATGGATAGGTGAGGGTAAACAATGTATGAGCTGTGCACATAAGTTTGCAGCAGACTGAGTGATAGTGCCATTCAGAATTGTGTGCTGAAATTTAAGGCAGTGATTTTTTGATTTGAGGTTTTTTACAGCAATAATGATGAAGATTCAAGTATTCTGGGCTATGACACCGTGATAATTGGTAGTTACTGACATTTTGGAGGAATTTGCTGTTGTTTACATCAATGTGGTAGTCCATACCTTGGATACTGAAGATGTAGGTAGCAAACTCCTTCACAATGTTGGTAACTGTTAACCAGTCAACATGGGTTTATATCCCTGAAGGTCTGAATCTTCAGTGATGAATTAGTGTGCAGCAATTGTTAAGATAATGTTTTGGCAAGTAAAGTAGAAGATAAGTTGTTCCAGTGCATGTCAAGAGGGAGTAAATATACAATTCCCCTCAGTCTTAAACTCAGCACTAATTTGGGGTGGGTGGTCAGGTTCATGTTTCAGCCCTTTACCCTCAGGGAAAGAGCCCCCATTACCTACTTAATGAATAGGAGGCCAAGTGCACCCCGGCCAGTGTGATTGCTTTGGCAGAGTGAAAAATCTGCTCCTGTTGGGAATGGAACCATGACTTCTTGGATACCTAGTCTGTAGCCTATGTCACTATAACCACTGAGCTATCCCAAATGCAGTGTCTTAGTAAGTTAGAGATTAATGTGATTTCATTATGTCGGAGCACGTGGAGCACATGATGGTGATGGTGTTGAATTCAGCTTATTTTTGACAGTACTTCAGGCAGTGTCAAGGCTTGTATGAGAAGAAGTTGTATACAAAACAGATTACTACAGATGAGTTATATAATTTCTCATTTAAAAGTTCACGTGGAAGTACTTGAAGGGATGTAGGCTTTGTAGATTCTTTGCAGAAATACTTACTGTTGTTTGAAGTGTCATGACTAATTTCTGCAGTACCTATACAAATACACATACCCATAGTGAAGAATCCATGGAGTACCATATCACATATGATACTTAATCTGTTAATATGACTGTATGAGATGATGGTAATAATTAACCTTTTTGGCACCTAGCATCATGTATACTTAACATGCAGTGTGGTGCTTGAAATGCTGAATGTCAGGTATAAATGATGGCATTTAATGGCCTACCTTATGCAGGTGTCGCTTAAATTCTGCTTTTCTGCACAGCACACTGGGAATTGAATTCTGGCGCCACAGGGTTAATCCTTTTATTTATTTTAATTGGAGCAAATATAACAGGGAATGAAGTATGAGTTTGTGTTAGCATTTCTTATCAGTTGTTTATACTGTGACTTGCTAACTGGAAATGTATCTTGTGTATTATATTCCTAGTAGATATGGCCCCTGACATGTTTACAATATGTGATGATTGTTGTAATTTATTGTGGAACTATCGTATTCTTGTAGAGTTGCTCTTTATTGAAAATAGATTTTTTGTTCCATAAAGAATATAATGCCTGTCCTACAGCAGATTTATGTTTAATGTATGTATGTGTACTGGTTAGACTCTTTATCATGTAGGACAGTTTGCCTGGGAATCAGGTCATTTTTTGGATTGAGATATAGAACTATAATTTTGATTCACAACTCTTAGGTACAGTTATTACTTTGTATATTTGCTAACACTCTGACCTGCATGAACATTGAGTGGGGTGATGATTGTGGATTATAAAATAAGAAATTCGTGACTGAGACTCATTTGAATGTTCCACTCTCAGTATTTTATCTTTCAGGTGATTAATTTTGACTAAGTAAATTTTCAGTTCATTATCATTTCCAGTCCAGTCAGACATACTTTACATACATTATGTACAGTTGTGTCTTATCTTAAGTTCACGTGTTTTTCTAAAAATTTCTTCAAAAGTTTACAATTCCTGTTCTTTTTCCTTTGAAGTTTCTTAATCAAAATAACAAATAAGTTGGTTTATCTTATTTTCTGTTTTCTTTTTCTTCTGGTTCTTTTCCTTTTTGTTTTCTTTTTTCTTTCCTTTCCCTTTCCCTTTCCCTTTCCCTTACCCTTACCCTTACCCTTACCCTTTCCCTCTCCCTTACCCTTACCCTTACCCTTATCCTTATCCTTACCCTTTCCCTTTCCCTTACCCTTACCCTTTCCCTTATCCTTACCCTTACCCTTATCCTTACCCTTTCCCTTATCCTTACCCTTACCCTTTCCCTTATCCTTACCCTTACCCTTACCCTTACCCTTACCATTACCCTTATCCTTACCCTTACCCTTATCCTTACCCTTACCCTTACCCTTACCCTTACCCTTTCCCTTACCCTTACCCTTACCCTTATCCTTACCCTTACCCTTATCCTTACCCTTACCCTTTCCCTTATCCTTACCCTTACCCTTATCCTTACCCTTACCCTTATCCTTACCCTTACCCTTTCTCTTACCCTTACCCTTACCCTTATCCTTACCCTTATTCTTTCCCTTTCCCTTATCCTTACCCTTACCCTTATCCTCACCCTTACCCTTTCCCTTTCCCTTATCCTTACCCTTACCCTTACCCTTATCCTTACCCTTACCCTTTCCCTTACCCTTATCCTTACCCTTACCCTTACCCTTATCCTTACCCTTACCCTTATCCTTACCCTTACCCTTATCCTTACCCTTACCCTTACCCTTATCCTTACCCTTACCCTTATCCTTACCCTTACCCTTTCCCTTATCCTTACCCTTACCCTTACCCTTACTCTTATCCTTACCCTTATCCTTATCCTTACCCTTACCCTTATCCTTACCCTTACCCTTTCCCTTATCCTTACCCTTACCCTTACCCTTACCCTTATCTTTACCCTTACCCTTACCCTTATCCTTACCCTTACCCTTACCCTTACCCTTACCCTTACTCTTATCCTTACCCTTACCCTTATCCTTACCCTTACCCTTACCCTTATCCTTACCCTTACCCTTTCCCTTGTCCTTACCCTTACCCTTACCCTTACCATTTCCCTTTCCCATACCCTTACCCTTACCCTTACCATTTCCCTTTCCCATACCCTTACCCTTACCCTTACCCTTACCCTTACCCTTACCCTTACCCTTACCCTTACCCTTTCCCTTTCCTAAGGAAGGCACTAAGGCAATGGTTGATTTATAAATAAACAAAGAACATAATAACAATTTATTCCATTAACACCATCACCTGCCTATTGCATTATCTGCTTAACATTTTAAGGGATGAAAATTGTTTATGAGATCACCACAGTGTGAGCATGTGTGCATTTATGTGTCTACCTTTTTCACCTTTTGGACCAGTTTGTCAGTTTTTGTGAAATTTGGTGTACTTTGTGCCATTTTTATTGGGCCAAGAAAGAATTTTTGTATAGTGTTGTATGGTATTTATGTTTTCCCCAGATGCTTTAGTGTTAGCAGGTTGATCCAACCTGTTTTAATTTTTAAATCCATCAGATGAGTGTGTTCTTTTCATTCTTTTCTGAATATGTCATGTCTGTATGTGAAGTTAACCTAGCCAGTTTCCTGAGCCTTCTGTCATGTTGTCCTTGATATCAAGCATGGCCTGTCTGATGCTCCCATTATAAAACACACAGGAATTCCAGAGTATGTTAAAGGTGTAAATGCTATTCAACTAAGTTCTTGAATCTCAAAATGTAACATTTCTGACTTTCTGTTATAGAATCTAATAAATGTTGAATTATGCTTGTCTTTTCATGTAAGTTATGAAAACTGAAGATTTCATGTAAGTTATGAAAACTGGAGATGTTAAGTGAGACTTCCACATGTAAGGTCTCATGGAATTCATATGGCTACTAAAGTAGACAAATAAAATACATTTGAAGGATGTGAAGAGTACAGAAACTGATAGTGATTTGAAGCTACCATGGTGATTATATAAAAAGAGGTCATCTCAGATGATCTGCTATATGAATGTGCAGGTCAAGTCCATTGTGTTAGAGACTGTTGTGATGAGTGATGCAACTGCATGTTGTACTTATACCTGTGATATGCTATCAGAGCTCAATGCCACCTCTCTGCCTCTGACCATGTGGGGAACAGTTGCCATAGTCAGGCGGACAGCCATCACAGCCAATGCTGCTTAACTTGGAAATTCCAGGATGCTAGCTGTCATTGGTCTTTCTTCCTTCTTTTGAATGTCTGTCTGGAAGTATGTGGGTTGCTGGGTACCATGGATACTTTTACGAAGTGGTTCATGCAGCCTGTCACTCCAGCTAGCTGTGATAGGCTGCATGGACCATTTAGTTAACAAGGCTGTCAAGTGCTGGCTGCATCTCGTCGGCTTTAATTGCATGGTTTCGCTTAAGTTCTTGGTATTTGGCAATCAACATGCCATCAAAAGAACATTGGGGAAGTGGGGAAAAAGTACCATGATAACATCCTGCAGTTCCCAGGTCAGGCAAGGTTGGATTGTTATGGCTGACAACTGGACTGCAACCTTTGTTCTCCAAACTCACCACTCTGGGACAGGACATTGAACTCTGAAAATGTGCTGTTGCTTTAAATACAGAGTGAATTTTTGTCACTAATCACATTAATTCACAGTGATGGAGATAGTCCCTGATAGGTTGGGCATGAAATGGACATTTACACTTGATCACCCAAGAACTTTTTTTTTCTGCCCCAAAGAAAACTAGTGTCATCCAAGTGTTATAAACTTGTAGTTAGACCTGACATTGAAGTTATCTCTCATCTCCCAAGGTTAAGATGTTGACATTGCCAACACCACTCAAGGAAGAGAACTTTTGTCTGTACTTAAGCAGAGTCTTTGTATCTGGAGAATATACAACAGCATGCAAATGTTTGCATAAGAAATCAGTTATGTTTAAACAAACAGTTACCTGTGTGTTCCCTCAGGAGCCTAATATTTTAAAATTCTTTGTTAGTCTGTAAGAACCTTGAACTGTCCTAAGTACGCCAGCTCAGCAACCACCCACACCACAAGAAAACAAGACATATCTGCTTTATACTAATCCATCATTAGACTGTAAGGTTTTTTCAAATTTTTCTCATTTCAAATTTAGTTAAAATTGGACAACAAAAGTACAACTCAGCATGAAGATCTAAATGCATTTCTGTGTGTGTATTGATTGTAACTTGCTAAATATTTACAGGGGTGAACAAGAAAATTGTAAAGAAAAAGGAAAAACATTTTATTTCCAGTACACTTTTCTTATGGGTCACGTGGTGGCACAGTTGTTTGAGGCACTGCGCTACAAGCCTGAAAGGTTGCGTATTCAATTCCCAATAGTGTCAATGGAATTTTTCATTGACATAATCCTTCTGGCCGTACTATGACCGTGGGGTTGACTCACCCTCTAACAGAAATGAGTACCAGGAGTATTTCCTGGGGGGTAGAGGCGGCCAGTGCATAGGGCTGACAACCTTACCACCTTCATGTGCTGATTGTATTGAAATCTGGGAGCATCATCCTCCTGGAACCTTCAGACCCTCTGCAGACCTGCAGTGGGATTGCTTTGCCTTTTACACTTTTCATACAAGTATCTGGCTTCTTAAACATTGTATAGAATGTGTATTTAAAATGTGCAAAATTGACAGTGAAAGTGCTACAATTATATTATGCATACATTTTCTAAATTGTTTGTTTTCATAATATAAGGCAGTATAACATATTTATTTAGTAGGTCACATTTGGTGAACTAGAAACATATGTCAGTAAAACTTTTGATTGGAAGGATACCTGCTTAAAGTTTTCATGCATAAATTAAGGGGACTCTGAACAGGAAGTGCGGAGTAGTGAATAGCTCCACTGTGATCATCTTCGGTTGGCTTGTTCCAACTTGCACCTCCTATCATGATGACCTTGGGTTCTCCTCTTAAAATACAAATCATTTTGCCACGAATATTATTTGGTGGCCTTTTTCAAAATGTCTGGAACACTTGATTTTTTTTTTTGTTACCTTTAAGACACAGATTTTCTGATTGCCATCTGCTGTCTTTATTTGCACTTGTGTCAAATGTCAGTATCCAGTTAATCCTGTCTGTGAGGGCTCATCTCATATTCTAGTTGTGTGTACAGTATTCTTTGACTTGTTTGGTCAATAAACATCGAAATACTGATCCACAGAGTAGAATAATATGAATAAAATGTTGAATACTTATGACATTTTGTCACAGGAACCATATGGAGGACATTTAGGGGCTGACTGTTTTGTTTACTTATTTTTATTTCATAAAGAAATTGCTCCTTGCCCTATTATGTTGTATGTGTGTTTATGTGCATACATACTGGTGATTTCAAAATACCATTTGCTGAATGTTCACTAAGATAAGTAAACATTATGCCAATATAAGTCATATTATATACAAATTTTGTAATTCCTTGCCTGCATTTGTCATTGACATTTTTTTGTATGGTGGTGAAAATCATTGAAAAATGTGCAAATTATGCATAAACTGGGGTTAAAATCCTGTCAGCTTTTTGGATTCTGTATGCTATTTACTTTGTGGTTTTTAGACTGACAAACCATTGTAGGTGGCTGTGTGGGTATAAACATATGTACAGATGTTATGTCAAATGCTTTTCTTGATGAATCTTTAAAATCATACATGTGGTGCGGTATGAACATTAGAGAATGTCTTTTTTCAGATTTGGTGTGTAAATTCATAATAATAAATTTTTTTTTACAATGATAGGGCACCAAGTTATCAGTATGAACAACTTCCATGAATTAGGTCCTCGCTTCTATTCTGTAATGTGGGCTTGTGGTTTGTCTATGGCTGTCAATATCTTTTCACCTGGTCTGTAATTGTATATCTGCTTTAGTAGTCAACTGGATTCTATTCTATATACTTAAAGATGTGTCCAGGACTGTTTACAGAAATCTGTTATTCCTTTTGGTTACATTAATAATGTACATGGCTTTGTGCAAGATATGAAGTTCTCACAACAGTGTTGTTGAAGATTAATCTCCTGGGATGTAATAATATGTCAACTGGTAAATAGTTACTAACATTTTGAAGCATCTTGAGGGTCAGGCATTTATAGAAGAGTGTCTGTTCCAGGACTGCTTGGCCCTGAAGATGTCAAAGTATGATGATGCTTAGTGATCAAGATGATGGTAGTGTTATAGTGCTGTACAGTGGTTGTTGTGTGAAACTGTCATAGTGAGAGGCTTGCAGAACCAGTGGAGCATATTATTTGTTTCTTTCTTTTATGTAACATAGTTGGAACAGTAATTACTGAGTTTATCCAAGTGGAGCAAAGTTCTCTTCTGCATCTACATTATTTGCCAGTACGTATTTGTTTCATGCAGTTTCTCTTCCCACATCTGTGACAAATGTGAAACTGTGTAAATGTGAGAAATATTGGAAGAAGACACCAATTCTGAAAGAACTTGTCACCATATGTTAACACTCTTGTTTCTAATATTTGAGAAAACTAATGCAACACTCCATATTGAGAAGACTTATGTGGAAGCTAATGGGAGTATTGTCATAGTGACATTTTGTACATATGCTTTGAACATTATAACAGATGTATCTTATTAATTCTTGGGTCTAAATTTTTGGTTTGTCACCTCTGGTGGTATTCCAGGAAACAGCCTACTTTGCTTTCTTGGAAGGCCAAATATGCTGTAACTTGTGATGTCACTGGTTACTACTACTTCCTGTTGTTACACTTAATTCAGGTTCTGGGTCACTTGTTAAATCATTATTACTCATTTAAAATACAGTATCAGCAACTAGAATTTCAAAATCGTTGTATTCATCATTGCTGTACAATTTAGCTACTTTCTCTTCACAGAACAGCCTCAGTTTATGTCTGAACCTTGGCCAACCAGCCAGTGACTAGGCACCATACTGACTGTACTATTCCAACTCACCTCTTGGAATCAGACTAGGCTGTTTATTCTGTAGTCAGTCACTATACTGACTGAGCTGTGCTTGTTCACCTCTTGTAATCATATTGTCTTGTCGGTCACTATACTGGCAGGTGGCAGGCTCTTGTGAAACTTGGGATGCTGTAAAATGTGGGAAATTTCTTGACTAGCTGAGGAACTGAGTTGTGAAGGTCCCTGTTCTAGGGAGTTACTAGAATGTGATTTAGTTTATGGGTTAGCATCCTGGATTTTGCATAGATGGTCGCAGGATCCAGTCTAGTGTGAGACGAATTTTTTGCTCGCATTTGCATATGTGTCACACTTCATCACTGTCATAGTTTTCTTTTTTGGGGGAAACATATTAGTATGTGTGTATGTTAAGTTTAATGATTGTATTCTTAAAGTTTTGCACTGTTGCCAACTGAGTTGTCCCAGTATTTCATACATATCTAAGAATGAGAACTGTGCTGTTCTGGGTTATTACACAGTGAGAAATGGTAATTTCTTACCGACGTTTTGGGACAAATTATCAGTCCCATCTACTTTGCGGTGGGAGCCTGAAATCACGTGTATCTAAGAATGTTTGTAATCTGACTGTACATGACACTACATGTGGCCAATTAATTATTTTACTTGAAGTAAGGGCTAAATGAAAATTTTGTTCAGCCACAGTGTTTTTTTATATTTTCCAAAAATATTACTTGCAGAAAAGTCTCTTACCTCGCATGTGCAGGGAGTTTGATTGAAAACTGAACTCAGACATACAGTAAACAATGGCCTTACATTTCCTGGTATAATGTGTGTAATATGTAGTGTAATATACCATACGTTAGAGTCACAGTTGGTAATGACCTGCCTTCAACTTTCAGGCATGCTTGACACCTGGTGAACACATTAGATACTGTTTGAAGTTTGTGTCTGGAAATTGCTGATAAAGCGTGGCTGCATGACTTGCAAATTGCCTGTTGTATCTGTGCATGCACAGTTACAGTGTATCATCTTATGTCTTAAGTTATACAATCCAGTTTGATCTTCTGTTATTTGTTCATGAGCGTGCAGTACAGTTTAAGACAGAGGATTGTAACTGAGGAAAATTATATAGGGAAGAAATTGTATGAAAAATGTCACAGGAATTTTAAAGTGCAGGTACCTGGTGTTTTTGAAACCAAGCCTGTGTAATAGCTGAAGGAGGCCTATTCTGCAGTCCATGCTGTATGGTCTTGGGATATTGACAGAACATAGCACCCCCCCACAAATAAAAATATATATAGGACTGAATGTTAAGGGGAACTAGACTTACTCCCATACACAAATTTGTGCATCTGTCATGTTGTTATTATGCATTATGGGAAGTCAAAAAGTGTGACAGTATCAATTTTATGAAAATCTAGTTTTTATCCTCTTCAGAGATATGATGACGCATCACTAGGTAACAGATTCCTAATGTTTTGAGTTGATAGTCATCTCAACTTAAGGGGTTGAAATGTTCAACAGCATTGTTCTTGGACATATCCACCTTTGAAGATGAGACCACTGTGTTGTCCTGTATGTTGAAAAGCATTTACGTATTGATGTGGCATCAAATCCCAGAAGAATGGAAGCCTTATGTACACCACTGCTAAGGTCTAAAAACTTGTGGCAATCCATTCACTGGTGTGTAGGTGGAGGACGCACCTTCAGTTGACATGAAGATCTGGCAAGTCTGCTTTTTCTATAAGAAAGCCAAGTAGGTACAGGTTTGTGTAATGGAAACTCATGGATATCACCATGCATTGTTATACTAAAAACTGTTTGAAAATTTTTTAAACATTTGTGTTAATACTAAAATAATTTGTACATATAAGGGATGAGCTGGAACATATGGGTCTTTGTGATGTTCATTGCTGATGAAAAAGGTGGGCCAGATTTGGTATAGTGACTAGCCTATGGGGTGGACGGACCGGGGTTCGAATCCCGGTAGGGGCAAGAGCTTTTTCTCTTCTTCAAAATATCCAGACTGGCTCTTGGTCCCACCCATCTACTTATTCAGTGGACAGTGGGGGTTTTCCCTGAGGGTAAATCAGCCAAAGTGTGAAGTTAACCACTTGCATTTAGTGCCAGAGTTAAAAATAAGAGGAATTGTTCTTCTCCTTCCCCTGTATGGCTTCATGGCATGGATGGGAAGATTTTTTTATTTTTACATTACTGTTGAAAAATGTTTGCCAATGTTGGAATTAAAATTGCAACCTGCAGACTTACGATAATTGTCCTCGTACTGTTTGTTTTCTTAACTGTGGTTACTTTTGCTTATCTGTGATATTGTGTAAACATTTCTTGGTTTTGTAAAGTTCATTCAACTGTAAGCCAAGTATGAATATGCAAATGGCTGTGATGGGAAACGGTTAATAAGATGTTAAGACTGTACTATGTAATAAACCGGTAGAACAAGTGCAAGAATTCCAATACTTGGGAAATCTAATAAGCTGTATTGCTGAGAGAAATTTTGAAAATGAAATGTAAATACATAGAAAAAGCAATTTGTATAATCTGTAGTAAAATAATTTTTAGGGGTACAAAATTACCCCTGTGGTTAATTAAGCACCACACCCTGAAGACATGGGAAGGGTAGAGGTATAGGTCCTTGCATTTTTAATCTGGGTGCTAAATGGAGGGGAGTGGTCAGCTTCATGCTCTGGCTGCTTTATCCCATAGAGAGAACTTAGAGTGTCAGTTTGGTTTGGTGGGCTGCAGCCAGTCTGCATGCTGTTTGAAATTACACAAAATACTGGCTGAGATTGATTGTTCTCATCAGAGTGACTAGGAAAATTTTCTGTTGTGTGTAATGTAGCTATGTGTTCTTCAGGGTAGATGTGAAGATGGGGACAACAGTTTCTTCCAAAGCATTGTTACCAAACTACATGGCATCACATCCAGACAACAGCAATTTTTATGCACAGTGTTGATTAAATAGTAGTAAAGTATGGTGATCAGACACTAGTGTGGAGGCAACAGAGACAAAACTAAAACACATACTGATGGGGTTCCCCAAGGGTCGGTCTTAGGCCCATTATTGTTTCTTATATATGTCAACGACTTGCCTAAAACCATAAATGATAACAATATACCTATATTATTTGCTGATGACACAAGTATAATAGTAAAAAGTCCTACTCCGAAAGATTTCCAAACTAAAATGGTCGAAGCTTTTGACAGTGTATATAAATGGTTTAAAGTAAATTCACTTTCTATTAATGTCGAGAAAACTCACTACATCCAATTTAAAACCAAAAATAAGCCCATGCCTGATATAAACATCGTCTGTGATAATAAGTCCATAACACCAGCAACCGATATTAAATTTCTTGGCATATATTTACAAGACTCTATAAACTGGAGTTGTCATATTGATTATATAATCCCAAAACTGAGTTCAGCATGT
>Ga0123354_10010008_pt1 | contig 14570 bp, 10 predicted proteins | sample TergutLab28metaG_2_FD_97872 | JGI IMG/M metagenome (GOLD analysis project Ga0123354, IMG submission 97872) | Labiotermes labralis P4 segment gut microbial communities from Petit-Saut dam, French Guiana - Lab288 P4 | ecosystem: Host-associated > Arthropoda: Insects > Digestive system > Gut ... | reverse complement strand
ATCACCAGCACTGTCCACACACTTTTCCCATCTGTGTGGTGAACGATCAGTTGCAGCTCTGTATTTGTTCTTGCTCAGGCAATGTAAAGTGCAGTGACAGCAGCGTTGATATTGTCTTCCAATTCAAACTGTCAACGGCAGAAGATGTTCTTTCACACATACAACCAACCACTAATCACATGGGGCAAGATCTCGAGAATACAGAGGATGTGCTAACACCCCCACCCCAACGTTTATCAGATTTTGCACATCATGATGGCAAAGAAGTATTGCATTGTCCTGGAGGAAAATTACACCATGCTTAAGCAGTAGTAGTTGTTTATGGATAGAGCCAGCCTCAGCTTATCCTGCAAGAGTGCACAGTAATATTGACCATTGTCTGTCATACCAGGTGGCATGGGATGGTCAAGCACAAGTCCATTTCAGCTGAAGAAAATGATGTTCAGGACTTTCAGTGCATCCTGACTGTGCTGTGCAATTTTCTTCCTTGGTGACTTTTGAGCGTTTCATTCAGCATTCTGTCGTTTCAGCTTAGTGTCAAATGAATGCATCCATTACTCATCAACCATTACAAGGAATGCATTGCCTGCATTTCTCCAACACTGCAGATGGATGGTGGCAACAAGAACACGCATGGCTCTTTGGTGATCATTGAGCACATGTGGAATCCACTTTGCACAGACTTTTTGTTTTCCTAAGCTGTTGGTGAGGATACTGTAAACACTTGCTGGACAGATTCCAACTTCTTTAGCAACCGCCATGCATGAAATACTGTGTGTATGTTCAGGGACAGATTTCACTTGTTCCACATTACATTAATCTGTTACTTATGTTGAGTCTGCACTGCATCCATGCTTAAATGGCACTCACCCATCGGCAAACAGTTTCATATAAAAGAACATGTGTCCCTGAACCTTCCTTTAATGACTTACAACACTCTAGAGCACTTTTACCCAACAAAACATGAAATTTTATTAATGTTCTCATGTCCCTCTGTAAGAAACTTCCTTGTAGTCCTTCCTGATTCATAGCTAAACAGCAATAGACATCACAAAGACAGTGCACCTTTGTGACAGAAGCAGCAGTGCCACTACCGCCACACACGTCATATGAAGCACTGCATGGTGCTGCCACTTTACACAGAGCTTCTGAAATGACCCACAGAGACAAACAAGTGCTTTCCATTTTGGGTTTACATGTTGTGTTCAGTCAGATAACTGTCTGTATCTGACAATGCCATGTATTGACTGTGGTGTCCTCCATGAGTTGTGATTTGTGTTCAGAGGTTTGTGGAACGTGCCTTATGTCACTGGTTGCTACCTGATAAATGGGACACTCATCAGACGGCCCGAGACAAAGCCGTCATATGTCTACAATGATCTGGATGCTGACATGGCATTTTGCACCAACATAAGGGAAAAGGTCAGTATGGACAATTTAACTTTGTGTCATTACAGTGCATGATACGCTAACTCCTGCATTCTGAAAACTGAGAATTGTATACACAAGAAAGTCTATATGCATATGGGTAAATAGGTCCTTCACTCTATTTGAAGAACAGACTGAGACTGTCTGGGAGAACAGGATGCGGATGGCAATATGTGAATGTAAGGGAGAGAAAATGGCATGAGGATGGAGAAATTTTCACAATGAAGAGCTTCCTGATTTGTATTGTTAACCAAATATTGACAGAACAGCTAAAATAGGAGTCATGGGAGAGAACAGACAAGTAGCACATATAGGGAAAAGCAAGAAATGCATATAAAGTTTTAGTTTAAAACTTAAAGCAAAGATACTGCTTCAGAGTAGGCACAGTTAGGAGGATAATACTAAAATTGATTTTAAACATATGTTCTGATGATATGGAATGGACTGAGCTTGCTAAATACAAGGGCCAGTAGTTTGTGATGATGGTGATGTACGTCTGCTTTTATAATAACTGAATGTCTTGCTCAGTGGATTGTATATTGCAGGATGTCTTTATGTATGTCACAAATCGTGTGGACTTTGGTCACCTGGTGAATGCAGATACCTTTGACACAAGTCATACAAACAGTGAAATCTACCAGATCTTTGATAATCGCTGGGACTGGGAGCAGCGGTACATACATGACAACTATACCAAGAACTTTGACCCCAATAATACCATTGCACAGGTACTGGTTAATATCTCAGCTGTGCTTACAGAGATACATTTTCGTTAGGAAAACAAATGAATCAATCAGCATATTGTAGTAGATGCTTATAAAGTATTCATGGAATACCTTAGGTTGCACTGTATAAGCAATGGACATGATTAACTTCTCAGTACATTGTAGTAGTGTTATTGCCATCATCATTGGAGCTGATTCAGCATTTGATACCAACTAATGTGATTATAATCTTGATTTGCTCTCCATTTTGGCACCACCATTACAAATCTGAAAGCGAATATTTGGTTCATCTTGCGTCCAGATAGGCAATGGCTAATGGTAAACCAAAATGGAAATAAAATTAGTAAGAAATTTATTGAGTAGTTATCTAAATACCAGAAGAATTATGATGAGAATATGTATTAGGAAGTGATTGCCTTATTTTATGCAGTGCATTTTGATATAGCAGTGTTTCATTATTTATAAATATAAATTAAGTTTGCAGTTTTATGAGACAATTCACAAGGCGAGATATCAAACATGACACATACAGTTCAGACAATTTCATACAAATTTAAGGTGAATTTTAAGGAGTTTGGATGTATATTATGTACTGAAGGTAAACATTCGTTTACTTAGATAATTATTTTGTATAGTTACATTGCTAAATAAATTAGCAGTAATTTCGATGAAAGATATGTACATTTTGCAGTTTGACAGTAGGAATGCTCCACATTATTACACGCATGAACAGCATTGTCATGTTTTTTGCTCACTGCAGCATACAAACTACAGGGTCATACAAATCTTATGTGTAAGTACTATGTATTAGCATTGTAGTGACACCCTCCCCAGAGAAATGAATCCATGAATCTGAAGGCAAGACTATTTGGCTCTCCTATTCCTAGACTGAATGCCTGTGACCTATTGTGCTGGATCATGGACAGTAATGAATAAAATGGAAGGAGTCTGATTGACATGGGACAGGAGAATACTGAGGAAGATATATGGACCAACATATGAAAACTGTTATTGGAGAATAAAAGTGAATAAAGAATTTTATACAGCAATAAATGCATGGGTCATGTATCATATAAAATTGATGAATCAAGAAATTTATAATAAATTTACACCTCCAAATGTAACCATAGATTTGAATTGCTTTGGCATGTTGTAAGAATGGATGGTGGAAGGACAGTAAAGAAGTTACTGGAAAGCAAACCAGGAGAAAAAAAGGAATGCCTAGATTAAGGTGGATGGATGATGTTCAATTGGACTTGAGGAGTATGGTTTTTGAACAGATTGCGAACAAGAACTTTGGGCAGAAGAGAATGGGCATTTGTCATGAGGCAAGCCAAGGTCAAACCTAAAGGGCTGTAGTGCTAAAGAGGAGAGAAAGACACAATCCTTGACAGATTAGGACAAGAGAATGAGGATGACCTAATTGTGTAAGTGCCTATCGTCACTAAAGATGGTGATAAAAGATTTTGCTGGCAGCAATGCCATGATGACAGCAGTGTTTCAACCACAACTAGTAACAGCAACACATTCACACTGCAGATTTGGTACCTGTGACTACTGCTTTAGGTTAGAACCCTTGGTGACATTACAGTTTGGTCTCATTGCAGTTGGTGTCTGTGATTGTGCTCAGTCACTGCAGCTGCGCACTACACTTGGTGGCAGCATCCACACAGTCCTTGGTGTTCATAGGCAGTTGTGGTTTTGCTGGAATGGGGACACATTACACTGTTGTGGGAGCACATTCATTTATTAGATTTATCAGAATTAAACATAAAAGCATCTTAAAATTAACAAAATATTTACAAGCATTACTGAATAATATTGTTTTTTAGTCTGAATGCGTAACTGAGCCTTGTGATGGCAAGAATTCCTGGTATCCTGAAAAATTCCAGGTATGTCGTATTGTTGTAGCTGATTCAGTTACATGCCAGATCTTGCCCTGTATGTTAAGTGTGTTTAAGTTAATTATGCTTTTCAGTCAGCCCGTCAGGTATATGTCATCAGGAGTGAGATTGGGTGATAATGGAAGTCACACAATTGGTGAATTTCATTCTGTCAGTTTGGATAGAAAAAGTCCACAAGCTGTTTGATGTAAAGGCAAAACAGCAAAATGTCCATCATATATAAACTACACAGTGGTAGAACAGCTTAGTACTTACATTCCCATATTTTGCTATGAAAGTTTTGTTGATTTCATCCTGTATTTATTGTATGTAATTAAGAATTACTCTATAGATTCTGTATGTTGGCAGCCTTGTCCAGATGTGTACTGGTTTCCTTTGATGAAGCCTAGATTCTGCAAGGAGTTCATTGAAATCATGGAGGCATATGGGGAATGGTCTGATGGCACAAACAAGGTGAGCAGTGTTAGTGGTAGAAAGGTAAATATTGTTTATTCCAACAGCTGCACTGTTCACCACATACTGTTAAAGTAATGAAATAAGTGAGTCTTAGACAGGCAGAACATGTTGCTTGAATAAGGGAAATGAGAAGTACTGTAGCTGCAAAATAGTAAGGTGTGAGGATAATATGAAAATGTTTCTTAGCAGAATCATGAGTGAGTGAATGGAGGAAGGCAAAACATGGTAGCATGAGTGCAGTATTGAACGGTATGGTTCTGTACAAACAGGAATTCTTAACCATCTGAATAAGTTTCAGCTCTTTTGTAGTAGAATTTAGTTTATATTGATGAATTTTAAAAACAGAATGTGATTTTAGATTTGCTGCTTCTTCAGCTCTTGAGTATGTGTTGCTGTAGCAAAACAGTGGGATGCATTTCGTCATGTTTGATTGTCTTAGAGTCCATAACCACTGTAGAGTTAGGACTGTAGCTGATGTTCACAGGACCCACGGCTGGATGGAGGCTATGAGAATGTGCCGACACGTGATATCCACATGAAGCAGGTTGGATTGGAGGCTCACTGGTTGGAGGTGTTGCGTCTGTACATACGCCCAGTACAGGAACTTGTATTCACCGGATACTTCCATGATGTATGTGCTTGTCTGTTAGGGAACTCTATCTTGCCCCACAAGCACAGTCTGAACCGAGTGCCTAGTCTGACAGGGCACCGTATCTTCATGAGAACTTGTGTTCAAAAATTCCTGAGGGAAGCAGGGACTGCCCACCTGCTTGTAAACTTTCTAGTGAACTGTGATGAAATTCTGTATTGGACATCTGCACTAAGTGCTGGTCAGGTCAGATTTATTTTTGTCTGTAAGAGCTATCATTTGCAACATTACATATAACTCACAAGTTCACCTGTTTCAGAGTTAAGTAACTAATAAACTAATGAATTCCATGGAGCAAAATTCTTCTTGAGAAGCTAAAAGGTCCATAGCGAGTCAAGAATTCCCAAACTTTTATGATCTCCAAAGGTTCATTACCACATTCACAAGAGCCCACCATCATCCTGAGCCAGATCAATCCTGCCCATGCCCCCCATCCCACCACATCTTTAAGATCCATTTTAATATTATCCTCCCATCTATGCCTGGGTCTTCCAAGTGGTCACCTTCCCTCAGGTCTCCCCACCAAAATCCCGTATGCACCTTTCCTCTCCCCAACAAGTTCTACATGGCCTGTATATCTCATTTTTCTTGATTTGATCACCTGAAGAATAATGGGGAGTAGTACAGATCAGAAAGCCCCTCGTTATATAGGCTTCTTGACTGCCCTGTTTCCTCATCACTCTTAGGCCTGAACACTTTCCTTAGCACTCTATTCTTGAACACGCTCAGCCTATGTTTTTCCCTTAATGTGAGAGACCAAGTTTCACACACATATGAAACAATGGGCAAAATTATATTTCTGTATGTTTTAGTCTTTATACTTTCAGACACACAACTGGAAGAGAAAGATTCCATCTTTATCGTATTTATAAAAAATTATCCATTGTACAAGAAGTTCATTCATGATGGAAAATTGTATATGGAGTAATGTTGAGCGTCTTTGTCAACAGCAGATTTGTAGCCGTAGTAAATGTACATTATGCTACATACGGAATGAAAACTTTTGAATAGTGAATGAACAAGAATATATTTCTTCCAAAATGAAATATACCTTGTTACTCTTATTGTCAGATTACAGTGATTTCGCAGCCTCCAGTTGTCAATCCATCTGTTTTCTAAAGTCACCTTAATTCCTCAGTTCTGACCTGATGCTTGTCTGTATCACAAACGTGCTTTAGATCTGCTACAAAACAACTTACATTGGAAGCTGACTGACTGTACTGTGGGCACAAGATAGAGGTTCCCAGAGTCTATTTAAGTTTAAGACTAATTTCCGGGGCTTGCCTGCTAGGACAACCGTATCGAGGGGGGCTATGAAGCAGTGCCAACACGGGACATCCACATGAAACAAGTGGGACTCAAGGACCATTGGGACTATATTCTGGAGGAATTTGTGGGACCACTGCAACAGCAAGTGTTTACTGGTTATGTCAGCGTAAGAAACCGTTTAATGTTGCAGCATTGGTGATTGGAGGGTGGGATGCTGTACATGTGCTTTGGGCCAGCATGTTTGATATTTGTTTCATAAGACATACCCAGGTACCTGTTATTAATTGTGGTTCTGAAGGTATGATATTGTTTTTCTTTAAACATTGTCCATTTTCTGGGTAACTGTTGTATGACATTTCAGAGGCCTAGGATCTTGTGTTCAGTTTGTCAGACAAAGCCTCATATTGTCATATAACTGTGTTTGTGATTGTTGATTTACAAACAGTGTGTCATATATTATGGTGTGGGTATGTTTATGTTCTGTGTCAATGCCAAATATCATATGCCCATTGATGTCAATTTTTGCCATCAAACCAAAACGCAGAGGAGAATTTTGCTTAGCTGCCACCTTATAACTGTATACTCTACAGAAGTATTACTTTAACAAAAGCTGCGTATTTCTCCAGTATTTGTTACCTCACACTACTTCAGAACCTTAAAGTAAGTTGCCAAAGGTGCGTGGGCGCATGTGTGTGCACGCACGCGCGTACACACACACACACACACAGCATGGTGATCTCAGGGGCCTGCTTTTTCATTGTTTTAGTGGTAAGATGAGACTATGGGTTTGCCTACTGTGGCACAGTCTCCTGTGTACGTACAATGATGTGTCTTATTGCTACATGATTGCAGTTGCAGACTCAAAGTCCTTTAGAATCTCAAATGAACTGCCAGTCATTTCAGAGCAGAAGTTCAATATTTGGTTGACCCCATCAGGGGAAGATGATCTGGGTTAGTACAGTTGGTCACCAAAAATTCTAATTCTGCTTTGAGTTGATGCTGGTGGTTGCCCAAGGAGATATTACACTTGTCGTTGCCATGCAAACTGTACGTTTCATGATGTTTTTCATAGTGTACATGTGCTTGAGAGGTGTTAGCAGCAGATGCATGGCTTCTGATGTACAAATGCTAAATTAAACTGACCTTATGTTTACCCCAGGGTTTTTTACTTGATCTTGCTAATTTTATGTCACATACAAAGCACCCTCATTCTGTACAGCAGCTAATCTGTCATTGTTTTACCAGCATTAAGTTGGACATTGTCCATTATCTGATATGTTATTTGATGTGCATAATATTTTGGCTGCACATCTGTCTTCACACGATTGAGTGTCTGTATCCTATCAGGTTCCGTAGTATTGTTTTTTCTTTTATTAATGGTAACAGGCAGAAGTATACTTTATTCACCCAGAAAATGGTTGCTTTCCCTGTTAATATCATGGTAGCTAAACCTCTGAAGGTGGAATAATACTCAGATTAAGAAGTTAAAGCTGATTCTTGCAAGTAAAAATATAAGGATTAAGAATGGGGATTCAAATCACATTCCATAACTCTACTACAGTACTTGCACATTGCTGCAGCAACCTTGACTACCATACTTTTTGGCAACAGTGCAGAGTGTATATCATAATGTGTGTGGGTGTTCAATGTTAGGTCCAGGGTAGGAAATGGTAAACTAACAAGTGTTCAATGTTAGGTCCAGGGTAGGAAACAGTGAACTAGCAGTAGTGTTCAGTGTTAGGTCCAGGGTAGGAAATGGTAAACTAACAGCAGTGTTCAGTGTTAGGTCCAGGGTAGGAAATGGTAAACTAAGAAGTGTTCAATGTTAGGTCCAGGGTAGGAAATGGTAAACTAGCAGTAGTGTTCAGTGTTAAGTCCAGGGTAGGAAACAATAAACTAACAGCAGTGTTCAATGTTAGGTCCAGGGTAGGAAACGGTAAACTAACCGTAGTGTTCAGTGTTAGGTCCAGGGTAGGAAACGGTAAACTAGCAGTAGTGTTCAGTGTTAGGTCCAGGGTAGGAAAGAGTAAACTAACAGTAGTGTTCATTGTTAGGTCCAGGGTAGGAAAGAGTAAACTAGCAGTAGTGTTCAGTGTTACATCCAGGGTAGGAAATGGTAAACTAACAGTAGTGTTCGATGTTAGGTCCAGGATAGGAAATGGTAAACTAACAAGTGTTCAATGTTAGGTCCAGGGTAGGAAACAGTAAACTAACAGTAGTGTTCAGTGTTAGGTCCAGGGTAGGAAACAATAAACTAACAGCAGTGTTCAGTGTTAGTTCCAAGGTAGGAAACGGTAAACTAGCAGTAGTGTTCAATGTTAGGTCCAGGGTAGGAGACGGTAAACTAGCAGTAGTGTTCAGTGTTAGGTCCAGGGTAGGAAACAGTAAACTAACAACAGTGTTCAGTGTTAGGTCCAGGGTAGGAAATGGTAAACTAACAGCAGTGTTCAATGTTAGGTCCAGGGTAGGAAATGGTAAACTAACAAGTGTTCAATGTTAGGTCCAGGGTAGGCAACAGTAAACTAGCAGTAGTGTTCAATGTTAGGTCCAGGGTAGGAAACAGTAAACTAGCAGTAGTGTTCAGTGTTAGGTCCAGGGTAGGAAACAATAAACTACCAGCAGTGTTCAATGTTAGGTCCAGGGTAGGAAATGGTAAACTAGCAGTAGTGTTCAGTGTTAGGTCTAGGGTAGGAAACAGTAAACTAACAGTAGTGTTCAGTGTTAGGTCCAGGGTAGGAAACGGTAAACTAGCAGTAGTGTTCAGTGTTAGGTCCAGGGTAGGAAACAGTAAACTAACAGTAGTGTTCAATGTTAGGTCCAGGGTAGGAAACAATAAACTAACAGCAGTGTTCAGTGTTAGGTCCAGGGTAGGAAACAGTAAACTAACAGTAGTGTTCAATGTTAGGTCCAGGGTAGGAAATGGTAAACTAGCAGTAGTGTTTAGTGTTAGGTCCAGGGTAGGAAATGGTAAACTATCAGTAGTGTTCAATGTTAGGTCCAGGGTAGGAAACGGTAAACTAGCAGTAGTGTTCAATGTTAGGTCCAGTGTAGGAAACAGTAAACTAACAGTAGTGTTTAATGTTAGGTCCAGGGTAGGAAACGGTAAACTAACAGCAGTGTTCGATGTTAGGTCCAGGGTGGGAAACGGTAAACTAACTGTAGTGTTCCATCCCAACCACTGTGTTTGATAAGTATATAAATACATAAATACCAATCACCAGAAGACAGGCAGAAAAAATTCTATAATCATATCCTGAGTACCTCAGACAGTGGAACAGTTCACATTTAATGACTTAACCATTGTTGTCAGAAATCGTTAGAGAATCATGTTGTCATTGTGTAGTGAATTGTACAGTTGTCAAATGAGGAAGGAAAAAACATATTCAGTACCGCTTCAAACTGATGTGTAATGCTGGCTGGTCACAGAAATATATCAACAATTTTGTATTGTAATCAGGCACTATAGCACTGAATTGACTATATGGAATGGACAGCCAAAATTCATAGCTTGCTCCTTGTTACCATGTCCAGAATTGACCTGAAACTATGTGTCCATCCAGTATGGTGCTTTGATGCGGGGGAAACATTAATGTAGCCCAGGAAACAGAATATGTTTTTTGATTACTGTCCTGTTCTCTGTTTCAGCCCCCACGAGCAATTATGAACTTTGTGGTGCGTTATAAGCCAGATGAGCAACCATCACTGAGACCACACCATGACTCCTCCACATACACCATCAATGTGGCTCTAAATCGACCAGGAATTGATTATGAGGTGGGATATTAGAAACACATGGGGCCTGTAACACTGACACTTACATAGGCAGATATTTTACTAAGAACACTGATGTTTAGTATATGCATGCATGTGTGTGTGTGTGTGTGTGTGTGTGTGTGTGTGTGTGGGGGGGCATCATGCATACATTCAGACATGTATGCCATTCCTGAAAATGTTGCCAAATGCAGTTTCCAAGCATCTTCTCAATACTGTCATCACATTTTTTTGAATATCTTAAAATTATTCAAAATGAGATACTTGTAAGGTGTTTGGTGTTACCACAACAGATTTATAAAAATAACCTGTTAGCTTCCATGTCTGCCAGTTAGTCTGTATGCTTGCCTGTCCTCCCATCCTTAAGTAACAACATGACAAACTTTGAATGGACTGTCATTAAATTTTAAAGTGGGTCATTTTACTAAAATTTGTTGAAGCATTCTGCTGTCTTGTTAAAATCAGACATAGTGACAGATATCGTACTTTAAGACCTACATGTGTTTCCATATTCATCATACATGCAAGTCTCTGACGAATCACTAAATACTTAAATAAAAAATTGTAGAGACAAATGAAATAGATTCTGTGACATAATTACAAAAAATGAATTTTAAAATCTAGATATAATAGCACAGTAAAGATGTGACAGTTGGTATGTTGCGTGTATATTCCCAGAACCCTCTTGTGAACATGAAAGTGCAATAATCACATCATGCCCCTTTCATCTTGCATTTTGGATTTAATATATATTGTGGCTCATATAGGAGGGTATATTACACTAGTTCCACAGTAATTTGGTGACATATAGAAAAAAAACCAACTGGTGGTACATGGGTGGCAATACACAAAGAGCACTTGATTGAATAGGATTGAACATACGGTTAACCTCGGATTGCAGGGAGGTGGGTGCAAGTTCATCCGTTACAACTGTAGTGTCACAGACACACGGCTCGGATGGACGCTGATGCACCCTGGGAGACTGACACACTACCACGAGGGTCTGCCTGTTACTAAAGGAACACGGTACATCATGATCTCATTTGTTGATCCATAGGCCAGCTACAGTAACACTGCCAATGCTCCCAACTCCAGGGTTGCCAGGTGCAAGTTTTCAGTTCCTTTATAAGAACCATGCTGGCTTATTAGCATATTATTTTAATCTTCCCACTGAGAAATCTTACAGTGCTGTGCCATCAGACACAGAGCAGTTAGCATTTCATTTTTTCATGGAGTGATGTTGTCAGCCCATTTTTGTGTCGAAGGACCAGAGAACTTCATTTACAGTGTCTTGGTCTTAATTTCGGCTAAATTTCCACATAAAATGTATAAATGTTTTGTGTTCAAAGAATTTAATTATATTGGTGATATTTTTACCAGTTTTCTGGTCCAGTTTTGCACCCCCATTAGCCAGACATCTGGTTTAAGCATATTACATCCCACTGCATTATATCAGACCTCTGATATGCTCCAGTGTGTCACTTTATCTAACAGATGCCACATGGATAGAACATTTTCTTGACAGGAGACAATACTCTTACAAACACTGCCACAATGATTTATTTATCTGTGTTGTGCAAGTACCTGCTGTTATTTTACAGTAGATCAACTGGCAACCCTGAGGAATTGGAAGTACATTCATATGTCATTTTAATTTGGCTCATTAACATTGTGCTATGATGTGTAAAGTGTGTGAACCAAATCTGTCTACATGCCCACCTCACTGAACTGTTTTCACAACACACGACAGTTCATTGGCTTTGGACATACACAGAAATATGGCCGTCCTTGTATCAGTTGGTGCTCAAATGGAACACAGTAACAAAGCTATATTCTAGTGTTCTTATTACTGCTGGGATATTTAACTATGTGCTTGTGTACATTTGTAAAACTTTAATGCAGCCACAGTTTTGCAATGGAAGAAAGCAATGAACCAAATTGTAATCTTCATGTTTAGTGAGCATATACTTTGACATACATGGGACCGTGCATTGTGATATATTTATGTAGTAAAACCAATCAGATGCACAATTTCTCAATTTATTTTGCAACAGTACACTCTACATGTGGGGACCATGGTAGCACAGTGGTTAAGGTGCTGTGCTACAAATCAGAAGGTTGCTGGTTCGATCCCAGCTGGTGTCATCAGATTTTTCATTGACATAAAATCCTCCCGATCGCACTATGGCCCTGGGGTCGACTCAGCCTTGAGCGGAAATGAGTACCAGGAGTATTTCCTGGGGGTAAAAGCGGCCAGTGCGTAAGGCTGACAACCTTACCACCATCCTGTGCCGTTGTCACGAAATCTGGGAACCTTAACTTCCTGGAACCCTCTGGGTCTGTTCAGGCCTGTAATGGGACTGCTTTACCTTACACTCTACATGTATCAGACGGTCTCTCCATCCATCATCAGGAGTTTAAGACTGTACATACAGCAACAGGTATATATGTCATGCAGGTTCTGGTAGCTGCCTGCTAGCAGAACCTGCATGACATATACCTGTTGCTGTATGTACAGTCTTAAACTCTTCCAACTGTTCCAAAATAAATTGAGAAATTGTGCATCTGGTTGGTTTTACTATAGAAATATTAGCATATGCTTCTTTACTCATTAAGATATAAACGTGAAATTTCATTGTAAACTAACTGTGTACACCTTGTTTAGTCTGTCTTGGTGATGATTATGTATTTATTGATACTCTATATTAATTTTGCCACTGTTTTCACGTGGTGACAAAGATGTATAATATTTTGTGCATTGTATCTCCATATTGAAACTTCCACTTCACTTTGGTCTCCTTACAGATTATCACAGTTGGTCAGTTGGTCTGTACTATAAAGTCTGTTTTTATGCATTCAAATGGTGCTGCATTGTTGGTCAGTATGGATTCTTACAAAATTTCTTTTTAATGTGTTTTATAGTCTATCACAACAGCTAAGATTCACCATGTGCATTTATTTACTCTGTGATCTTGGTGAAACTGTGTCATCCTGCTCGTTTATACAACATTTCTGATCTCTCCTTCACTTTTTCAATTGCTTTGGCTTTTTTATATAAGAACCATAACATAACATTGTAGAAATGGATTGTCTTTCCCTCCTCAAGGGCACAGGATCTGAACAGATTCCTGAATGTATTGGGTCTACAGACAAACCTGCTGTCATACCCTGATCCACAAGCCAGTGTCACAGTTTGTTTCTATCCTGCAGGTGGAAATATGTGTAGAACCCATTTTTACAATGTTCTTGTTATAAAAAGAGGAGTGGGAACAGTGGGTTGAGTCCAAGACAGTAACCTTCATCTTGTCACGTTAACGAATGCACTGATATTCCTAATTCATGTTAATTTTTAAGCCAACATTTCAAATTTTGATATTTTTGTTAATTCATGCCAGTTCAGTCCAGTAAATGAATGTCAGATTGCAGAACATATCGAGTGTTATTGAGTGTAACACAGGAAGGGTAAAATGTTGTGTCAAACAGATTTGCAATTTGGTTCTGAGCTGTGAAATCTGAGATTCTTACAGTGGTGACTGAAGATAGCTGGCCTTGAAGATGTGATACCATGTAGTTTAGTAGGAGAGAACTAATGTTTTAGGAGAATCTATTGCCTGAGTCATCAGAAGATGCACATAAGAATGATGTAGTGGATGCAGGAAGATGGAGTGCCAGGTTGCACTCTGATGAGAAAAGCAGGTCTTTCCTGTATGTTTCTACAGTCACTGTAAACTTCTGCAGGACTACACAGTGTTGCATCTCGAAAGACAGTGATCTTGGTTCTGATCACTTCCTTTGCAGTGTCACAGCCATATGAATTTTACCACAGAGTGCTGCCCTCTTCATTTTATTGTATCAATTTTGAGGCAGAAAAGCCAGTGAAATTTTCCAATACACCTACAGTTTGTTTGCTGTGTCTTCCATTGCAACACTTATGGTGAAGTCTTGTGATATTAAGTAACTTAGTTTTCAAAATGTTTCATGTCACATATCTTTACAGATTAATCAAACCCTTGTAAAGGCCCCCATAGAAATAAAAATCCATGTATCTTATAAGGAAGGATGTAGCAAGGGGGGGTGGGACTGTGCATCTGCCTGGGGTGGCAGAGTCCAAGGGGCAGCAAAGTGTGAATCTTCTGTATGAATACAAATTTAATTTTTTGCACTCATTACATTTTAAATTATTTAGCCAAATAAAAGAAAATTCAATAAATGATTGAAAGAAATTCAATAAATGAGTGAAATCTTGTTAAAGTTCATAATTTCTGTTGGGGGGGGGGGGGGATTTTGTTTACTCCCCCTGGGAATAAAAAAGCCAAGGGATGCACCTGCCAAAAAGCCCTTTTTAAAAAGGAAAAAAAAGTTTTGTCT
>Ga0123354_10010006_pt1 | contig 14573 bp, 10 predicted proteins | sample TergutLab28metaG_2_FD_97872 | JGI IMG/M metagenome (GOLD analysis project Ga0123354, IMG submission 97872) | Labiotermes labralis P4 segment gut microbial communities from Petit-Saut dam, French Guiana - Lab288 P4 | ecosystem: Host-associated > Arthropoda: Insects > Digestive system > Gut ... | reverse complement strand
CTTAGCAACTGACCAGCACAAGTTCTTGTTTTATAATAAGTTTATTATATTCCTCTACATGTTTCGAGCACTGTTGTGTTCATCTTCAGGAGGTCAAATTGTATTATTCAGCAGAGTGTGACGATACCACATGCTGTATAATACCATTTGACCTCCTGATGATGAGCACAACAGTGTTCGAAACATGTAGAAGAATATAATAAACTTGTTATAAAACAAGAATTTGTACATTAAGTTGGCAAATTGCTAAGATTAGTTACTTCTACTCTAATTTTCTTACATAAAATAAACTTTTCTGAACATTAATAAATTTTTTTTGGCGCGAATTCGTTCGCGAGAGACTTCAAGTGCATTAATATCCTACTCCCAAGCACATTTCTTTGATTTATCTTCTAATATTATCCACTCATCTGCAACTGCTTCTCCCAACTGGCCTTTTTCTTCAAGTTTGGCAAATCAAATTGTGTATGCACTTCTCTCCCCATCTGTAAAACAAATGATTATTTGTGCACAGAGACCTCACTACATGAATCGGTAAAGTTTCGCTGCTTTTTTCTACACTGGCAATAAAAGATATTTGTGAAATCTGAGACTGTTTCATTTGTCTTCGAGTGTGGATTTTAAATCAGAGTGCTCTGTGTGGATTGCTACTACATATGACGTTCCCACAGTGGTGTTACTGCGGATTGAATTCTACTTGTGTGTTACGCTGTGTCGATAAGATTTAACATCCCACCGTACAACTACGTGTAAATACTCTGTTGTCATATTTTGTATATTTGTAGAGTGAAGGAAAAAATGACGAGGTAACTATGATCAGGGTGGCACAGGGTAACTTCTACCCCGATTTGAAGCTTTGCAACCCTTCACGTGACAAGTATTCTCTTCAACTTGTGGTCATCGCTCATCACTAGAAGAGTTTTCCAATCTCTGATGGATCAAAAGTTATAGCCATAAAGTCCAAAGTTTGTTCAGGAAACATTTTATCGCCAAATGCTGGGAGAATTTCGCTTTTTTGCTTGTGAGAAAAGTAATGGATTCTCTTGTGTTGTGTTAGAATTAAAGGAATCTGGGCTGTTGCTTGGTAACCGAACACTTCATATGTTTAAATATAGCAGTGTGCGATGTATATTTTGCTGAAGGTTGTCAAAGCTGCGTGTTTTTTCTGGCTTTGATGAGGGATGTGAATTTTATTTTTATACGATGTTTAACTGGTAGCATACTTTATTTCTACAAGACTGTAAGAGATTTTGTAAGTGGAAATCTACCATCTAACATTAAGAATCCAAAATTTCACACCATCATTGCTCCATCGATTAATCATACATCACCATAATTAAAGCGATCTGATACATCTCTTAAAATTCAATTAAGACTCTCAGTGCTGTATGTATTTTGGTACTGTTTAGGATCTAGGAAGTGTGTCATCCCCGTTGTTTGTGTGAAACCTGGAAAATTGTATGTAGTCAAACACAACTGTGTCACATGAGGTGTATTTAATGACTATATAATGGACAACTACATGTTTCGGCCTGTACTGGTCAACTTCAGGTTGTCTTAGGGGAACTTACGATCTTACTATAACCATGCACGCGCACGTGGTGTACAGATCTCTACATACGGGCCTTATTAGCAAAAACAAAAAACAAAAACAGGAATCTAATAAGAACAACACAAAACAAAAACAGATACAGAAAAATAAAGCTATTGTGGGGGTGTACTCGGCAGGTATGAAGTTCTGTAGCTTTATTTTTCTGTATCTGTTTTTGTTTTGTGTTTTTTTTATTAGATTCCTGTTTTTGTTTCTGCTAATAAGGCCCGTACGTAGAGATCTCTACACCACGTGCGCGTGCATGGTTATAGTAAGATCTTAAGTTCCCCTAAGACAACCTGAAGATGACCAGTACAGGCCGAAACATGTAGTTGTCCATTATATAGTCATTAAATACACATCATGTGACACAGTTGTGTTTGACTGCATACAATTTTCCAAGTTGGTACAGTTTACTTACCATCGCCGTTTGTTTTATTGCCTTTGTGGTAAAATGGAACCTCTGAGGATGGCAAGTACATAATTTTTAAATACCTTCAATTCAGACGTTTTTAATGAAACCGAATAAAAATAAGTGTTGCATCAGCTGGTTTCAATTATTCTGATATTTATGACCCCACTCGGTTAGAGATGCATTGAATTTCTGTATAAAGCAGAAACCCGTGTGATTTATTCCGTCTAAAATAAGGATCTAATAGTTGTATTTAACATGTTTGCCTGGGAGTCTCGACACACACAAGATACTAGACTTGTGAGGATTTGTGAAAAGTAAACACAAATTCTAAAGCACAATGTGAAAACGTTTATAGTCTTTTGGAATAATAATGAATGGACACGTTACCGGTACCCACGGACAATGAATAGTGCTCCTTGAAGTTCAAAAGACTCGCAGTAAACGAACTGGGGTCGGCCCAAATTGTACATATCCATACTTTAAGTGGCATTAGAAACCACGATTACAATCTTTGATACGTAGAAGATGGTACACGCTTTAGATCGCACAGCGATTATGATTCATATATAATTTCTCCACCCTGCAGATGGAGAAGGTGGTTTCTTTCCCAACGTGGTTAAATAACCACCACAGCTTGAGAGGCCACGTCCATAAAGACTGTTGTTTTTACAGTCATCGCCGCAAGAACAACGAATCTGGCCATGGTAATTTGTTTGTACTTTTATTTGTATGACATTGTGTACTGTCCTAGACTAGTGCTGTCGTTCCGGGAAGTAATTTATGTACACTTGCAAGATTTGGAGCGCCCTCAGCACTATTGCTGCTGATTCAAGTCTTCTGAGATGCGATGATGCATCGAGTGGTAAATTCTTGCTGACGTTTCGGAGGACTATAGTGTCGTCATCTGCAAGGTCACACAGTCCAACTCGAACTCTGGTTGGACTTCTTGATCCTGGGATGAATGTGATATGATCCATACAAAAGTCGGAAATCCTTTACCAGTCGAAAAATCGTAACATCCCAGCGGCCACGAGTCTTCTTGTACGTGAATCTGTATTCTGATTCTGCACATTCATGTTTTGTCCCTTTGCACGATCTGTGTTGGCATTTTCAGCCAAGTAGCTGTATATTTTACCGCAATTTTAATTTTAGGTCAAGATCGTGTCCCATCCCAAAATACAGAGGAGTGAACAAATGTCTCCGTGCAAGGACTTACCCCCACCACCCCTCCCTGCCCTCACCACACGCTGTGCGATTCATTCCCACTGAGCTGTAATGATCAGCCGAAGCCGGTCAATAAAATCGGAAGGATTATTGATCCAAGTCATGGGCGGGGCATGTAGCACACATGGCGGATAGTATAGGTGTACACAGGGTTTCGGTGGGGAAACCTGAGGGAAGGGGACCACTTGGAAGACACAGGCATAGATGGGAGGATAATATTAAGATGGATCTTCAGGAAGTGGGTTGTGGGGACATGGACTGGATCGGTCTGGCTCAGGATAGGGACAGGTGGCGGGCACTTGTGATTGTGGAAATGAGCCTTCGAGTTCTATACAATGCGAGGAATTTCTTGACTACCTGAGAGGCCATTAGCTTCTCAAGAAAGACTCTGCCCCATGGAGTAAGTAAGTAAGTAAGTAAGTGAGTGAGTGAGTAAACTGTGCCCATTCCATTATAATATTATTCTCTCACCTACTCACATGTTTCCCAAATGGTCTCTTCCTTCCAATTTTTCAGTCAAAATGCGTTTCTCATTTTCTCCATGGATGTTGCATGTTCCTCCTAGTCTTACGTTCTTGCTTTGACGTCTCTTAACAATATCATACTCAGTCGCTTGTTACGAAAGAAAGTTCATTCCCGGGTTTCGGGTGCAGAAGGGTAACAGTGTGTATATGAAGTGCTTCTTCCATCTTCTTATCTGAAAGCGAGAATGTAAAACGTGGCACAATACGAAATGCCACTAAGAGCTCAGTAATCTAACCGCTGTCGCAGTGCAAGCTATGAAGCCATATGGAAAGTGCAGGTAAGCTCCACTCATTTTCAAAGTCGGCAATAAAAGTAGCTGAATTGTCAGCTTCACGCTGTGGCCACATATTTCCTGTGGAAGAGACGCCAAGCACCGGTTTAGTTGGAGCCTGGACGGTTCCTAGAGACGTTCTGGATGCATTCGAGGAAAATTTTTGGCCCCCTGCCAGGAATCGAGCAAAGGGTTTAAGTCTTAGCCCAAGTGTCTGTAGTGTCGAATGGTGGGTTTGCAAATGATGTTGAAGGAAGCGGTGACGACCACATTTCACATATTTTCACATTTGCCTGGAGTACTGAAGAAAAACAGAAAAATCTTAAAATCAGTCCAGACAGCCGGTGTAAACTTAGTGCGATCTGTAAACACAAATTTTCCAAGCCTATCTGACCTATATACTTTCAGGAATACAAAATTCAAGTCTTATCTGCAATTTTTGAATTTTTGTATGTGAGGGTAAAAATGCGTTACCGTCTACGTGGTGTTTGTGTGTGTGTGTGTGTGTGTGTGTGTTGGGTCTAAATCCTGTCGAATTGTTTCTTACCTTGATATCTAGGCTCAGGCTCTAGTTTGCCGAGAGCAGATTGAAGAAAGTGAAATCCTTCTCGTGCTGTACACATTGATCTCTTGACTTCAAATACGCAAGCTGAAGTCCAACAAGGAAAAAGTCCCTTCATATGAACTTTTATGTAGCTGAAGACCATCCACAGAATGAATATTTCAGTGTTTTTGTGTCACAGTAATTGAAAAGTTCGAATTTTTAAACTGGGCCGAGTTCCTGAAGATGGATATATTTTATATATTTGAACCTGCGGAATTTCGTTCACCAACCAAGTACTGAAGTTAAACGTGCATGGACCTTTAACTTCGCTTGCCCTGTATGTGCACTCCTGCTTGAAAGCATCGACAACTTTTTTATTTGTTGTAGTCTGTGATGTTGCTTCAGTTTCTTCGATTACTGAAGAAACTTATGTAAACTGCATGTGATAGAATACAAGATTTTGGACTTCCACCGCGGAGTAGACGAGAACCGCGCTCTGCTGGGTTAATATACAGCGAGTTTTGGTAATTTCTTACTGACGTTTCGGGACAACTTATCGGTCCCATCTTCAAGGGTGAAGAATCTGATAGCAATATTAACACATTCCTAATTATGGCTTCTAGTATTAATTATTAATTGGCCTTATTATTTCATTCAATTGCGATTGCCTACCCGTATGTAATCTTTTAATCTGTTACGTTACGATACGTACTTTCGGAGCACATTGTAGCGCCTGTATTATTCCTTCTTGTGACAAATAATCTTTTTTTGTTTATATACTTATGTTCGTATTAGCCTCGGCAACTCTGTACATACTTGTACTGACTTGTGTAGCTGTGTATTGCCTATTGTAGTGGTTCCCAAACTAAGACAGTGTTCCGCGAGTTGGTCCGAGGTTTTGTGGCATTGCAGTCGGGTAATGTCTGTCTTTTCTGCTTTCGTAGTGACATGAAATTACTAAATACAGTTCTCCAAATTTTATAAAAACCCATCTGTCCGACCAGACACACAGTAGGCTTAAAATATGACATATCACTTTCCGCTAGTAATTTGTGTCCTTTTCGAATGTCACATTACGTGTTACATCAGTTTTTCATGGCGTTCGAAGGAAGCAGAGTGATTTACGTATTCCATAGTTTCTGGAGACCCGGCCTCCTGGAATAATGTACGATTTGGTTAGATTTTAAGTGTCATTCTTTCCCCTCTTTTCGTGACATATAATGACTTAACCCTTTAAGCCTGAAGTGACTGCAAACATTTGTTAACATTTCAGTTAGTGCTTATAAGAGAACACACTGCAGTTCATCAACACAAATTACATATTTGACGTTGTTCAGATACATAATTTGTGTTCATTGTGAGGGTAGAATGAAACAAATAAGTTCAGTCTTTATGTGTTACAGCATGTGGTATGTATACTTACCATTTGACTTTCAACGGGGTTACTAAATTAGCCCGTAAGTTAATCAGTTAACAGCCTGGTTTTAACCTGATGACGATACTTAATGAAAGTCATCGTCAAGGAATAGAGAAATGGCTAATAGAGAAGTTAACGTTTGTCGGACTGTGTCGGTGGCATTGACATATAAGTGTGGAAAAGTGTGCGTGACCTACAAGTTCTGGCACTTTGCCCTGTTGTTGCGTCTGGACACTTTGCACTAACCTTGTTTAAATTGTGTCGAAAAGTGTAAGCCTTGCAGGAATAACTTGTTGGGCCCAGGGTCGCTCGGCGTCGCTCTGCGTCACAACGATCCTGGAGCTCAGCGTCTTAACACATTAAAATTATTTGTGGACAGTGCTGATTTTTTCACGATTTACTGATATTTTGCAAATGCTACGTATCCACCCAGGAGAGATTCCTCTATCTCCAGTCTGGTCTCTTCACTTCAGAATTTCAGTCTAAATGTTGTGTGCATTTCTTATTATAGCCACGCCTTCAATATTCGCCAGTAATCTTCCTCGTGTCTTTTATCACCGAAGTAGAAAAAAAAGTGAAGAATAAAAATGACGAAGCTTCTCATTATATATTTCCACCTTATTATTATCATCATCATTATCATCATCATCTTCCCTCTTAAGTCCAAATCGTCTTCTCAACATTTTATTCTCAGACACCCCAGGTAGCTTCCCTCCCCGAGAGTGAGTTTTATTCTTATGTGTAACAAGAGCTAAGTGTTGTAGATTTTGGCTATTTTATTTTTAACTTGTTTAAATTTGTGTTCTTTAAGTTGCCTCCAAAATTAGTAGCAAAAGAAACTCATACTGACGACCTTGTGATGTGGTATGTACAAACAACCATCGTATTACCCATACATAATAACTACTCAAATATTTGTACTGTTTACCATTATTATTATTATTTTGTCATTGAATTATACTTATTATTTACTACTATTATTCTATGTTACATTCCAGAACTATCGTGGAAGTGTATAATACTACGACCTCCACACCTTAAGAAACACTTCTGCACTGCTACAACGAATTTTATTTCTACAAACAATTTATGGGCATTTTTAAATGTATTTAATAATCCATCCATATTTTTATACATGCTTTATTGATGCTGAATAACTACCAGAAGATAATCAAGATCGAAATATGTCGACGTTCTGTTGGATTGTGTGCACAACACTTGTTGGTTTTTTTATATGAACTGTTTATTAATTCGCGAACATGAATAACATTGAGATCATATTGTTTTCTTTGTTACAGGTAAGTTGGAACCGATTTTATTGGTTACGAGAGTGCATGAAACATCGTCAGTATGTTCGGTGTTGCCGTCTTCTTCATGGTAATATTACTTTAAAATTATTTTACAATATTCCTGTATTTGCTACAATACCAGTTTGAGGGGGGGAGGAGAGAATTACGGCTTGTGCTTGGACACTGGCAAAATCTGAACTGAGTGAGGTTGTCCTTGGGCACACTATGATCCGAAATCTTCCATCATTAATCGATTAGGGTTGTTCGTATGAATCGTCGTATAACTAGTTCTGTCCTCGTGCTCATGATCTGAACGGGTTAGTCACTAGACTGTCCCCGTGCACGCAGCGATCGTCTAAACTGACTAAGATTAAGATTGTCCCTGTGCTCCCCGTGATCTTACTCGGGTTTCATCACTAATTTCGTTCATAAGCAGTCAGCGTTTTAAGTCCATTACTTATTGGCCGATCGATTAGCTTCGTGGAACTTGCATTTACTTGGGAAGGCAGAGTTGTTCGAGCCACAAATAGGTACAGAGAGCGACTGTGTGTACACACAAGCCAATGAGACGTTCCGAGAAGAAATCTCAACATACTTACCTATTGCATAGATTTAGGGTTCTAAATTTATTTCATTATTTTATTTTATAATATAAAGAATTTATTATCTGCAGGTTATTTGTGCCATGTACCCTTTCGGTGTAACCTCATTCTCATCATCGCTATATTTGTAATTACTGACCTACTACTTGTCTTACTACTACTGTTACTGCTTCTACTACTACTACTACTAATAATAATAATAATAATCATAATAATTATAATTATAATATATTTAGTGTGTAGGTACGTATACGACATGTCTCCTTACCGAACTCCAGAAGCTTAGTTCTTATGGATGATTAGTTATCGTAAAAGAGTCGGAAGCTAAAGAAAATTTGCACACAGTCAGCCGCTTGTTGTCTTACATGCCGCAGAAAGATTACCTTAACGGTAGATGGCTAATTTTCAAAGTCGACTACAATGCATCATTTCACGCTCTGCAAACAAGCGATACTTCGGCCTCGCCACGTCGCGCGTCTTCCATGTTGTTAATATGGAATGTAGGAAACTGAACTGCTGCTCTGGGTCGTCTTTAGAGCCGCGAATTTCGTGCTGTCTGGTGGAAATCGGTCAGCTGTTTCATGGGCCGAAATTGACACACACACACACACACACCCACAGACACACACACACACATACACGCACACACCCACACACACATCCACCCACACACACACACACAAGCACACAAACAAACAAACAAACATTCACACACACAAACACACGGAGACAACAAAGCGATCTTAAAACTCCTCCTTTTTTTGTTTGTATGAAGGTAAGTGGACTGAAAAATGACACTGTAAAAATATGTAACCCACTGTCCTGGTTTATTTTCACATACGAGTGTTTTTTCGTTATACGTCAATACGTGTAATAACATGAGTAATGGGAATGAGCTGACTTCGTTGAACACTCAGCTAACCGTAGTGACTTATCAGATAAGCTTATGAAAAGGGTCTTTCTCCTCCTACGAAGCCACATAAAAGTTTAATTCAGTACTCCATTCCTTTGAAGACTGACATTGATGTAAACTGCATATAAAACTCAGTTTCTGCTTCATAGGAAACAAATACCTCCTTCATTTTGGACACAGATCGCTTTATAATGATTGGAGGGATAATTAGCGTTGATTGTGAAAATCTTACCGCAAAAATACTCGTTACTGTTCGGTGGAAACAATACATATTTCTTGATGTTTCAGCAGGTGATGTTATGGTTACCATCTGGTTTCAAATTGTTAACTGCAAATGTTGGTGTTAGCTTGAGATACTACTAAAACACAGTGAGAGCTCTAAATGTGCCTTTAGCAGAATGTAATTTAAACAAGCGCAATCTTAAATTTAACAAGAAATATGAGCAAATTATTCAATAATTCCGCATTAATTGTTATAACTTCCAGGTTACTTTATTTAGTGCAGTCTATCTTTTTCTTTGCTTTCATTTTCTCTAACTTATCCTAATAAGGCCTGACCTTGTATTAAGGTCTGTTTACGTTCTGTCCCAAGTGCAATGATGTAGCTGGAGTAATAAGCCAGATTGTTTATTTTCTTCTTTTTTTTGTACACTTTTTTTCCAAATTTTACACAAAAAGGAACAGAGGTTTTCATATTGGACCTCGATACATTTTTAAAATAAAATTTTAATTTCAGTTGGCTTGCTTTACAAAAGACTTACCGAAAGAGAATTTTACTTTTTGGGGATGCAGTCAAGAAGACGAGAGGCTGTCTTGTCTGTAGCAAAGATTTTCGCATGATATTCAGCCAGTATCAATTGTTCTTCGATATTTATACTGTAGGCTTTTCCTCACGGCTTGCACAAGTTCTTGCAGTTCGGGGGCTGAAGGGTACAAAAGTGTTACAGTGATTGTTTTATAGAACTGAAATTACACTTGTGATAATTTTTAAAATTATGTGCCAAATGGTAAAATTCTGCACACAACCTTGAGCTCAATGTTCTCATTTTTCTAGGAAGGCGGAGCCCTTCAGAGTCTTGCTTATTCATCGGATCTGTCCTAGAAATTTTAGTAAGTCTCGGGCCTGTTTAGGGACCACGCAGAGTTGAATTTAGAGCTAGAATATTTACAAATAAGAACGTACTTAGAGTAAGAACGCTTGTGTGACTTCAACGGAAAAATTAGTTACAAAAGCAGTCGTCTTCATGGCAGTAACAGAAGTAGACTTACATTAAGAAACATCAAAGGAATACACCTTCTGTTCTACTGAGCAGAATCTACTGATCCATTCAAGCACAACTCACATATCCCCGGCTAAATAAATGCTGTTCAGCGCCGTCGTGCTGAACATGACGCCCTGTGCGCAGTTTAGTCAAATCATAAAAGTATGATTATTTTATAGGTATTGGATCAGTTTTTGATTGGAGAGATGGCGTGTAAGCTTGTAGTTCTTTTTGCTGTCCACAAAATGCGGCTAGCTATCCGCCCTCTAGTTTGAATCTGACAATAGCTACTGACCTTTGCCGGTTTGCTGTGTGAAATAAATAATGAGAAACTGAAACCAAGCGAGACTTCAGTCTACTACGGAGTTCTGTGTAATGGTTTTGTGCAACTATTAGACATGTGCGAAATGCTAAGAAGAGAGACGTATCTTGAAGAAGCATTTAAAGCAGCTGCCGTTGCTATGGTGTTGCATAACGCCTATAAGTATAGCATTTTAATGGTTAGTAATGCAACTGAATTAGCCGGGATAGCTACTTCGTGGGCCTGAGTGGCCGATATGGAACCTGTGAGGAAGCTAAAAATATCTGCCTCTGTCTGGAATCTAACCGTGACTTCCAGGTCCTCTACCCTGAAGCCAAGTCACTCTGCCTATCCCCGCCAGCTGAAACCAACGTCCCAGATGAACACAATATCCCCGTCGTCTGGTTCCTCCCTGCAGAAGGAATCGGCGACACGTACAACCAAACCTCAGGCACCCATCCACTCCATCCATCCTTGAAAACCTGATAATCGTTCGACTTGTCAAGAAACTGAAGGTGCATTACCATTTTCAAAAGAGTCTCTTCTGGAAATTAAACCGAATCAGCTGAATCCAATCCACGACCTCACACACTGTTTCTGTGAGATTCTCGTGCAGCTATAAAGCGTAGATCTATATTCGAGAAATAAAGAGGCTGTACGTTTTCTGAGACGCGAAGCCGTGTGTTTTGGTACATAAGTACCGCTTTTTTCTTCAGGGTCAGCCAGAAGGACGGACGAAGAGAGTGGATCCGAAAAGTCGGCATTTATCTACCATTCTACAAGCATTATATCTAGCAAGACTGTAATCTTCACAATCAAAGCCGCGAGGATCTCAGTCTCACGTGTACTTATCGTCAGATCCCCCGTTCAAATCCCAGCCGAGGTACTGGCAATCCCATATTATAAGTGGTTTTGCTGCAGGCATTTTGGTGTAATTTCTGAAATCATGCTCATTCAAAATAAGCGAACATCACATCCGAATCGTGCGAAGTAAATATTGGCGCTGCAGCTGTATTCCGCTTGTCTTGCCCATCCTGGAAGGTTCAACGGCCGTCCTTTAGTGCTGCTACCGTGCCGACACTAGTTGGGTAACGTAAAGCACGTGCCGTGTCGAGCCGGCCTCCGGTCCGTGCTATTGTGGGGTGAATGACCGCAGCGGGGCAGACGACCACGTTACTTCCGTGTATCGCCGCTAGGAGAGTGTAGGCGGCTGGTTGGGGGGGAAGGTGGCCCGCGTCACAGCCAGTGGCGTTGCCGGTAGCAGAAATGCATGTTTAAGAAACTGACTATTATTACCACAGGCATTTTTGCACTCTATTGATAGTAACAAGGGTTTCTTTTTGTGCGTACGAAATTCTTTCCGACACCCCCTTCTGTTGATGTCTGTGGACAATCGTAGGCGTTTTCTTCATGTGGAAAATGAGGTATCCCGGACTTTAGCAGATAGAACGAATGCAGGTTTCAGCCGTAGTTACGTTCTGCTCTATAACGCAACTTTTCGCCGAGTTTTACATGTATTTCGGGATATACTTTTCCTTTGTAGCAGCAGGTTCTATTTTGATTTGGTGGAACTGGAGCTCCTTATTTTATTTACTGCCCTGCTGGCTGTGGTTCAGTTCCAGTCACAGTCTCCGGCCAGCCATTTAAATCTGTGGACCGCAAGACGTACGGAATTTCTAGACTTATATTTGAGATAAGTAGCAGGAACTTTATTGTTAACATCACTGTGAGTATTATTTGTGCTCATGGTGATAGCTGTGACAGTTACGAAAACATCGAAATTAAGGCAAAGACCCTGTCCACGTCTAAGTGCGTATGGGGGGAGTGGATGTCTAGCACCACTGATTCTTAAAGTCTACGCTAGATGGAAGTGAGTGGGTCGACCACTTTACTTTCGAGAAGGGATCAAGAGGAAACTGGATGGTCTGTCATGGCCGGTCTGGGCCTTTTGGAGAAGAGAAAACTTTCTTGCCCTGCCAGCATTAGAAACCCGTTTCGTCTAGCCCGTGAGGCAGTCGCTGTACCAACTAAGGTAGTCCGGCTGCCAGAAACACTGAAATGAGCAGAACAAAGTCGTATTGTAAAGACAGCTAAAAACTGCTTCGTAAATGTGGAAGATATCAAATACAGCATTTGAGAACACTAGAGGCAATGAAAATTTTATACAAGGAGAACATAAGATCAAATTAAGGTTCGTGAATGCATTCAGTTCAGATATTCTGTGTTTGTGTTTGCTATTTAGAAGCATGAAAATTAAAACTCGCAACTACAGTTTTATATTTGTTTTTTATGGGTGTGAATCTTGCGGCCTCTCACACCAAGAGAACGTAGCCTAAAGCTGTTTGGTAAGCAAGTGCTGCAGGGGAAACTGAATGTAAGAGAATGTAAGAAAAGATAGATTCCAGAAAGTTGTACAGCGAGTCATTTTATAATTTTTATTGTACCGACCCTAATCACGATATTTCATATTGTGCATTCTTCGTGCGGCTGGACGGTCCAGGGATCGAATCCCGGTAGGTCAAGATTTTTCGCACTCGTCCAGATCGGCCCTTGGGCCCACCCATCCTCCTGTACAAAGGTTACCTGGTCATTCCCGGGTGTAAAGCCACCTGGGCGTGGCGTTGACCATCCACCCCCATCTAGCGCCGAGGTTAAGGAAAAAGTAGAGCTAAACATTCACTCTCCCTCTGGGCCTTCATGGCTTGTTGTAGGGCGAAATTTACATTTTCCGTGCAACTGTGCTATATACATGAATTTAATATCCACATTTGCACAATGTTTTTATTTGCTAATTATTGCTCCGACATGTTTAAAATCCTTAACTGTTGACCATACTCAGGGAGTTTCCCGAATTGTACAGCTTATGCAAAACATATGTGGTTATTTTGTTGAAACAAATTGCTGTATTATTCTTTAAAACTTCTCTTTGATGTTCTCAAAGTTGTCGTCTGTAACTGGTGCCTCTTGGGCATTTGCACATTTAACATTGTACTTTCTCCATGCAACAATAGTATGTACATAATATGTAATACCAAATTGTTGCAGGATAATCAGATCGAGGAGTATGGGATGGGCGTGGCATATTGCAAGCTTTGGAGAGAATGAAAGAGCGTACAAACGTTTGATCGGAAAACCTGAAGGATAGACCCATTTGAATATCCAGGCGTAGATGCAAATGTAATACTAAGACGTATCTTGAAGAATTTGAAAGGGAGGATTTAGTTTGGGAGTCCTCTGGTTTAGGTTCATATCCAGTGACCTGTTTTTGTGAACACACTAATGAACATTCGAGTTCCGTAAAAGTCAGGGGTTTTCATGAGCTGCTAAGCAACTGTCAGTTTCTCAAGAAGTACTAGGCTCCATGGTGTTGTATTTTATTTAACGTTAGTTACATCTTCTACATCTAACATAATATCGTTAAATTGGCTTTGGTTGCCGTGCTAGTAACCTCTGTAAGCCCACCAATGCTTATTATCCTGGGTAATATGCACGATCGGTCCGAATGTAGTGGTAGAGTAAGGAATAGAGAGAGAGAGAGAGAGAGAGAGAAAGGAAAAATGGAAGAAAGAAGGAGCTGCGAGATTTGAGGTTTTCGAAGCGGTGTTATGAACACGCAAATCTGGGATATGGCGTCGCGACGGTTAATGTTTACGGACGTTTCGAAGAAGCTTCCTGCCTCCATATTCAAGGAAGTCCCTGAATAATCATGAGGTACACCACTGTGAGAAACTCAAATGCCGCATATTTTTGTCCCTATGGAGAGCCTACTTGCTGTCTTTAAACTACCGTGAGAATGGAGGCAACAGGTGTCTCCAAAACCTATGTAACTATCTGCGGTCGACATAGTGTCGTATGCGAGAAGACTATATTTTTAAAATTGAGGGTTGTTTCACCGTGCATCTTCCTCATGAAATAAAGTGAAATGCCAGCTTGATGCAACTAGGTAATTTTGTTGCTGTATTCTTAGCTCGACATGTTTCGTGTACATAAGCCAATCATCAGGAACATTTGATGTTGAGTTGCGGTGTATGGTTTTCTGCACCGAGTTTTTGGATGGGTGGTGGTCTTGAGAGCCGCTGCGTAGGTCGTGTGTTCGGTGCGGATGGTGCCGTGCACGACCTACGCAGCTGCTCTCAAGACCACCACCCATCCAAAAACTCGGTGCAGAAAACCATATGCTGCAACTCAACATCTAATGCTCCTGATGATGGGCGTATGT
>Ga0123354_10010004_pt1 | contig 14573 bp, 3 predicted proteins | sample TergutLab28metaG_2_FD_97872 | JGI IMG/M metagenome (GOLD analysis project Ga0123354, IMG submission 97872) | Labiotermes labralis P4 segment gut microbial communities from Petit-Saut dam, French Guiana - Lab288 P4 | ecosystem: Host-associated > Arthropoda: Insects > Digestive system > Gut ... | reverse complement strand
TAAGTTTCACATTAAAACATATTTATATTCCTCCTACATGTTTCGATCCCCATACGGGATCATCCTCAGGGAGTATGCACTATATCGAGAGTGAAGTTACTAAAACAAGTTATTTATATAGGTATCTGGTACCATGCTTATTCAGGTGATGCCTATGGAGTCTGGTTTATGCTTATCACCTCCTATGGATACCCTGGTATTGTCCTTGGTCGCTAGCGTGGTTAAAAATGTGATTTTAATGTTTTACGTATATTGTGCAATTTGTTGGTTTTAAACAAGTATTGATATTGTATTGCACGGCAATAAAATGAAAACAATTAAAACTTCGTTTCAGTTGGCGGCATCAGGGGCTATCCGGTCTATCCCAGCAACACAGTTATGGCAGCTCACCGTCGCTACTGCAAACGAAAAACCGCAGGAAAAATTGACGCTGAAATTTCATTCCGTCCTCTGCACTGTCCATCACAGACACGGCATGACGCCGCAACTCTGCGGCACAGCTGCTCTCGTATATAAATGAGGCGGTAATCTGTTCGAGGGCTGCCCAAAAGCTGCATAATGGTCGTGTCTTAAACTCTGTCTTTACACCAGAAATATCAGCGAGGCTGTCAGTTTTACAAAACATGTATTCTAAACTTTAAGGCCATGAACACTTATTCGTGTTAAATGAAAGGATAAAGAAAAATGCTATGAAAGCTTTGAGTGGATTTATCTAGCTCTGGATACGGATGAATTGAGGGTTGTTATAATAACTGTAATGAAATTTCGAGTTCTCTAAAAGAAAGGGAATTTTTGGCTAAGAAAATACTATTAGCTACAAAAAGATTGTGTTCGGTGGAGCTGAATAAAGACAGCCACATTTTTCTGACTCTTTGGTCTAAAAGTTTCGTAAATTTCTCCTAACTATTACAAAAACATTTATCTTTACCTTGAAGCAGAAAGAGGTCCCTTCCTTCCATAACCCTCAGTGTTCGCCGTTCATTTTCGCAACCGACGACGCATGATGTTGCAGCTGGTAAATATTCCTAAAAGAACGAAGAATTCAATAAAAAATAAACTTTTTGGAACCTCAATCTTTACTGAAGTATAATTTATTTTTTCTACATATCATTCATTATAAAATATTGATTATTTAAACTTGTATTTCTATGCAGTATTTCTATCAAATACACAGCATTCCTTCAGCTATCTCGTATGTGACTTTTATAACGGTCTCCATACTCAATCAAAGACTATACAAAGAAACCTTCTGTATTTCATTGATATTGTAAAGAAATATTTTTGAACCGTATGAATTTTCAATACTTTTCCAATAAAATGTAAGCTACCAACATTCGTTGTTTTTTTATGTGTAAATGATTTTACAAACATAAACATAAATAATGTGAGATCGTAGGGTGAAGAGAGATAAACCAACAAGATGCAACTAATCCGGTGTTTATTATCAAACTTCTATCTCAATATGTTTCGGGCATCATTATGCCCTTCATCAGGAGAACAAGACTGTGTTTTACTGCTTATGGTGTTCTGCACTGGTTGTGCTTGCTGTGGTTGTGTGGAGCTGAGTCGTAAGCTGTGTGCACTCTGTGAAGCTTATTGTTCGACTAAACAGTAACCTTCACACAGTGCACACAGCTTACGACTCAGCTCCACACAACCACAGCAAGCACAACCAGTGCAGAACACCATATGCAGTAATAGACGGTCTTGTTCTCCTGATGATGGGCATAATGATGCCCGAAACATGTTGAGATAGAAGTTTGATAATAAACATTGGATTAGTTACATCCTGTTGGTTTATATCTCTTCACCTTACGTTCCATGATGCACGGTCACAAGAACCTAAAAACTAAAAAATGTGAGATCGTTTACATTGTTCACAACACACAAATATAGTATAGCGTAGCTGTACATAGTAACCACCTAGAATTAGGAACTTCCTTTGATTTTGTTATAAAGTCATTATTCCGACAAACTGTTCAGTCAAAATTTGTAGACGTTACGAAAGTCTCTATTATATGTTCCATACAAATACATTGGATCGTTAAAAATTGGCTTAGGTTATATGTAAACTACGTGTGATTTCAAGTTTCCACTGCTAAGTCACTGAGAACTGCTCCCTTATGGGCTATTACGCAGCGAATAATCGTAATTTCTTACCGACGTTTCGGAACAACATATAGGTCCCATTTATACACTACAGGTCGACGTGACTGAAGCACGCGAAAGACTGATGCTGTCTCCTTATAACTGATGCATTTTACGCACTTTATTTAATAAACTCGTAGAGTTTAAGTCAATTTATTGAAATGAGTAAATAATGAGGGAGACTTGCGAGCTAAGATGTGCCTCACTCGGCCCCCGTTGCCCGTTGTTCACTTCCACTTTCTCAGCAGAACGCTGTTTTCCTACATTGAAGCATTACATCGCCAAGTATCATGCAAAGCAGCCCGTATAGCGTGCAAGACGAAGCATGAGTGGGAAACATTAACACTGTGTAGAATGGAAAACAAGTAGGCCAAAAACGTGTATTATATCAGCAGTTGAGCTTCTGCATAAATATTCATTTGCAGACTGTTACGATCTGAAGCCTATATCACCGTCTTTAATGCCAAGGCACGTTTCGCGCGATGAATGCTTCTGAAAGGAGATATGTTTCTTCATTTTATTTTTGTTATGTTGTTTCGTGATTGAAAATTCAGGGATTCAAACAACTGTGGTAAAGAAATATTAGTCCTCGAACTGAATTTTGAATAAGACTTGGTCTATTATTGAAATTACTATATGGAATTGCGTATTACCTACTCAAATTCCCGTAAGAGTACCTAACGAAAATTTTATAAATACTTTCAAAAGTGGAAAAAAGAATGCGAATTTTCATACATTCTTGAAGTGTAAATAGGAATTTATTTAATTTTGATTCACTCTTTGTGATTTAAAGGGTCCGTAGCTTCGAATAGTGGGAAAAATAATGAAGAATAAATCGACAGGACAGGCAAAGAAGTGGCGGTATAATTTGGTATATGATCGTGGCATTTTGTTTGGAGATACTGAGTAAAAAACGAAGGTTTTTAAATAATCTGTCCCAGGACATTGGACTCTGGGTAGAAATCAAAGCGTGAAATCCATTTAATTTTGCTTATACCATAACTTTGTTTTTATTTCTGTAGGAAGTTAGCTTTGTGTTCTGAAAGATTTTTCTTTGTCCCATTGTACAGAATGGAAGTTAAAATGTATGATTATGAAAGTTTACATTTTGCCCAATTAAACGCAGGTCGAGTAGGCCAAGTTTTAAATATTTGTGCCTCTTAATGAACATAATATGTGTCAAGGTTGTAACGAATACTGCGCCAATTAAAACTTTTCATTGTAAATCACATTGACCGCTAAGTTTGGTATATGAGCAAAAAACTGTCAAAGAAACCGATTGCCGTTGTTTAAGGTAGGAGAGGAATAAACTTAATAATCACAGCCGCGGAAATATGAAATCTCGTGTTATTAGTAGTCTCTATGTCTAATATAATATAGTCTTAAGCTTGCAATTACAATACATTTTTAGGAAACTGCGCTTCCATAAAGGGAAAATTATTGGTTGGCCGAGTAATGTTCTAATTCTTATAAAGGATTCTGCAATTATAAAGTTAATTCATGATAACAAAAAATTGACGTTATATTTATCAGGAAAATTCCAACAGTCGTCATAATAGAGACTTATAAAAATACAAGCCAAATAAATGGAAGTTTTTTCAGGATTATAACGCCTATCATTGTGACGTCACATATTAGAGGGGGCAAAATCCATGGACAGTGTTTTGACAGTTTCAAATATCATCTGTTGCAGTTGTTCACTAAATCTATGTACCTTGTATTTGCTCCAAGAAATTGAACGTTTTGAATGTTATTATCAGAAGGAGGAAGAAAGGTGTTTTATTCATAATTATTCTTTCCGGAATTCGTTAAATAAAGCAAGGTAGATATCTATTTCTCATGTTATTTTTTATCTTAAATATACATCTCTCTGCAGAAAAAATTGAAAACCATTAAAGGTACTTGCACCTGAGTTCTGCAGGCGAGCAATAAACTTTTTAGAAATTCAATTCTTCCTTTTCATCAAGCAATGTAAATGTATATGACAAATTACCTCATTTGCCAAGAAAATTTTATTTGTATTCACATGGAATTCTAGAAAATTAAATAAAATTTTAAAATATCCACAGAGAACAGTTTAAAGTTACATCTAATGAAATTCTAATAAATTATTTCTCCAAATAGAAGGTAAAAAACACGAGACTTGCACCGTTAACTCCTAGGCCATTCAGTCATAAGCAACTGAAATATAAAACCTAAAAAAGAAAGGGTCTGATTCTGCAGAGCAACCGAAAGACAGGCAACACATATACGACTTCCAAATCAAATTCTTCCAGGGACGGAGATCGAGAAGCTTCGGTGTCTTAGCTTAAAAACAAAAAGTCGCAGAATTAAGATGCTGGATTTATCTGTGGAATTCAAAATCAAATCGCAAGGGATTAGCTTATACGAAGCATTTTGTTGAACGAACGACGTTACAATTGGCCCAGGAACTGACATCTTTTATGTAAAGAGAAGGTTTAATCGCGCATTCAGAACAGCCAGGCACTGGGATTTATTCTGTGCCAGGCGAATTAATTACTCAAGTCAAAGTATATTTCCAGTAGACCCACTTAAATGGTGGTGATGATAATGATGGTGATGATGATAAACGCGGCGAGGGTTATAATGATGATGATGATGATGATGATGATGATGATAAAGTAGTGGTGTTGGCTGTGGTTGTGGTTGTGGTGCTGGTGGTGTTTGTGGTTGAATGGTCCGGTAATAGTAAGAGTAGGATAAGAATTTTTGTTGGTTTTATCAGAAACATGTCAATTGATTTACTGGATTACGTGACACCAGTGATAAGGGAAATTACAGGCATGCAGTAAAAGACAATTTGCAATAAAAATAGTGTCAACAAGCACCACAGAAGAGAAGAGAAGAAAAAAATAATTTTGCAGTAAGATTGTAATAGAAACAAAATGATAAAAGTCCTGAATATGATCAACAATCCGAAAAAATTACAGTCTAAATAATAAGAGACGTACTGTTAGCAGAATTAATTACTTCAGTTACATATAACTAGTGTTCAATAAGCTGATGTTATACAGCATCTACAAACGTTAGATGCCAAAAACGTGTGGCCGAGAAATGTAATATTTGCATGATATTAAACTTCAGAACCACAGCTGTCTCTGATCAATCCATTAAATTTATGAAGAACAATATCAGCAAATATAGATGAACAACTGAACTTCTTTTTGGAAACGTTAGTAAGAACAGAACACTGAGATACTGCTCTCTGGAATTATTAATATTAAGAAAAACCATAGCAAAAACAAGAAAGAAAAAATTATGTGGACGGTTGTATTATTATTATTATTATTAATATTATTATTATTATTATTATGAAGAAGGAAAAACAGAAGAAGAAAATTCTGAAATATGGAGTGTGAGGTTTGTATATTTTTATTGTTACTAAAGAAAAAATTATGTTTTAAAGAAATGTACGAGTTGTCTTTATCTACTAGTTATCCAAAAACAAAATACGAAAAAATAGAAAATTTAATAACAAATATGTCTGTGATAATTCCAATAAATTAGATTTATTCTTCTTAATTCACATGTTCAGCCAAGATATGTATTCTCCTTGTGTATGTGTAAAAATTAAACATGATTCAACCTTCTAATAAAACGAATGTAGAAGTAAATTAGTGTACAGATGATTACACCTCTCCCTGCAAAATGTCAAGACAGACGTACAAATGGATTATTAAATGAAACTAAATGCACATTTCCTAGCAAACCCATGTACATATTGCAACGAATCTTGTCCGTTTAATGCTGCAACAAGGAACTTCCATGGGAGTACAACATACGACATAATAGATGGATGACGTCAGAATGATGAATTCAGTTTCCTTCCAACTCTGGTCATTATAACATGCCCAGTCATTCACGCACAGGCCTACTCTCTGTTAGCCGGCAATACACGGAGTTAAGTCCATTAGAACGGTATTGTGCGTGGGAAACTAATGGCTTTCCCCTGTTTGAAAATCCGCCGTAGCTTTATGATTGAATTATCATGTCAACGCATAACAACCTGCGCAATTGAAACTCCTATGGCAGTCGAGAGGGCTGCTTCCATATTAAGATCACAACATATGACTGGGTTATTTATTAGGGGGAGTTCGCGGACTTACTTGCTTAGGCAGATATAAACTTGTGTATCTGTTTATCTCAGTAATTAACCAACTTGATGCACAAAATTTTTGTTTTACAATAAGTTTATTTCATGCCTCTACATGTTTCGAGCACATGTGCCCATCATCAGGTGGTCAAGATTGCATTACACAGCCTCTGGTATCATCACACCTATAGGTGGCCGTCTCGTGCACGAGACAGATACCGGAGGCTGTGTAATGCAATTTTGACCTCCTGATGATGAACACATGTGCTCGAACCATGTAGAGGCACGAAATAAACTTATTGTAAAACACAGATTTTATGCATCAAGTTGGTTAATTACTGAGATAAATATACTGAGATGCACGGTCAGCAAAACATCAAAATTTGTGTATCTGCGTTTAAAAAGGTGGTTATCTCATAATTACCAACCTATTGTCCTGTAAGAGAATTCCACTAATTTGTGCGAGATCTTAAAAGATAAATATTTTTTGTTTTAAAGTAATAGGTTTTAGGGCCTAATATATATTTTCAGTCGAATAAGGGGTAGCGTATATTATAATAATTAAGGTAATAATAATAATATATCTAACCACAGTAGTCAGATAACCTGCAGTGATTCTCAAACATTCTGGTAAGGCGGACTCTGTAAAAAGTATCACTAATTCAGCACAGCCCCTCCCCAAAATAATTTCAGCTCGTGGACTCATAAGGAAAAACCCGTGGAAAAAATTAAACTTCGAATAATTACAAAGAAGAGAGGCACTTAAACTCTAAAAATTGTTAGATTAAATACTATTGAAAAAGTTACAATTTTCCTGGCAGTTGTATCAATAAACTTCAGATTTGGACTTCACCAACAAAACAATGCTATGTTTACTGAAAAGAACCTAATCAACCCGAGGATATCTTCAGCAAAACTGGTAGACAGTTGATTGAAAAATACTGTTTTATAACCCTATTTCACATAAACGGGTGTTGTAAAATATGAAGAAAATTCAATCAAACGTTTTTCTCTAACATGTGTTTGGTAAATGTAAAACGTTCACTTCCTAATGGGCCATAACTGACACAGTATGGGAGTATAGGCATAGCTCTATTCACGTTTATATCAGCTGTAAAAGTAGAAGAGTTTTGGTGGTCAATGACAAGCCCCGGCCTCTTTATTCTTCGGAAAGTTTCTCGAAACACATTATACAGGAGGCCAGTGATCCTAAGGGTCTACCAGAACGTATGTGGGAGAGAGAAAACTTCTTGCCTCACCGGAGTTCAAAACCCGACACTTCCAACCAGTGCCCCGGCCACTCCTCACTTACAATAGGAAAACAAAAATGGTCTTGACACTAACCTCTCTGCCACCGGTCGCCCAGGAGGGTCCTTACGGACCGTCTGGACATTTCTTGCTTATCATCTATTTAGGGTTCTCGGATGCCTACATTTCTGAAGACTGAGCTACAACACACTGACCTAAGTAGTGAGATACTATGACCACTTCTGTCCAATTAAAATCTCCTTTTGTCTATCGAATTTTGATTGGTCTTGCAGTGTTAATTTATCACGCAGTGTTGATTTTTCCTAATGACTATCAGCTGAAACACCTGTGGATATGATTTTCATTCACCCTCTCAGCACATCTCAATAATTTATTTCCGTAATCTAAATTTGCGTCTAGAGTGTTAGGCCTACTGAATTTTGGAAGACCTATGTGGTAGATATAACTTGAAAAACCTAGCAGAACATAGGAAGGAGGACTGTGGTGGATCTGGAAGAAAGCACGCGTGAACTAGTTTTAGATGGCTTAGAAAGGGGTTATGTAGAGGCAACTGTGAACACTGTAATGAAAATTCAATTTTAATGAATGATACTCGGTTGTTATTATAGGTAACTGTTACTTAATAAGAAAACCGCCTGACTCAACTTCTTATTAATCAACAGTTAATGAAAACTCGGTTTCAATACAATTAATTTTTTGGTTAACAGAAAGACTTGTCATGTTTTTTCACGCATTAGATTCCTTCCTTCATTCCTTCCTTCCTTCCTTCCTTCCCTCCTTACTTCCTTTCCTCCTTCCTTCATTCCTTCCTTCCTAGTTTCCATCCTTCCTTCCTTCTTTCCTTTCTGTCCTTCCTTCCTTCCTTCCTTCCTTCCCTCCTTCATTCCTTTCTTCCCTCCTTCCTTCCTTCCTTTCTTCCTTCCTTCCCTCCTTCCTTCCCTCCTTTCCTTCCTTTCTTCCTTTCCTTCCCTCCTTCCTTCCTTTCTTCCTTCCCTCCTTCCTTCCTTCCGTCCCTCCTTCCTTCCTTTCCTTCCTTCCTTCCTTCCTTTTCTTCCCTCCTTCCCTCCTTCCTTCCTTCCCTCCTTCCTTCTTTCTTTCCTTCCCTCCTTCTTTCTTTCTTTCCTTCCTTCCTTCCCTCCCTCCTTCCTTTCTTCTTTCCTTTCCTTCCCTCCTTCTTTCCTTTCTTCCCTTCTTCCTTCCTTCCTTCCTTCTCAGGAAGGAAGGAAGAACTTCACTACATGAATTTAACCTCACCATGCGTGTTCAAGACTTCTGCCAATTTTCGGAAGAAGTAATTATTTCAGAATCACTTCTGGAATGAAGAAACTTATGGCGTAATTGGGAAAAATCTTAAGAATATGGCGAATTTATTACGATAATCCCACTGCTTTAAAAATAGGCACTGTGAACTCAAAATTTCTTTATTGTTTGTAGGAATGTTACTGTTGGTGTTGTGTAATCTTACTGGTTCAAGTTGCATGATTTTGTCATTAAAATGTTGAGCGCCATCAGCACTGAAGCAAGTCAGTAAATGGCTAAATAACAGTGTTTAGAGTATGGCGTAACATGATATCCCCATCAAATTACAATTATTGTCTCCTTTTATGCCATCATCAAACTGTTACAGCATTATAGAATAATGTTTAGAAGCTGGAGTATAACATACGCCACAAATCGTGTACAGCCAGAGACGAAAGCTGTGATTGGTTATCGGTTGCAGGGTGACGATGAAAATGGTGGGTGGTGACATGGATGTTAAAAATAGGAGGGTGGGTTGTGTGTGAGCGCTGTCTGATTGGTCGGAATGGAACGAATTCTCTAGGGGCACATGAGGGCTGCATCCACCCGCTGGAACCCCTCGAGCGGTACTGCGTATACAAGAGAGCCACAGAACACTACACAACATTCTGCTAACTGTCTCACTTGTACTTGTGTGTCCGTTGCCGTTATTCAGTAGGTAGCAGAGCTGATATTTCATATCATGCCAATATCTACATAACTTAACTGCAAGTCATCCTTCCTGTATTCTACCTTCTCCTCCTGTACATTTATTAAATCATCAGACCATGAAGGCGTGTGGAGACATGTGAGACGCAGCCGTAAGCCTTTACCTCAGCACTTTGCGGAGGTGAATAGTGAGCTTATGTTTCGGATGTTTTATTCCTGTAGAAAATTCTTTGGTGCCCATTGGGTACTAGTCAAATTGCAGTTCAGAAACGATATAGAGCAGTGATGAAGAAAATCCTTTGTTTCTCTCAGCCAAATAAATAGGCGAGCTTCCTCATTTCGTGTAATATATTAAACAATAAATATTATGAAAATTTTTAGTGTTTTCTTGGCCCTGTTCTCATTTAAGCACCAGGTTATCAGTTATATTACAACACTAGAGTTTACGTGTAACCACGCATTTGTTCTTGGAATCTAAGTAACGCACATAAAAATTACACGGCACCGAGGCTAGCAGGAAATGCGTTACTGAGTCGCTGTGAGGATGTAATAGGAAAACGAAGACTATTTTTAAACACCAAAGAATTAAAAATTTTAAGTAATTTGTTACCAGCACAGTTCATTAAATATTCTTAATAAACTAAATCGATATCTTAGTACTTAATCCACAGCAATTAAAGTAGGGTCAATAATTAATACATCAAATAGCACTGCACAGTACATAAAGTTACTGGTTTTTGTACAAGGGAATCGGCACCAATGTCTGTCGTAAATTCAAGCACATTTGCAGCACTAAATGTCCCCAACAGAGCAATGCTTGCATTTTAACCTTCATCTTATTATAGAGAGCTAGATGGAAACGCATCCCCATGAATGGTTCACTCTGAAATTTTCCATTTTTTCGATATCCACTTGTAGAGGCTGAAGTCATGATGATTAGAGATCCGAAATACAAGCATAGACTGTAAAAGGACAAATTATGTTTAGTGCCATTCTAAAGTGACAGCAGGCAGAAATGAAGAATCGATCAATACGTTTGTGAAGAACCGGAATTCACCCCCAACCTCTAGTCTGATTAAATATTCAACAGTATAATGAAAGCCAGCATTGGGCCTACAGAGCTGACAATAACGCAGCTCCTCACCTAACTGTACTGAGCAAGCAAATGGAGTTACCATAGAAGTGGAAGCCTTTGAAACCTTGACTCGAACTGCCTGTGGCAAATGGGCTGCAACTCCATAATTGAAATGTACAGATTTTTTTAACAGTAATTTTTGAGTTTTGCAGAGAAAATAATTGGAATATCATTTTACATCATTTGTAACTTCAGCTACTAAATTTAGCTGATATAAAACCACTGCAGTCCTTTAATTCTGCAGATGTGTTTGAACAAAAGTTACATACCGTGTCATAGACTGCTGATTTGTGGAAGTGCAGAAAGTTACAAGGAATCATATTTGTGGGATATGACACTGAATCAATGGATAATTGAATCCCGGCTTTTCGTGGTAGAGTAATGCCCTCTCTTCAAGGGCCAATAGTTCTTATAAGGCATAGTATCTATCGACTCTTGAAGATAAGAATAAAACTTTTCTGCGAAATTTCAGACAACCTTAATAATCAACGCTGTGTTTTATCGCAGAAGAAATGAATCCTCAGTTAGCTTCCTGTTGCAAATCGCCAAATTTTAATCTCACGTGAAGAGGATAGCAAAGTAGTGAAATATAATTGTCGAGAATGGAGAATGGGGGTGGTAAATGCTGCCAGGACTGACGGTTAGAACACAAAAATATTTGCAGTAAATAACGGATCATTCAGTAAATTCTACGGTGCAGATTAGCTCAGGCATTGAAAAACTTAGGCTAATAACGGGGAGGATTCGCAGTTTTATAGGAAGAAGGGACATGGCCTACCCTCACAAGAGTAATGTGACCTTTCGTACACTAGTTAAATGCCGAAGCAGTAAAACCATTTATTCTCGAGCGGTTGTTGCCAAATGTTTTCGAGTTCAAAATGCACCAAACATGATACCATTATGCTATACGTTGGCTGAGGCGGAGAGAAGTAGTAACACAAGACATAATAAATAAATGATTAATTAAATTCAAGAGCCTCTGGCACTTGCAGGAAATATAACGACAGGCCAGAAGCTACTGATTCTGTTATGGCAGGATATACGTAGATAATTTACAAAATTGAATTACAATGTAGAATGTAAACAAATGACATTTAGATACGGCTAATGACAAAATTACAAATACAAATGAGACTATCATAAAACGAAGTGATGAAACAATATCGAATTAAGCATACACCGTCACAGACAAATTACTCATAAATAGCGAGAACGGAGAAGAAAAGGAGAAGGGCCTGTTTATGTAGTCATATCTGAATACGACCGTGTAACAAATCTGTAAAGAAGAATAATGACAGATTGAATATATCTTCCAGCAGGTGAGGACGTTTCAGAGACTGGCTCAAAAACTGAGTCTTGTCTGCACGAATTACTTCAGAGTTAGACATGTTTGACCTTGGATATATCTGTTAAAAACCTCGTAACAACAGGAAAGTTAAATATTACTAGGAAAGTTTTATTTACAGTACGTACCAAATTCACTGTTGGGTTACTGACGTACAAAAAACTTTAATTTGCATAAATTACTTAGGGATATTTATTGTTAAGTTAATTTTACAAATTAAATAAACTACGTATGTACTATGATTTTAGAGCATTTTCGTACGCAGGTTCCAGCTAATTAAAAAAAGCGTAGACAAACATACAAGCACACACAATTTCACATGCCTGCCAATACACCAAGTTTAATTTTTAAATTAAATTTGAGAGCTTCAGAAGCAAATATTTCTTTCTACCACTGTATTGGGCCGGACAGCTTTAGAATTCACAAACACTAGCTAGAGGCCCATAGTATATAATTTCCTCAAGAAGAAAAAGACGCATATTTTCTGCCGGGTGTGACATCGTATTACCTGGTATGTGGGTACCATCATGTCACAGATACTTCCTGACCCCAGGCTTCAACTAAAGAGGTCAGCGTATTATCCAGACCAAACTCTCTTTGTGTTGTTCTGTAAAAGTAATAAGCTGCGTGCAGAAACTTATAAGCCGTTCTACGAGCTTAAACTAATATTAGTCGGTAACTACGATTCTGCAATGCCGACCGAAGCACTTGCATCTATAACCTGCTTAGTAAGGATCACCGAAAGGTTCTGGTGCTGTCAGACGAAACTCAGACATTAATGTGGTTCTTACGCGCCTTCGGGGGAGGGGGGGATGGGGTGAACTATTAATTTCGTTATGTATGTCTGCCTGTGTGTCCGTGTGTCATGTGTCTATCCACCCGTTCGTCCGTCTGCATGGAACAACTCGGCTCCAAATGGATCGATTATCATGAAATTTGGTATTTGAGTAATTTTCAAAAATCTGTCGAGAATAATGAAGATTCATTAAAATCTGACAAGAATAACGAGAATTTCACATGAAGACTAACGTATATTTGTATCATATCTCGCACAGTTCTTCTTAGAGTGAGAAATACTGCAGACAAAAGTTGTAGACAACATCAAAACGCACGTTTTATGTTCAATAACTCTGTTTCAAAATTCGTCTAGTTTATTAGGTAATGTGGAAAAATACTGTAAAGCCGGACATGCCACAGATGACAATATGGCACCTTCGCATTTAATGCTGGGTATATGTAATACTTATTGCTTTTTTACTGTAACCGTAGTTGCAAGAAGGTGCCTCAATGTTACTGTACACGTGCATTGCCTGTCTTGTAGAAATGAAGCAGTATGTTATAAATCACTGTGCAAACTCTATCACAAACATGGGAACGAAGTGTCCAGTAAATCAATCATATGCGCCTTTACTTACTCATTCACTCACTCACTCACTCACTCGCTCACTCACTCACTCACTCACTCACTCGTGACTTTATTACAAGCAGCAAAATATTTATTTAGACACCAACAGTAGTTCCAATTGTTAACAAATTCCACCCCCTTAATAGCACCTGCAGTTTCATTGCCACAGTACCAAGAGATCTCCGTAAGCATTCCATTCTTTAAGATTGATTTTAATATTATTCTTCCATGTACACATGATATGTTTTGTAATATCACGGGTAAGGATTTTAACGCATGTACAATCGAGGGGACGGGTTGGAACTCGTGTGTCTCGGCGGATAAGAGATCTTGGATAGGGGCAGATGGTGCTATCGCGTTGTATTGAGTGAAGGAAGGGGCTCCCAAGCTTTGGGTGTTCACGATAATCCTATTGAGAACAAATGCATTAGGCTAAAACTGTAGTTCCCCAAGTTTTCTAGGAGAACCGTGGAAAAAATTAACGACATATACTAATTAGACGGAGTTTTTGATTAAGTGCTAAGAGAAACAGTTGCTTCACTCCGAAATTTTACTGAGGTTGTTAGGTACGTAAGTAGTATTTAAGAAACCTCCTGCACAGTAGTGACCCAAAAAGAGAGCCCGAAAAATTATTGAAGTTGCGTAGAATTTGTCTGAATATTTGCACTGAACTAAAAGTCTTCTACCACAGTTAAATTTTTATACTCGTATATGAGTTGCATCCAGCTAAAAATGTTATAGAACTATAATTTTGTTTGCTGTTTTGTATGGGAGTGAAGCTTGGTCGTTGACATTGCGGGAGGAAAGAAAGCTGAAGGTGTTTGAGAATATGGTATTGAGGAGAATATTTGGACCTAGGTGGGACGAGGTAACGGGCAAATGGAGGAGATTGCATAACGAGGAGCTAAATGATTTGTACTCCTCACCCAATATTGTGTGGGTGATAAAATCGAGAAGAATGAGATGGGTTGGGTATGTGGCGCGTATGGGTGAGGAGAGGGGGGTGTATAGGGTCTTGGTGGGGAAACCGGAGGGAAGGAGACCACTGGGGAGACCTAGGCGTAGATGGGTTGATAATATTAGGATAGATCTCCAGGAGGTGGGATGTGGGTATATGGACTGGATTGGGCTGGCCCAGGATAGAGACAGGTGGCGGACGCTTGTGAGTGCGGTAATGAACCTTCGGGTTCCTTGAAATGCGGGGAATTTC
>Ga0123354_10010003_pt1 | contig 14574 bp, 13 predicted proteins | sample TergutLab28metaG_2_FD_97872 | JGI IMG/M metagenome (GOLD analysis project Ga0123354, IMG submission 97872) | Labiotermes labralis P4 segment gut microbial communities from Petit-Saut dam, French Guiana - Lab288 P4 | ecosystem: Host-associated > Arthropoda: Insects > Digestive system > Gut ... | reverse complement strand
TTGCAGGTGACATTGCTAATTTTGTAAATATCGGATTTTCCGGAGATTCACGCTACTTTATGTTTGCACAATATGGTGTGACAGACTCTGTAATATATTCAGATATATATGCTGTAGATGTAAAAAGTAATAACTTTGTTAAGGATGGAGTCAGCAGCAAGCAATATCCTGTCAAAGCTTTTTCAATGGATGATGGCTCAGGCGCTTTTTATAAGGGTTTGCTTGCTTCCAGCCCAATTATCCAGAGGATTGGAATCGATCCTTTATTAAAAGGGCGCTGCCTATATGTAAATATAAATAGCAGTCCTATACATGCTATTGAATTCCGCGATTTTAAGACCGGAAAAACATATAAAATAAATTTACAGGAAAGAAGCGAAGTAAGGTCTGGTGTTTATGAATCTTCATTTTCTTTAAATATTCTTGCTGAAGCAGATGGTTCTCCTTCTAAAGTATATTCTGCAGGCTCCCCAGGTATTAAAAGAAAAGGGGTAAAAGGGTATAGCATTAAAACTATCTTTATTTCCCCGGATGAAAAAAATATGGTGCTTGTTATTGAAAAGAATGAAATTGATAAAGATTCTATTTCTGTAAGATATATGGTTGAAACATTGCCTTTGTATTAATAAAAAATGTTTTGATATTTTAAAAAGCACAACCAACACTTAAATATATGATGAAATACATCTGTAGAATATATTTTTCAATATCAAAATATTTATTGCAAAGCGTTTTACTATTTTTTTTTATTCTCCAAACAGGCTGTTCAAATAAATCAGATATAACCTCCAACGACAAACCAGGATATCAAAATCCTGTTTCGATTTTTCTATTATCCGATACTTCTGACCAGATTAAGGGCAACCAGGAAGAGTGGTTTTATAGTATTAAAGATTTTTCGCTAATTACAGCACAGACAAGATCCCTTACTCCCTGGCCGCAAGCAGTAAGAATTTCAGATATAGCAGAAACAGAAAATGGCGCAATAGTTATTTTAATAAATAAAAAAGGGGTTATTACTGTTGCAGGCAGCGCTTCTATTAATGATACCGCAAAAATAACACATGAAAGCCTTGCTAATTATACATCCGAAGAAATAATTACAAACAGCAATTTGGTTTTATGCCATGTTTATAATGACACTTTTTTTGATAACAACTTCTCTGTTCCGCTATCTCCTTTTGTTGAAATAGATATTGATAATAAGAAAAGTATATACAGACAAAATGATTATCCCGCGATTACTAACAATTTTTCACTTATAAATCTTAAAAAGATAGATGATAAGTGGTTTTCCGCATGGAAAAAAAGCAATGATAATGGAACAATATTTAAATATTTTATGCATAATAGCCCCCTGGGTGAGAATGCAAGTGAAATAACAGAATCAAGATTTATGCTTGCTAACCAGGTTTTAAATAATAGTAATTTGCCCAATAACTTAAAAGATTTTATTTCAAACATTACAAAAGTTGAAATAAATAACAATTTTATTATTGAAGTTGAATTAAGAAGCAAAGATAATCCTGTTGTAACAAAATATTTGTTGGGAACAGCAGGAAGCGATAGCAGCCATTATGAAAAAATGTGTGTTTCATCTGAGCAAGGAAAATATTTTATCTCTTATAAGGGAGAAATATATCTTATTGAAAATGGCAATCTCTATTGTTTTTCGGGAGTTGAGAAACTTCCCCATAATTACAATTATACTGTATTATATGCTTCTGGAGATACTCTCTATGCAGCATGGGAGCAGCAGCGCTTTTTTCTTACAGGCGCTTGCGGGCTTACTTTAATAGATAAAAAAAGGGTTGATAAAATTACGCAATAGTAATTTAATAAAAATGATGTTTTATAAAAGATTGGTTTTATTTACAATTCTGATTTTTCTTGCTTTTTCGCTTTATGCCCTTGATTTTGAATCATACGGCATAACAGGCGGAGTTATGTATATAAGAAATTCAAGCAATGACGGCGCTCCTTCCCCAATGCTTCCGTTTCTTGGGGCAAATGCAGGGTTTGCCATAAAAGATAAATATTTTCTTGAGCCTTCTGTTGTTTTTAACTGGAATTATTATTTGTGGTCAGAAGATGAAGAAATTGCATTGCCTGCTGAAATTGAATATGCTGATTCTGTTCTGCTTTTAAATATTATTCTTGATTGCCCTTTTGTTATGAAATTCAAGATCAATAAAAAAGTTGCTTTAGCTGGTTTTGCCTCGCCTGCTTTTATTTTTAGAGTTCCCCTAAAAACATGGGGGCAAGGGGATTCGCAAAAATCCGATATATTATCCTATTTTTATGGAAGATTCATGTTTATTGAGATTGGTGCTCTTGTTGAGTGGGATTATTCTTTAAAAAATTCATTTAAAGCAAGGGTCGATACCTTACTGCCGGTTTTCCATCTTTGGGATGGCGGTGCCTTTAGCGACCAATTTTCTATAAGGGCAAGCCTTACATTCTCTTTTATGACTAAAAGCGCGCAGCAGAAGAGAGCAGAGGCTGCTGCGCGACTTTCCGCAACAACAGACCCGGAAGCAAAGACTACCGAGTAGTTAATTTTTGCCCTGTTGTAAGACAGGACTTTCCTGCAGTTCTCCGGTGTTCAAATAAAATCTCTGATATAAACATCATTTATAATATCTTTACTGCGGTAAGAAACTATAAGTGAACAGAGCCCTGTTGCAATAACATCTATAAGAACAGCAAAACCTAAAAGAATGGGAATTATTGGCCTGAACATTAAATAACCATCTTCTACTCCATTACCGTACATTGAACACACAATTGTAAGAAGCATTATAACGCCGCCTCCCGGAGCAGCAGAAAAAGTAAAAGAAGTTATAAAAATAAGAAATGACATATAAAGAATTTGTGAAACTCCTGCCCCGCTGCTTGTATAAGATTTTAGCATTACTATAAAACAGATTGCCGAAACCATTGCTGTTCCCGGTCTTCCAAACATTGAAAACAGAGAAATTGAAACAGCGCCTGTTGGCCGTGGTATGCCAAGATTTTTATGGCAGTGGTGTATAAGCACATTATTTGCCAAATAGTTGTCCCCTGAAAGAAAGCCTGCAATACCTGCGCCTAAAATACCATAAAGATATTTATATGGTTTTTCCTTAAATCCGATCAGGTACAAAACAGCCGGAAAAATAAGAAAAATTACAAGAACAGATGCGACAAATAAAATCAAAAAAAGCTGTCTGTAGAGAGCGATCTGGCTTACAGAAGATATTGAAAAAAACAGGTATGCTGAAAAAAATCCCATGACAGGAGCCATTACTTCCATTATAAGACTGTTGAGGTTGTATATTATTCGGTTAAATGAGTCAAAAAGAGTTACAACAGGTTTTGTTATTGTTTTATCAAAACCAAGATTAATTCCAAGAAGTAAAGCAAGAAATACTGTAGGAATTATAAAATTACCGCTATCTGAAAAAATACTAAAAAGATTTTTGGGGAATATTTCAAGAAGCTGTGAATAAAACGAAGGGAATGCTTCGATTGATTTTCTTTCAAGAATAACAGGTATTCTCTCCGGTGAAAAAACCAGTGTTATAAGCGCTCCAAGTATTGTTGAAAAAAATACTGTGGCAACCATAACTATTATGGCATTTTTATGTACCTGAAAAAATCTTTTGTTAAGAAGAAGTTCATGCACTCCGATTGTCAGGGAAAAAAACACCAGTGGATAAAAACTATATCGTCCAATATTTATAAAAACATCGACAAAAGGTTTTACTACCTGCAAGGCAGAAGCAGAATTATTTGAAAAAATAAATCCGGTCACAAGACCAAGTATAAGTCCTATAAGATATTTAACCCATATTTTCATAAAAAAACAATATAGAATTACCGGCTATAAGTCAATTGATTTGTTAGATGATATGAAACATACTGTTAAAGTTATTGGTAAATTTACAAAACATCTACCCCGTATGGCTCTTGGGAACAAACGTAAATCTTTTCTTAAATCTGCGGGGTATGGCTTCGCCTACCCCGTATGGCTCTTGGGAACAAACGTAAATCTTTTTTTAAATCTGCGGGGTATGGCTTCGCCTACCCCGTATGGCTCTTAGGAACAAACGTAAATCTTTTCTTAAACCTGCGGGGTATGGCTTCGCCTAAAAAAGTGTATAACGGAACTGTTTAAACCATTTTCCTTTGGCTGCTTTTTTATCTTGTATTATTGAAAAAACATAGTCTGCAAATGGGTCAGGAGGTTCTTTTCCTATCTCAAATGCATTTATATTTACAGGCAGTGTGTCATCTCCCAGAATAGTATTTATAAAATTCTTGAAAAATTCTCTAAATGGATTATTTGAATTCGAATTTTCCAAAACAAGGAAAAGATTGGCAGATCTGTTATTTTTTGAAAAATCGTTTAAAAATTCGCATGTAATAGAAATCTGGCTTTTAATGTATAAATCAATTATTTTTTGTATTTCTATCTGGCTTTGTTTATAGATTGGAGTATCTTCCTCGGGTATGGAATATACGATAATAAAATTCTTTATATCAGGATGGTTTTTAAGGCTAATAGTAATGTTTTTTGAAGAGAATGGAGATCTGTAATTCCAGCTAATTTCTGTAAGCATACTTTCGGTTTCCGGGCTTGCTCCGCCGGCAGTAGAGTTTTCAGAAATTTCACTTTCCTGATCACTTATTGTTTTTATTACTCTATAGTTGTTTGCCAGAAACTTATCAGCGATTTTTTTCCCATAGCGGGATCCCTGGCTTATAATGAAAACAGACTCATCCATATATAAAGAAGATTCTATAAATATTTTGTCATTTGTCAACAAAAAGTAATTATCTAACACTAACAACAAGAGTATGTGAAAATTTCCCTAATAAATTCCATTTATTTTAGGGCGAAATAATCGCAAGTTATTTTAAGGCTGTCAATTAGCCAGCTTGACAGGCAGAAATTCCTGTGGTATACGTTATTAATTTGGTTTTTCAGGCATTATATAAGGAAGGCTTATTATGAATAGCAATACAAGGCGTATAGGGTTACTAATAAAATTATCGAGTATATCTACAATTTTTATAATAATTACGATATTAGTCTTTTCTACCCTTAGCATCCACTCCATAAAAAAATCAAGTCTTGAAACAGCTGTTCTCATGGGTAAAAGTAAACTCGCAAGCACTATTTTGCATGCAGAGGAGAAGCTTTTTCAAAAATATGGACACTTGCGTCTGGTTTCAGGAGACCTGGTGGGCGAAGGCGGCATTTCTATCAAACATCAGTATGAACTTGTAGATGCTTTAAGTTATGATTTTAATGTAGCAGCGACTATTTTTGTCCACGAAAATAATGATTACCGCCGGATAAGCACCAGTATTGTTGACAGTTCAGGAAAACGGGCAGTGGAAACCTTTCTGGGAGTAAAAAGTGCCGCATATTCTTCTATACAGGCTGGTACGAGTTATAGCGGAATAGCTGTTATTTTAGGCCGTGAATATCTTACCGAATACAGGCCTATTTTTGCGCTGAATGGCAAAGATGTTATTGGTATTTTATTTATTGGTATAGAAATGACAAAAATAAATAAAGTAATTGCGGAAAACACTGTCAAAGAGATTATCCAGACTACCATTGCTGCAATTGTATCTCTTACAGTATTAATTGTTATAAATGTATTGAGCTTTAGTTTTATATTGCTGAGGCCAATCAAGGCTATAACAAAGATGCTTGCGGAATTAGCTGCTGGAGAAGGAGACCTTACCAAACATCTTACACTTCCCCATAAAGATGAAATCGGCGATTTGGTCATGTATTTTAACAAGACCCTTGATAATATCCGGAATCTTGTGAGCATAATAAAATACAAAGTCAATGCGCTTACGAATACAGGTTATGAGCTCTCTGTCAATATGACAAAGACTTCTAAGGCAGTAGACGATATCTCTGCTAATTTTGAAGAGATAAAGGGCATGGAGATCAAGCAACAAAAAGGATCTATTGAAGTAGACAAGGCGCTGGATAAGATTAAAACCAATATTGAATTACAGAATAAATTGATAGAAGATCAGACCGACAGCGTAAATACATCATCTTCAGCTATTGAGGAAATGACTGCTAACATACATTCAGTAGGCCAAACATTGGTAGAAAACAACAAGAATGTTGTAACTCTGGCGGAGGCATCAGAACACGGAAGGGCAACGGTCCAGGCTGTAGTGCAGGAAATACAGGAAATCGCACGGGATTCAGAGGGGCTGCTGGAAATAAACTCAGTAATGGATAATATCGCAAGTCAGACTAATCTGCTTTCCATGAACGCTGCTATTGAGGCGGCACATGCGGGAGAGTCGGGAAAAGGTTTTGCGGTAGTAGCCGATGAAATCCGAAAACTGGCCGAGTCATCGGCTCAGCAATCCAAAACTACTGCAGCTATGTTAAAAAAGATAAAAACATCCATAGACAGTATTACAGTATCTTCCGATGAAGTACTTGCCCGTTTTGGCGCCATAGATACAGGGGTAAAAACAGTTTCTGAGCATGAATTGAATATTCGCAATGCAATGGAAGAACAGGAAGTCGGAGGGAGACAAATACTGGATGCCGTAGGCCGCCTGAAAGAAATAACCGTATCTGTCCAGAAAGGTTCTGAAAATATATCCCAATCAGGCAGCGATTTGATCAGGGAAGCAGGTGAATTTATAAAGGTAAGCAATGAGGCAATAAATAGTATGAACGATATTGTGAATGGCGCACTAAAGCAGATAAAGGTTGCGATTACCCATGTAACGGAAATGAGTTCGGAAAATACTCAGAACTTTGAGGATCTTAAGAAAGAAACAGAAAAATTCAAGGTATCCACAGGGGACGAAAAGCATAAGATTCTGATGGTGGATGATGATGAAATCCATCTGGAAATGGCTAAAGGTTTCCTGGAGAATAACTATGATATTATTGCTACCAAATCGTGCGAAGAAGCCCTTAAGCTACTTTATCAGGGACTTGACCCGGATTTTATTTTATTGGATTTAGTAATGCCCCAGGTAGATGGATGGGATGCTTATGACAGGTTTAAGGCGCTTAGCAATTTGCACCATGTTCCAATAGCAATTTTTACCTCTTCGGATGATCCTGATGACATGAGCCGCGCCAAAAAAATGGGGGCTGCTGATTACATAAAGAAGCCTTGTCAAAAGAGCGAGCTGTTGGAAAGAATAGAAAAGATTATGGCGACAAACAAAAAGATTTAATTAGGTGCTGGAAGTATTATTTTTTTCCAGCCAGCTTCGTATGTTTGCAACTAAATTCTCTGCGTATGTTATAAAGGTTTTATTTTGAGCCAATACCCCGGCTAAATCATTGCTTTTGGCCATAATCTCCAGTTGCTTGGCGGTTTTTCTTGCTTCTTCTGCGCCAATTGTTTCGCTGATGCCTTTTATGCCATGTATACTTGCGGCATAATCCCTCAATGTTTCCTCCGAAACGCTGCGTATCTTCTCCAGAGCTGTGGACATACTTGATACATAAAGACGCAGAAAACGCATATAAATATTCACATCGCCTTCACAAAATTTTAGTCCACTATCCGCATCTACTCCGGGTATTTCGATCACCATATTCTTCTCCTTACTATGAATTGGTCCTTCAATTTGGAAGGAATGGGACTTTTTATCATACCCCATTCATCTTTAAGGATTCCATTTCCAAGGCATCCACTGAATAGTTATTATAAACACAAACAACCCAATTTACGAGCATTAATTGTATTGTGTGTGTTTAGCCTTGTCAATTGCACAAAAGCCACTGCGCAAGAGATCTTCTCTGTCTTTCGCCTGCACCCCCCCCCGGATTTTTTCTCACATGCCATCCTTGGTTTCGATACTTAATGACTTTGTAAGAGATTTTTAGAAAATTAATATATTGAGAAATAGCAATGGGTTCTTGTTTTTAATGCTTTTTTTTGGAAAAATATTTTCATGACAAAAGATTTTGAAAAACTTCGCAATGACATGGTTGAATATCAGCTAAAAACAAGAGATGTAAAATCAGAAGCTGTTTTGGATGCTATGCGTAATGTAGAGCGCCATCTTTTTGTTCCAAAGAATCTGCAAAATTGTGCTTATCAGGATTCACCTTTGTCTATTGGATTAGGGCAGACGATTTCGCAACCTTATATCGTTGCATTTATGACAGAACAACTCGAACCATTTCCCAAAATGAAAATACTTGAAATAGGAACAGGGTCAGGGTATCAGGCTGCGATTCTCTCTTATCTGGGATGCGAAGTCTATACGATCGAATTGCTGGAAGAACTTGCCCTTGGGGCAAAAAATATCTTTACAGCGCTTGATTTCAAAAATATAAGAGTGAAAAATGGAAATGGGTATTTGGGTTGGCCCGAAGAAGCTCCTTTTGATGCTATCATTGTTACTGCTGCGCCTGAAAGGATCCCGGAAAAACTTGTTGAGCAATTAAAAGAAGGGGGCAAAATGATCATACCTGTGGGAGGAGTCTATTCTGTGCAGTTGTTAAAACTTATCATAAAAAAAGATAATAGAATTATTGAGGAAGATCTGCTTCCTGTAAGATTTGTGCCACTTCTGGAATAGTTCTTAATCTGTAGTAGTCCTGAATAAATCTGTTAAACAAAAGTAAAAGTGTTTACGCACAACGTCATACAGCTGCGCTTATACCGCTTATAGAATAATGCTTTTACTGTGGATGTACTGAATAGATCTGTAAAACAAAAATAGATGTATCAGCAGTCAACGTCATACAGCTGCGCTAGCTAAAAAAAGACTGTCACTTTTTACAGTGACAGTCAGCGAAAATTAGAATAATTTATTTATTCTGCGGGATGTTCGGTATTGAAGCAAAGCCCTTCTGCAGATCTTCATCAGTGGGAACCTGATCAGAAAGGGTTTTTGCATTATAGGACATATAAGCAGAAAGATCAAAATAACCTGTCCCGCTAAGTCCGAAAAGTATAACCTTTTTCTCTCCGGTTTTTTTGCATTCAAGAGCTTCATCAATAGCAGCCTTTATTGCATGTGAAGATTCCGGCGCAGGGAGTATACCTTCAGTCTTCATAAAGCGTATAGCAGCAGCAAAAACATCAGTCTGAATTTCCGAGCGCGCTTCAAGGTGCCCATCATGATAGAGCTTGCTAAGTATTGGACTCATACCGTGATAACGCAATCCTCCTGCGTGGTTTGCGGATGGGATAAAACCGCACCCAAGAGTGTACATACGCAGAAGAGGTGTTGTTTGAGCAGTGTCAGCAAAGTCATAAGCATAACGCCCTCTTGTAAACGAAGGACAAGATGCCGGCTCTACAGCGATAAATCTTGTATTGGATTTACCTGCAAGTTTTTCTCCCATAAAGGGCGCAATAAGTCCGCCTACGTTTGATCCACCGCCTGCGCATCCAATAATAATATCAGGCTTTATGTTGTATTTATCCAATGCTATTTTTGTTTCAAGCCCTATTACCGACTGATGCAGCAACACATGGTTAAGAACACTCCCCAGTACATAACGGCACTTGTCGGTCTTGATCGCAGCTTCAACAGCTTCGGAGATCGCGCACCCAAGAGAACCACCTGTATTTGGGTCAGCTGCCAATATCTTCCTTCCTGATTCTGTTGTATTTGAAGGGGAAGGAATAACTTTTGCTCCATAGGTTTCCATTACAGCTTTGCGGTAAGGTTTCTGTTCTGAGCTGACCTTTACCATATATACTGTCAGGTCAAGACCATAAAAAGCGCAAGCCATTGCCAGTGCTGTTCCCCATTGTCCTGCGCCGGTTTCTGTTGTTAAACTTTTTAACCCTTCCTCTTTTGCATAAAAGGTCTGCGGTCCTGCAGAATTGAGTTTGTGACTTCCTGAGGTGTTTGTTCCCTCAAACTTATAGTAGATTTCCGCAGGGGTTCCCAATTCTTTTTCAAGATAATAAGCGCGGATCAATGCCGCAGGTCTGTATGCCCTGTAAAAATTCTGGATCCCTTCAGGTATGGGAATAAGTTTGGTATTGTCGTCAAGTTCCTGTTTTACAGCCTCTTTGCAGAAAATTGGCTCCATATCAGCGTTTACGACCGGCTTTAAAGTTCCTGGGTGTAAAATTGGATCTGGCTTTTCTTTCATGTCTGCGCGCAAGTTATACCAATATCTGGGCATCTCGTCTTCGTTTAGATAAATACGAGTTGGAATTTTTTGTGTCATTTTTGTCTCCTTAAAAAATATGCAATTTACTTCGTTTCTTTATACAGAAACGCTTCTATATATAGAAACATACTAGAATAAAAAAATATTGTCAATATTTTTTTATTATTTTTAAAAAATTTGATAAAATTGATAAAATTTTCAATGATCATTACAAATATTGATGAATATAGTACAATAAAAAAATAGTGAGTGAATAAATGAATATTATTTTCATGAGTATTTTAGTCGGTATAATCGGAACTGGGATTGGCGGGTTGATAACCGCTCTTTTTGGAACCCGGACAGATAAAATGATAAGCCTTTTCTTATCTTTTGCCGGCGGTGTTATGACAAGTATTGTATTTTTTGAGCTTATACCCGAAGCCGAAAAACTATCAAATATAGCAATTATAGTTATAGGGTTATTTATCGGCGTAGCAATGGTTTTATCGCTTAACACCTTTATAGATAAAATATCAAACGCTGGTCATAAAATTATAGAACCTCATGAAACACTCGAAGAATTTTATCATGAGCGTGAAATGATTTCGCATACAAAAAATATGTTGAGATCCGGAATGTTAATGTTTTTTGTAATTGGTTTGCACAATGTTCCGGAAGGATTGGCAATTGGCACTGCCGGGAACTATAATATTGATCTTAGCTTTAGACTTGCCATTATAATTGGCATACATAATCTACCTGAAGGGATGGCTATTTCCGCTCCATTAATTTCGGGCGGTGTAAATAAATGGAAATCTGTTTTTTTGACATTGCTGGCAGGTGTGCCTACTGTTCTGGGGGCAATAATTGGCAGTTTGATCGGAAGTATATCTGACATTGCTGTTGCTCTTTCTTTTTCCATAGCCGGTGGCGCTATGCTGTATGTGGTTTTTGGCGAAATCCTGCCGCAATCCATGAGTATCCGCAAAGACCGTATTCCTACAATCGTATTGCTTATTGGTATTGTATTTGGGCAATTGTTGTCAAAAATCTGACAAGTATCAGGGTAATATTTACTATCAATCTTTGTCGCTATATAATTGTTTCAATATTAGTTTATGGAGGCGCAGCAATGATGCGGGATGCAAATCAAACCATTGGTAATTTGATCGATAAGCAAGGGATTTCTTTTATAAGCTCTGTGGGCAGCGATGGATTTCCGAATACAAAAGCTATGTTGCCTCCCAGAAAGCGGGAAGGGATCAAGACTTTTTATTTTACCACCAATACATCTTCCATGAGGGTGTCTCACTACAGGAAAAATCCAAAAGCATGCATCTATTTTTGCGACAAACGATTTTTTAGGGGCGTTATGCTAAAGGGGGCTATGGAAGTTTTAGATGATGCTGCAACCAAAAAAATGATTTGGAAAGAGGGCGATACCATGTATTACTCTAAAGGGGTCACAGATCCTGATTATTGTGTATTAAGATTTACTGCGCAGAAAGGCAGGTATTATACAAATTTTAGTTCAGAAGATTTTGCTATTGAATAGGATTACCAGACAAGAGGAAAAATAATGATGATCATCCGGAAAGCAACCAAAGCAGATGCAGAAGCTCTGCACGACTTATACTTTAACCACCTTACAGAGAATCCTGCGAAAGAACCGCAGGATATGGCTCTCTGGCAAGAGAAACTTGACAGGTTTGAAAATGATAAATTTTATAATCTGCTGGTAGGAGAAGTTGATGGAAGGGTTGTGTCGTCTGTGACAGTGGTTGTTATCGAAAACCTCACCAAGAATTTGCGACCGTATGCTTTGATTGAAAATGTGGTTACCCATGCCAATTATCGGGGCAAACATTATGCGAGTAAGCTTATGAACAGGGCAGTTGAAATAGCTGTGGAGTTTGGGTGTTCCAAAGTTATGCTGCTTACAGGTTCAAAAAAAGATAGCACTTTGAAGTTTTATGAGAATTGTGGATTCAACAGGCAGGAAAAGACAGCTTTTATAAAACGGCTTTAGGTGTATACATCGAGTTAACTAGGGAGTTTTTTATGGATAAAAAATATATTTGCTATTGCGGTCTTTACTGCGGAAATTGCGCGGTTAAAGCAAAAGTCGCTCCTGCGGCAAAGGTCTTATACAATGAAATGAAAACAGCAGGATTTGAAAATTTTATAAAATATATTCCCAATGGAGATGGTTTTTGGTCCTTTCTAAAAGATATGGCGGAGAAAGGGACATGCGCATCGTGCCAGGAAGGGAGCGGTAATCCTGGTTGTGCGGTAAGAGTATGCGCAAAAGAAAAAGGTGTCGAAACATGTGCGTTATGCGATAGTTACCCTTGTAAGATTTTTGATGATTTTTTTAAAGGATACCCATTGCTTAAACAAGACAATGCTTTGCTTCGCGAAAAAGGATTGGAGGAATGGGCAAAACTTCAGGATGAGCGTCGTGCAAATGGGTTTGTGTATCAGGCTGACAAAAAATGATTATACCTGGCGGCATACACTCTAAAGGGAGTATTGGATTCAAAAGGAGCAGATATGAAGTATACAGACGAACAATTAGATGATGGTGTTAAAAATAATATTTTTACAAATGAACAGGTTAGCCAATTCAGGGAATATGTAAAGAACAGTAATAATCAAATTACAAGATTTCATAAAGTTCTTTATTATGGGGGTGCATTGTTGATCATATCTGCAATGACATGGCTAATGAAATCAAGTTGGGACAGTTTTGGAGCATTAGGTATTGCTTTTATTTCAGCAGCGTATATTGTTGTATTTTTAGTTGCCGGTTATTTTGTATTTTTCAAAAAGAATTTGGAAGTAGCAGGAGGATTATTATTTTCAATTCCAATAGCAGTAACGCCGCTTTTTGTTTTTTCTTTACTGCGAATTTTTGAATTTTGGCCGGACTCCTGGGCATATGATGATTACTATGTATGGGTAAAGGGGAAATGGATAGTACTTGAGTTAAGCGCTATTTTAGTTGCCCTGCCGATTCTTATAAAAACAAAATTCCCTTTCCATGTTTTTCTTATAGCAGGGTCATTATGGTTTTTCTCAATGGATATAGTGCCAATAATTTATAAAACAACACAAATCACCTGGACTCAAAGGGCTTTTATTTCACAAATATTTGGTTTATGTATGATAGGCATTGGTTATTTTGCAGATATAAAGTTTAAAAAAGACTATGCGTTTTGGATGTACCTTTTTGGGTTAATAACGCTCGTATCAGGTTTATCGGTATTTTATAATGCAGATATTTTTAAATTTATTTTATTTGGGATCGCGAATGTTCTTTTGATATTATTCTCATTATTTATCAATAGGAATATATTTTTAGTTTTTGGCGCCATTGGATTGGTGGAGTTTTTGGGCAGGCTCTCATGGAAGTTTTTTAAAAGTTCTCTCTATTTTCCTTTTGCACTTACATTAATTGGGTTGTTATTGATTTTCTCTGGAATATTTTTTCAGAAAAACAAAAAGAAGATTGAGGAAAATATTATAAATAAATTGCCGCAAGTTATATTGGATTTAAGACCCAAGAGGTATTTGTAGAATAAATAGTATAAAGAGAAATAAGGCAAATTTGCTTGCATTATTTTTGAAATAAAAGTAGGATTTTTATATGCAGAGCATAACTTTCAATGATTTGCAAAAAAATTCTATTTTTTCTCTGAATTTTTCTGACTTGGCACAAAAATTGCTCTCTCTCTCATAAACTTACAGATTTTTTTGACAGTACAAAAAAAATTTGCCCAAAATATTATTTTGTCTCACATGGACTCAACCTCATGATAACAAAATGGCTCGTGAAAGGAGGTGTAAGAAAAGGGTACCCCGCCGGAGGCTCCTCCCCATTTCTTACACCTCCATATCCCATGAAATACAGGTGGGATTCGCATCGGTGTAGTCCGGGGATTTTACAAGTGATTTATAACGCATAGCGATTTGATAATAAAAAGGGAAATATTATGAAAAAGAAACTGATGTTAATTTTTATGATTGCTTTAGTTATTTTGATTATTGGTTGCGAAAACCCATGGATGAAAGATCTCCTTGATAAAATGGTTAAAGATAAAAACAAAGAATCGCTTATTTCCATGGTATGGATATCTGCTGGAACCTTTATCATGGGAAGTCCTGGCACAGAGCCTGGACATCAGGCTGAAGAAGTAGAACATCAAGTAACGCTAACCAGAGGGTTTTACATGGCAAAGTATGCTGTAACACAGGAGCAGTATCAAGCTGTTATGGGTAGTAATCCAAGTAATTTTACGACATCTCCGGAGGGGAATTCAAGCAAACTCCCTGTAGAGACAGTAAGCTGGTATGATGCAATAGTGTTCTGCAATAAGCTAAGTATAGAAGAAAGGCTTAATCCAGTATATACAATATCAGGGACAACCAATCCAGATGGGTGGGGTCCA
>Ga0123354_10010002_pt1 | contig 14575 bp, 7 predicted proteins | sample TergutLab28metaG_2_FD_97872 | JGI IMG/M metagenome (GOLD analysis project Ga0123354, IMG submission 97872) | Labiotermes labralis P4 segment gut microbial communities from Petit-Saut dam, French Guiana - Lab288 P4 | ecosystem: Host-associated > Arthropoda: Insects > Digestive system > Gut ... | reverse complement strand
GGTGGATAATATTAGGATGGATCTCCAGGAAGTAGGATGTGGGTATATGGACTGGATTGGGCTGGCCCAGGATAGAGATAGGTGGCGGACGCTTGTGAGTGCGGTAATGAACCTTCGGGTTCCATAAAATGTGGGGAATTTCTTGACTGGCTGCAAACCAGTTAGCTTCTCAAGAAGGACTTTTCACCATGGAGTAAGTAAGTAAGTAAGTAAGCATTCAGCTTTTTGTGTCCAATGCCCCGCTGATCTCATCTACATTTATAAGCTCAGCCTGAAATTATAGAGTTCAGAAAAATTATTGGCACTTTTCATATTTTAATGTTAAATGAATTTAAATTGACTTATGTACTATTTTAAACTTAATTCAAATTTAAATTAAATTAAATTAATTTAATTTAAATTAATGTAGTATTAAAGTAATGCCACAAGTCGTGATATAATCAAAAGACAGCACACAAAACTTTGGAAATTCCGTACAGATAAAAAAAGTCCTGTTCTTTGAACAAATGATCAGTCCGGCCACCTATTTCACAAGCAGTACTTTTGTTTACCCGAGAAATTAGGTTAGGTTAGACGTTGCATTTTCTAGCTGTTCCTGTGATTCACGGAAATCTCTTCCCTAATTCTTGTCTTCAGTTTCTGAAAACTTGCTGGAAAGCACGGGCCTTTAGCGTGTTAGCGTCTGTCAGGTCTGGAGTTCGGGGAGGCCAAAAAGTACCTCCGATTCGAGAATTGTACCGTCTTGGAAAAATGTTCCGCAGAATATCTACAGAAACTTTGTATGTATGGTATGTGGTAACCTTGTTGAACCATAAGTTTCGCGCGCATTGGCGGCGCCTGTCAAAAGCCATAAATTTTCAAGTGTGTCCGGATATCTTTTTGCATTGACTGTTGCTGTGTCGAGTTGTTCCTCCCCCAAGATGTGAGTTTGAATGACGTCGGAAGATGTTACACCGCACCATCCTGCTTCCTTCACAGAATGAACTGAAGACTCGTGGGTTTCAGAAGGATTTTCTCGACACCAATAGTGAAAGTTGTGAACGTTCATGTATCCAAATAGATGAACAAGGGTTTTATCAGTGCTAATTTATTTATTTGTTTGTGATGTTTGGATTCGTTTCGTGTAATCCTAAAAATTCTACAGAAACGAGACGCACCCAAGAAAATTATCCCCTCTTAAGCTGGTGTGTCAGCCATAAATAAAATATATATATCTCTCTTGATTTGGGTATGTTGGGCACACTAAAATTTGTCTTAAAAATTTGGCGATTTATATTTGTCAGCAATTTCTGCTGCATCTCCAGCAACGATTGAAGAACAGAAGTTACGAATTCGGGTAGATCTACTGAAGGGAATATCTAACGTACTTTTTCTCGGAAAATGAATGAAATGCTTTTGATGAATGCTACATAACACACATATTCAAGATACAGGATACTTGTGTGTCTGTACTTTGTTTCAAATTTTTAGGCACCCTCTCAAAATTTTGAAGAGTGACTGTTTGTTTCTTCATATCTTTGTGTCCGTCTATCCATCCGCGTGAAACATATGGCTGCCATTGGAATTATTTTAATAAAATGTGATATTTGAATGTTTTTCGAAAATCTGTCGAGCAAATTCAAGTTTCATTAAAATCTGACAAGGATAACGGGAACTTTACTTAAAGAAGAATATATATTTATGATCATGCTTCGCTCCATTCTTATTACAATGAGAAATGTTGCAGACAAAACTTGTAGAGAGGATCAAAACACACATTTTAAGTTCAATAAAGTTTCTTTCGAAAATCTTGCCTTTTGTAAGAAAATGTTAAAACTTTTGTAGAACCATACGGGCCAATAAGGGAATATAGCTAATGCGCATTGCATGCTGGATAACTAAGATTAAAATACCCACCCAGAATAAATATTTAAAATTTAATGTTTTTCCACTGCAACAATGGCTGCAGGAACGTTCCTCATTATTACGTTATATTTATATTTCTTGTCTTGTTTGAATATTTCAACTTAATTATATCTTCGCCTTTAGTATTACTGAAATACGCTGTATGTTGGCACTTTTTCTTGCATCCTGTTTGGTGACCGTAACAATTCTTCGAACCTAGTGACTGTAAAATACAAGTTTGAAACATTTTCTGTGTTACAATTTTTCGCTGCAGAATTCGAAGTCACGACCTCAATGTACGTGTGGCCTGACCTTGTGTAGCTTTGCCATGTAACTAGTATCAATTTGCCTTGTGCGAAATTCCTGTACGTGATCAGAGGTTTGGTGCAACGGAACACGGAACAGACGTTAGCGCTTTACTTCATCGGTGCAAAGTAAAGTTTCATTGAGAGTAGTGCAGTATTGTACGTATAATGACTATGATGGATATGGTAGTAACTGACATTTTTCACCCTTATAAACCTGACGTGAATAAATTTCACGCCGCTGCCGATATGAAGCTGACAGACGCGCGGAATTCTAACACAGAGGTGAAAAACTGTGAAATTTCTGGTTGCAAGGTAAGCCTCAAGAAATCAATCCTTCCACCTTTCCTTACGCAATATGGAGAGAGATACCATCTCTGTCTGCATCATCTGCCACGTCTCAGGCATTAAAGCAAGCGGAAAGCATGACATTACGTTCGCTGAAGTTCAAGGCCTCCATTGATGCTTGTATTGCGCAACGTACTAAGACCCACCCGTGAGTATCCTTGAAGTACGGACGCAAAACTGTGCTCTTGAATGAGCAAATGACTAGGCCTACAATATTAGCTAGTTTTGTACCTTTAAATTTTAGCATTTACGTCGAAATATTAATATTTGCTTGCAGACGAAATATGACAATAACCGTTTAAACATGCTCCACCTGGTTCGAACACATTTTCTTCAAAGACAGCCGCTGCAAAGTTTGTAGAAAAATTATATCAAACAAATGGAAGCAGTGACACAAATAATATAAAGCAAACAACATGCGAAATGCAGACTATGAGAGTTCTTAAATAAAACATGTGGCAACAAATAATGTATGGAAAGTCTGAGGTGTGCCATCCCATTTGTGTGTTTAAACTATAAGGTAAGGTAAATTCAGACAAAAACACAACTATAAATATATGCCTAAATAATGGTGTTTATTAGCAATGGAAAAACTACACGTTTCGGCCTATAGCGGCCATCTTAATTTTTTGACAACTTTCTTGCTAAAAGAATTTTATATAATATGCCTAAACCGTGTTGTGATGTTGAGATCTCATCATCATTTTGCGTGCTTTTGTTAAGCTAAGTTTGGTGGCATGTCTATTGCGTCAATGAATTTGTAGGTAGCTGGGTGTGGGTCTTTCCGGTTGGATAGGCGTAGGGTTAGGAGGAAATTGTGATTGCAGGTGTGGTATCTTATATGATCCTATGTTGGGGGGGGGGGTTCGGGATTGGTTATTCTGACATCTTCTCCTTATTCTTCGGAACTTCTTGTTCTCGGCGGAGGGATTGGTCTGCCTCCAGGGTTTTGCTATGTGTGCGTGTGTGTAGGCTTGGCGCATTTGGTTTTATGGAAGTGGTTTTCTAGTATTCTTCCTCAGTTTTTTGAGTGTCTGGGATTTCTTGTTCCTGGTGTGTGTGTGTGTAGTCTTCTCTCCGTTGTGTTGTACACTCGAATTGGTGTCGTGTTATTGAGTCCTTGTGCCTTTACTAATAAACAACATCCTTTAGCCATATACGTATAGTTGTTTTTGACTGAATTTACCTCACCTTATATGTATGGAGAGTATTAAAAATTATAAGTAGCCAGCTTCTTAGTGTATAAGGTACGTTCATTTGGCTCGCGGAGGGAGATGTGGAAGTTGAAAACGAGAGTGACATAATAGTAGCACAAGGCCTAGGAAAACGAACCAAACTTTATGCTACGGAAGTATTGACAGCAGGAACAGATATCAAATGCAGAATGTGTCAACAATATGAAGAGGTAGTAGGCTACGGTTTAGGCAAAAGAACATAAAGGAGAGTGTTCCCAACTTCCCTTAAACGTGTGAAAGGAAATAAGTGTAAAATTTGAAAGGAAAGCTAGTAAGTGTGTTCTCACAACCATGAACTTTTAAATATACAAAAATGCGTGTGGATGAATATGGAATATAAACCATCCAAAAAGGTGTAAAAACATTTACCAGCTCGGACGCATGTATGTCTGAAACCATTTTCCGCTATTCTCAAACTCGACGTTTCCAACCCATTATTTTAAGATACTTGAAAATATGAAATACCTCTATCATATTATCATTCTTTCAGCCTTCTAACATACATTATAACGACCCGTCTAAACCACCATTGTCTTCGACAGAACGATAACTCCCATCGGAAATATAATCCATATACGAGGGAACAATATCAATAAACTGTTACAGAACGTCTCCCAAGAGGGGCTTACATTCCTTTATTCTGAAATTTTTCAATCTATATTACAATATTTTCTTTACCCCAATCTATTTCAAAACTTTCAGAAACTTATGCATTTATATTTTTACAATTTTTATTTCAAACATGTCTACCTTTGCTATATGCACATTTTATAAAATAACATACGTACGACATGGAGATCTCAATCATAGTACAACTGTGTATACATTTGTCTTTCCTTTCCTGTAGCCAGCTTAATGACAATGTTTGATTCAAACAGGTAGCCGATCTGGAACTAAATATTTTGGGTTTTGGGCTTTTAATTTTTTGCTGATTTTCAAACGTTATAATCCGTGTTAATAATAAGAACACATATATTAACAATCATTGCAATTTCAGGTGATAAAATGTGATCAGTAAAGGAACGGAAAAGATTTCAGAATACATAAAACGTAAAACAAAAATATATCTTATCTTGAGCGTGAAAACAAAAGTGATACCAGTAATAAAAGTGGCAACTTGAACCATTTTCAAATCATTCACACTATGTCTAGACAACATACCTGGAAAGCCCGACAACAAGGAAGTACAGAAAACAACCATCATGGACAACGTGCACGTACTTTGAAAAGTACTGATGTTTGTCATGTTTCATAACATTTCATGCACTGTATACTGTGAATTTAGAATAGCTGTTAGAGTTGTTAGAGTTTATATCGTAGAAAAATGGTTTTTCTATGTTTGTAAATTTGAAGGCTCTGATAAACGTGATTAATAATAATAATGATAATAATAATTACAATTACAATAATAATAATAATAACACAAGCGTTTATTGAAGAAAATTAGAGGTACAAAACTTACTAGCATCAAGATCAGGAACTCATAAAGAGACATTACAACACACTTAATACTATATTATCCGACGTCATAAAAAATGTACACAAAATTAATATAGTGCGCCCTGCTACAGTATACATTAAAATGAAATGCAAAAACACAGTACAGTAATACAAGTATATCAAATTAGGTTATGAAAATAAACACCATTGACAAATGAAACAGGTGACAATAATACCAGTAGTCCTGTCAGCTGTTGGTGTAGTGTCAAAGAACCTGCACGAGTGTTTTGAAGTATCTTCATCGGAAAGAAAATCCTACATCTTCCAAACGGCAGACAGCGGGGTATGTATGTATGTATGTATGTATGTATTATGTATGTGTATATGTATGTATGTGTGTGTGTATATATATATTATGTATGTATGAGTGTATGTATTTATGCATGTATGTATGTGCGTACGTGTGTATGTATGTATGTATGTTAGTATAAATGTATATACGTGTGTGTTAAGTGAAGTAATTAATCAATAGTCAAGAATTCCAAAGAAACTGCCGTGGTATAATTTGGGGTTATGCTCAGGTATTTACTGTCACAGCTGAGGGAGACTACGTAGAACCTCAGATTAAATAGCTGTTGACCAGGACGAGATTCGAACCATTTACCTACCGACAGCAGGTAATAAGCGCTAACACTTTACCAATGTCGACCGACATACTTTATAATTATTATATATTGGTTTTCAAGTGTTTATTTTACTTTCATAAATAGATCAAATCCTTTTAAACAATAGATATACATTTTTTTATAATACGGATATGCCTCATGGATACATCACTGCCATTATATATTTCCCAATTACAATATCATACGTGAGGGCAATGTGTTTAAATCATTACACACTTCTCTTTTTATATCGTATAGACATCAAACTTGCCGTTGTCTTCAGAGGCCTCATGCGACGATTTAGACCTAACTTTACTTGTAAGTGTTTGTCACGTCATAAATCTTTATCCTGTAAAAGGTCGTAAAATGTTACATATTTATATTTCTAAGCACAATGCATGTTCGGTTACAAGGCACCATGCGTATCTTAAGAAACTTTAATCCTGCAATGTATAAACTTTGGATAAATATTAGGTATGTAGAAGTGGATCGGTCCATGATAAGATTCAGCCAATAAATTAGATTTACCTTCTCAAAAACGTTTGCAAATTTATCTACTTTACTTCCGAGCTATAACGCGTCGATTAATGGAGAGAAATTACGTCCCATATCGTAAATTTGCCTCATGCGTTGTTCGAAGACGGCATAAAGAAATTACATATTTCCTTCAATTTCTCTCTCCAATTAAGCAAAGTTCCCCGCATTTTGAATAGCGTAGTGAAGTAATAAATTATGTAGTTTCCATTTCAAAATGTGCTCTGTGTGTATTTGCCAAATGCGTTAGAGACGACCGACAAGCCATAGAATAATTTCACACTTTTTTCAGCTGGGTCCCACAGTTACGCTTGTTCCATTATACTTTATTGAAAACCTGATTCCATCATGAAGTCTCGCTCAATATTCTGTTTGTATTCGATCTTCTTTTTTTCTTATCGTCCTCTCTATACAGTGGTGTATGTGATGGCCATAAGCTGCCCCAAAGTTATTTCAATTCTCTACCCATGAAAAAACTCCGTAACCAGTAGGTTCTCATTTTATAGCAACTCCAAACGCAGACAAGGGCATTCTTTCTTAACAAGTAGTCCTAAAACCAATAAGACTTCCATTTACTTCAAAAATAACATTCACGTTCTTATTTCGTTATGAAAAGTTATTCTTCCAGGGTTGTGAGTTCATTTTTATGGGTATATTACAAATCTCCTACACCAAGAACTCCTTCTATGCTATCCGAGGTACGGTAATAGCAGATTGCTTTTTTGCAGCAGGTCTCTGATAAGAATAAGGTCGAAGTCAGTTCACTGTGTCACCTTTTTAGAATCCGTCACTCGTGATTGAGTTTCCGGTAGTCGTATGTATTATAAATGCTTTTCGTGATGTCAAATATTTTTTTACCAAACACTAAATGTAGAGCAGTTCGCAATGAAAATCTGCAAAAACGAGGTTATTTTCTCCACCACATCTATCTGTATGACGAAAGGATTTTCCTGAAATTTGGTGTTGTAGAAGTTTGCTGAAATCTCTAAAGACACCACAAATTTTTTTTGGTTAAAAGTAAACTTTTCTTGCCAACATTTACATTGGTAACTAAACGTGTTTCAGTGTCCGATTACAAGACCAGCAATGTCGAATCGAAAATTATATCGGACCAACCTTACAGAGAGAAGAAGAAGGCAATTTATGTTCGTTGTCAATTTCCTTTGGTTTTGATCGATATCTAGACTATTATAGAATATTGAGAGGGCGCGCGAGAAATGTTACAATATACTTGCTTTTCCTAACTTACTGATACCCTTGTATGCTACTATACAGTTGAATTTTGCTACAGCGAATTTCGAGATCAATAAAATAATATTTAAGAATGATTTATGATCTTCACAGCAAATGATTGACTGCAAGAAACATAGACATTTTAAAACTGATGGTGCCTTAGGTAATCAAGAATATTCGAGCTTCTTAACGAAACCTGAAATTTTATGATCCTAAGAAGTGGGGTTGCTTTATGTTAACAAATTATTTCACCTCTCTTTTAAACTTTGGTCAGAAACTGAAATCGTGAATTTGAATGACGCCATCCCGTTGTGCATGTGTAATAAATTTTATTGCAAAGTACCGTCATACACAACAATTGAATATCAGTTGTAGTTTTACAACTGGTTAATCAGGCCACAGGTTTCGGCCGTTTTATCCGGCCATCATCAGGCCTACAGAATATTGATCTGTAGGTGTGATGAAGGCCTACAGAATACAGGCATCATCAGGCCTACAGAATAATATTCTCTAGGCCTGATGAAGGTCGGATAAAACGGCCGAAACCTGCAGCCTGTTTAACCAGTTGTAAAACTACAACTGATATTCAATTGCTGTGTATGACGGTACTTTGCAATAAAATTTAGAAACTGAAATACTTCCGAAAATTTATTGAACCTTCCTATGAGTGATCTTCCTGTTACGGTAACATTGTATTTCAAAACATTCACTTCAGTTGAAATTATTTTGCTGTTTGTAAATTAGTGTCGTAACTGAGCGAGATCTGAGGTTTACAAGCGGTGCAAATATTCATTGAGGTGTTTTGAACTTAACTGCAAATTTTTCCGGTAGGCAGTTACAAGTATCTCGAAGGAAAGTGGTTTTTCCATCGTCGCTCTTTCTTGAAAGTGGAGCCAGCAGGTTCGTACGACCCGTTAGGAACTTTCTGTAAATCTGCCAGTTATAACTGAAGGAAAAATGGTGTAAGAGAATGTGAAAATCACGTTCCTGTCATCATATACGTCTCTGGGTAAATGGCGTCAAAACCTGCCAACATAATGAACGACGATGAAGTAGCAAGCATTTAGACAGATTGACTCAACGCTACCTTTGGGCAGAAATATTAACCTGAGGGCCTTCGTAAGAAAGTAGAAGCAGAAACTACTTCACCTTCAGATATATTGACGAATATTCTTTATGGAAGTTTTAGAATACAGATTAATTCTTACTTATTTCTACACTCATATATGTATGTATGTGTGTATGTATGTATAACGACAAGCTTTTCTTCATATTCGTATCTACGTCAGGTGGGTCGCTGTCATAACGGCATGGTACGTCATTAGGCTACAGAGCCAGGGACGGCCTGCTGATGTGGACGCTAATTACACACTCGTATTGTGAGGGAGGGTTCGTGGGCAGCCAGTAATTTGTGATCCCTCACCGTTGAGATTGGGTAGAAGTTAACAGCCTACAGTAGATTAGTAAAAACGTGACAAAAATTATGACAGATGGGCTAAAGCTTGAATGGATTTTGTGTCATGTTTTTTATTTACATGGAAATAAACCTTCCAATTAATTGAAAGGTGGGAACTGTCTTGAATAGATGCGCAACTACCGGCTTTTCAAAAGGGATTCTTCTTCACAAGACTAGATATTTTAATACACATGAAACAACTTTCGACACTAAGAATGCAAAAATACCGCCGTCGTCATCATCATCATCATCACGTACTCTGCCTTACGACATATTCATATTCTCCCCACAGCAAGTTCTTCAGACATTAGAGTCCAGTTCTTTATCTTTAAATGTCCAGGTTTTTCCCGTTCCCTTACGGTCATCTGGTAGCCGCTTTCTTCTTCCTCGTCTTCCCGTCGCTTCTGCATTCTCTTTAATCCTTTTTTTCAATAACGTATTTTAGTAAGCAGTTCCTACCTGAGATGTGACCATGAATGTTAGACTTCCTTCTGTTTGCTGTATGAAGGATGTCGGTTTTCTCCATTACTGTATGAAATATTTCTCAGTTTCTCATCAGACGATTGGCACAAAAGGTCTTTTATCTTTCTCCAAGACCACATTTCAAGCTTTTCCAGGTATTTCTGATCTACTTTCCGAAGTGCCCAAGTGCCAGCACTGTGCTCCTAATGTAGCTTTTCAATACTTTATTCCTTTAGTATAATTCCAATTTGCTAGTGAAAAGAGTTTTATTCTTGCCGAGTGTTGCTTCTGCCACGGAAAGTGTACAAAATGAAAAACTGTTAATCGTCTGCTTATGACGGTGCATGGTGCGCAACAGCGTTTGCTGCAGGACTCAAGTCTTATTTTACTGAAATTTTTAAAGTAATTCAACACAACAAAATTTGTTCGCAATAGAATAGACAGATAGATGGATGGATGGACAGATGGATAGATAGATAGATTATATGAAAAACTTCGACCGCTTAGTCTTAGTGAATATTTAAAGAAATAAAAGGAAGCTGCTATTACAACTTGAAGAGTGACTACGTTTGGAAATATAAGGTAAAATACGAAGTGCGGTGCTGAACTTCAAGGATAATAATATATGTGAAATGGCTAAGAATATGTTCGGAAAGCATTCCTTTGTGGAAATTTCTTACTGGTGAAGAAATCAGTGTTACGTGCTAGGAGAAACATATTGTATTGCTTGCTGACTGATCTGTGGATTGAGCATTTGAATACGTCTTATCTGTGAAAACTCAGACTGTATTAAGTAACAGAAGAGCTTCATTTATGTCCGTTACAAATTTTTAAATTAAACAAAATCTGAAATATAAGCATTACGTGAAAGTAGCGCAGTTCTAACCTCGAAGGCAACATTTTCTAACTTTTTGTTCACATGTAGATGACTCCGGGAATGTAAAGAAACAGGTATTAAATTATTTGTTACGAAACTAAAATTTCCTCAGTTCGAACATGAACTGAATTTAGACTTCTCTCAACTGCAGTACTTAGAAATTATGTACGTTGAATCCTTCCTGTCTTTACTTTAAAACTACATAAACACAAAATATAATTTATTCCTGAAGTAAAATAAAATTAGTTTGCCTTAAGTATTAAGATCCCCACTTAAATTTAGTTTCTGAATTCCTCATTAAGTTATCATCCATTTGTTTGATAAATAATAAAACTATCCTGCAGTTTGTTAGGATTTTTCAACAAAATTACTTAAGAGTTAAATATCGCGTTATAAAAATGCTGCCGTAAAGCTAAACAATGGATATCTGAGCTCATTAAAGACCCGTACTAGATAATGCCTACGTTTGTTCTTTCTTAGAAATCAAAAAAATTATTTTAGTGCGTAACTCTACAGGACTACATACAAACTTACATACATATGGAGAAATCTAATGTATAAGGTAAGCCTAATTGAAATTTAATTTCAAGGAAAATGAGGGTTTATTAGTGTAGCAACTCTTAACGTGTTAATAAGAAGCTTGTTGTTTCACGCAGTACTGAATGGTAGCCATAACTGCACTATTACCATTCCTGCTTATTTTCGGGAAGTCCCGAATTCTAGAAATTCTAATCTATGATTTTTCGTAAATTACCCCATTCCTTCCACGTAAATGTTGATGGGTCCAATACCGTGTAAGAAACATTGGTATTTGGTCCAGTAACTTCTAGTATATACAGCTGTTATACCCAGTAACTTGTAACTAACCCTGCTGTGGGGTTCTGGATCTTGTCAGAGACGGTGGTTTGATGTCTTGTGGTGAGCATATATGGGGTTCAATACCACGTAACAGACGGAGCTGTGAGGTACAGTACCTTGCACTAGAGACTCACGTGGGTTCAGTACTCGTAATAGGCAATGATGTAGGTTTATCACCTTGTAATTGTACCTTTAAATAAACATTGATGTGGGGCGCATTACTTTGCAATCGCACTGATGTAAAAGGAAAGTTAAAGTTAACCCTATTCATGAATTGGATTGTTTCCATCCCGCTGTTTACCTGTAACTAATTTATTACATTGAACCGTCTTTACACATAATACAAATAACAGTTGCAAATCTACAACTGGCTAATTAAGCGACATGCTTCGGCCTTGTTCGGCCATCATCAGGCTTACAAAAGATGGTGTTAATTAAGGTACAGCGAACGAATGTATCTTAATTAACACCATCTTTTGTAAGCCTGATGATGGCCGAACAAGGCCGAAGCATGTCGCTTAATTAGCCAGTTGTAGATTTGCAACTGTTATTTGTACGTTGTGTAAAGACGGTTCAATGTAATAAATCTGTAATACTATTCAGTCCTTGACAGGATCCCTTAAGGCTCCAGGAGGTTGAAAATCCGAGAATATCTAGACAGTCGGCACATGAAAGTAGCAAGATTGTCAGACCTAAGCACCAGTCGCCTTTATCCCCTAGGAGCTACCATTGTTACTCATTTCTGTTAGAGGCTGAACTGACCCCACTGTCATATTGCGACCAGAAGGAGTGCGTCAATAAAAAAATCCTAATGGCCTTATCGGAAATCAAACCCATGACATTCCGGCTTGTCCCTGATGTAAAGTCCCATATATTCTAAAAGACAGAGTTGTTTCCTTTCACACTGTTTCCAATTTATTATTTGCAGTTAATTTCGAAATAATTTACTTAGGAAAACGTTAAATAAAACGAAACGAGAAGCAGCGGCTTTGTAATTGCGGTATTTTGTGCATAGTAAAGTGTCTTAATGTCAAGTGGATGTAGAGTTTATGTCAGACGCGGGGTGAGAGACTGATGCATTATGCTCGATATTTGTGCAGCGCTTCTACTGGCAGAGTGAAACAATCCGCTTATTTCTTCCTGCCATCTCACAAAGAGCTGAGGAATTTCAGTGTCGGCGACACGTGGCGTTGCACACAATGTAGTATCAAATGCGTAGACACATTGGAGGTCTAACGTTTAGTAGCGCAGATTCTATGAATTTAATTATGGTTTGGAATGCAGAATTCTGGATAGAACTTCAACTTCTAAATATTTATGATCGGAATTTACAAGAGTGTAACTTACATCTTATACATGTGTACCGTGATATGAGATGACAGTGATTTTAGAGATATGTAACATCAGTCACTATGATTATGAATATTTTCGATTAAAAACCAATATGGACATGAAACATCCTACCGAATTTATGTCATTTAAGTACGAATACTTAAATTTTTAAAACATTCACTGTTCTAAAACACAGTGCATTTTACATACCGTATTATAGCAAAATTCTCACTGCAGATGAGTAATTAGGCAGTAGTTTTTTTCTGAAAAATTGACACCTATACACAAACTACTAGTTTTATCTTTCCAGTAACATCTCTAAAATATAATGCTGCAAAGTCATAAAAAATTCAGGTACCTTTTCAATCGAACTTCTTTAACGTTCCTGAAAACTGCCTGTACATAAGAGGCGTTGGTATGTGTACAGTGTGTTTATTTAAACATAAAGTATATTTAATTAAGTCTTGGGAAAACATTCTTAATACAGTCTGCATTCAGGAATTATAATTTTATCATATTATTACGCCATTGTATTAAACCGTGTAGCCAAGCGTATCGCGTCTACTGCTTGTGGACCAAAACGACAGACTTTCGTAAAGTTTGATAGCAATCATGAGAAGAGAATCGAACCCAAATAATAATTACTTATTTACTTACTTACGTATTTACTTAATCATTCACTTACTCCATGGTGCAGAGTCTTTGAGAATCTAACCGGTTCTCGGCTAGTCAAGAAATTCCCCGCATTTCATGCGACCCGAAGATTCGTTACCTCTTTAACAAGTACCCTCCACCTGCCCCTGTTCTGAGCCAGATCAGTCCAGTCTATTCCACCGCATCCCACTTCCGGAAGATCCACTTTAATATTGTCCTCCCGTATATGGTTGGGTCTTCCAAATGGTCTGTATCCCTCAGGTTTTCACACCAAAACCCTGTATATACCTCTCACCCGCCATACATACTACATGTCCCGTCCCATCTCTTTCTTCTTGATTTGATCACCCGAATATAAACTGGTGAGGATTACAGATCGTTAAGCTCCACATAATGTAGTTTTCTTAAATACCCCGTTACATCGTCCCTTTTACGCCCAGTTATTCCCCTCAGTATCCTATTTTCCAACACCCTCAGCCTAAACTCCTCCCTCGTATGTGAGTGACCAAGTTTCACACCCATGCGAAAAATAGGTTAAATTATAGTTCAGTGTACCTTAATCTTTATTTTCTCGGATAGGAAACTGGAAGACAAAGGATTCTGCACCGAACAATAGCAAGCATTCCTTGACTACAATTTGCTTTTAATTTCTTCTTGAATAAAATTTTGAATCGTTAAGGTTGTTCCCAAATTTTGAACTGTTCCGCCCATTCAAAGGAACTAATATCAAACAATACATTGTAACTTCGTCCTGCATTATGATCTCGAGACGTGACCCTGTACTTCGGTTTATCATAATTTACTTCCGGTCAAATCTCCATAAGAGGATAGTTAAGATCTTTATATTTTTCCTTATAGTATGTATGCTCCCATCCCAGTACATTAACATAATCGGCATAAAATTAAAGGTGATGTGTACCATTAAATTTCAAGCTATCTTGCTTTACCTGCACCCTCCTAATGGCATAGTCTAAAGGAAAGATGAAAATCAATGGTGATTATGCGTCTCTTCGTTTCAATACATTCTTAATATGAAACATGTCAGACAAATGCTTGCCTACACGGAATTTGCTGTACGTTTCATTCAGACACATTTTCATTAGCCTTACAAGTTTCATGGGGATACCAAACACAATGAGAATAATGTTAAATGCCAACTTGAAGCAACGAGGTAATTTTATTGATGTATTCTTAGCTCTACATGTTTCGGGTACATACGCCCATCATCAAGAGCATTAGATGTTGAGTTGCAGCATATGGTTTTCTGCACCGAGTTTTTGGATGGGTGGTGG
>Ga0123354_10010001_pt1 | contig 14575 bp, 8 predicted proteins | sample TergutLab28metaG_2_FD_97872 | JGI IMG/M metagenome (GOLD analysis project Ga0123354, IMG submission 97872) | Labiotermes labralis P4 segment gut microbial communities from Petit-Saut dam, French Guiana - Lab288 P4 | ecosystem: Host-associated > Arthropoda: Insects > Digestive system > Gut ... | reverse complement strand
TCCGTCCTAATATTATCCACCCATCTACGCCTAGGTCTCCCCAGTGGTCTCTTTCCCTCCGGTTTCCCCACCAAGACCCTATACACTCCCCTCTCCTCACCCAATTTTACATGCTTATGGAAGAAAAAATGTCAATAGGCCGTTTTGGTTGTTTTATTTCCGACTAATCGACTGTTTCACTGGCTAAGACGAATTTTTCGTACACCTACTGAAAACGTCAACTCTCACATCAAGTCAGACACGACCTTTCAACTGGCAAATCATTTTAGTCCACACAACACAACTACTAGAGTCGAAGAAAAACTTCTGTCTCAGCTTTCCAGGTTTTGACCATAATTCTGAATAGCCGACAGTTTCCAATACACAACACTTGCAGACAAGACACTTTTTCCATTTTTTTTTTTTACAGTAGGAGTGAGTGCTCACCAGAAGGCAGTTTACAGACAGTGGCAGATGTGCTATATGAGGCCCTTCATACACACATCCTGCCAGTGACCAGTATGTTGACACAACCCATACAGCCAGATAACTCTGACTGTTTGAAGAGGATCACGCAAAATAAACACACACACACACATCTCTATTATCAAACACGTTATAATTATGACATGCCTGTGAAAATTGTAGAAGGTAGATATATCTGGAGATGGCACTTCATGCAGCCTGCCTGTTCAGTTGTCATCCGGTGAAGATGGGATGGGGAGACATGGAAGACACAAAATAACTGTATCGTTTGCGAATGTATGAATGATTAAGAGCTTTCAACAGCAAGCTGTCTCGTATTCGAAAATTGCGCAACCGATTCCTCATGGAGGCTAAGCGAATTTGCGGCCAACGAAGCAAAGAAAGGAAAATAAAAGGAAGTAACAGAGAGACAGTGAAAAGAAGAGAAAAAAGTGAAGTAAGAAATGGCGTCATTCTATAGAGAATACGCTAGTAAGTCGGGGTCCTGAATGAATCCGAGACACAAGATTCCTTCTGTTCATGGATATATGCGATATATGCAAAGCTTTTACTAGCAATAAATACGGCCGATGCGTCAAGACGGCTAGTTAATGTCCCAATACCTGGCGCTACAAGCCGTCGTATTCACAATCACGTATAATTATTAGAACATCTCAGCTTCACGCGTACTTGATCGATTGCGCTAAACCACTTTCTTATTTACAGTATATCCCGAAGCGCCAGTTTCTTGCTCCTATCTTCCGGAAACACCTACCATACTAATAACGAATATATAAACTGGTACTGATTAGAAAGGTCTGTACTGAAGAGCCATCCTGAAGGACGAGAAACATTCTTGGCCTCTGACACTCAGTCCCGGACATTGTGAGCGAGGAGTGGTAGCCACTTCAGAGCGCTCAGAATACGAGTGTTGTTCTGGAATGGCCAAACAAATAAATGTGCTCTAAACGTACACATTCGAAGTGGAGAGTTCACAGAGCTCCAGATGCAGGGGTATGGTGTCATCTCACGTTACACTACGTTCACAGATACCTATCCTCCGGTTTCCACGTCGTCAGATTGAACGGTGGTATTTATGCGGCTCACGTTCTTAAGAATTATCCCATATTTACGTGCAGCGCCCCCTCACATGTGCGCTTAATCCTGTCATTAAAAAAGGAAGCCATCAAAAAGGGACAAGAGCAGTTAAAAAGTTAAACTCGTTCAGAAACACACTTATTGATCAAGAACCAAACGACGTCAGTCTCAATGGTTCAACGTCATCCACCTCACCCAATAAATGCCCTTAATTTGGGCCTAAACCCACTACCTAATCTTGCGGAACATCTTTATGAGTACCAACATTCAAGCCCCGATATAGCGCCATCCATATTAGTGACCATGAAAGCGTGTGAACAGAAAGTAATGCGACATTCAAACGTTTACACGCTTGTCTAAGTTACTGATAAATCTTTTTAGCTTTAATCCCCCCAAGAAATCACAATATGTACCAGAGTGCAAAGTCTGCATTTGCGATTTATGAAACCTGTTTATTTTTCAGTTCAAATAAACTCTTCATAAATCAAAGTGCTGTTTTACTACTACTACTACTACACTACTACTACTACTACTACTAATACTACTACTGAAATTCAGTTCCCGTTGCGTCTTGCCTACAATATCCACGGCTGACTTACACTTGGTTTTGGCATCACCATTACCTGGATGAAAAAGACAGGCATCCTTTGCAGACGGAGACACAGTCATCTTCGAAAATGCCTGACCTACTCGTACCGGAAAATATCAACATGTGAACCATAATTCTGCTTGTTGTTTTGTATTGGTGTAAAACTCTGTCTCCCACAAAAAATAACATTTGTACGTACCTCATAGGAGAATGGCAATAACAGGACCTATGACGAAACAACATAATGAGATGCTTCGTAACTGGTAGGCCTAAGTTTCATCACACTTCATTAGGATGACCAAGCCAAGGAGAAAAGTAACTTAAGTGACATGAAGAAACGACACTGACGGAAGTGCATAAAATCCTTAACAGGAAAGACTTGAAGGAAATATCACTTGTCCATGAACAGACTGGTGTGGCGGTAACACTCCACAGTTTTTCATTACTTTCTTCAGTCCCTAAACAGAAATTTCGGGATAGCAGTTTCATTTGACAACGACCACTTGCTTCAAAATCCTTTACAATTCATCGTTCACCATTATCCTGCCATCGACTAAACACAGTCCGCGATACTGACAGTGTCATTAAATAAATGACAAAAAATAACCATCTGGCAGGCCTGTACGGCGATCGGAAGATACAGTGGATCTTAGACCAACAGGGTACGTCGAGGAAGAGTGGATTCTTCTGACCCAGCACAGCGTCCAGTAGAAGCTCCTTGTGGACACAACAATGAACCTTTCGATTTCGTACAAGGCGAGAATTTTCTTCGCCAGCCAAGCGACTATAAACTTTTCAAGAACTACGCACAACCTAGTTATACTATATTGGTAAAGGTACAGCTGTCCCTGTGCACGCAATGCAGACTCATGTGGAAGCAGCAGTACACCTCCACTCGGTCTCTACCCTCGACATAACATGGAGGTGTGTAGTCAGTTCCATGCCCAGGCCACTTAACCGTCGAGGAGAGAGAGAGCCCAATGCACCCACTGACGATGTGGGTAAACCCTGAAATCGGTCTGGAAGCTTTGAAGAACGCAGAAATCTCTTGCCCCTGTGGGTCTGATTATACCAAAAAGGCAGATCAAAACCCAAGCCACAATGACCCGCAAGGGGTAGCTGCCACAAATCGGACTACACATTGAGCTTCCTATGGGCCGAGCCTCCGAAATGTCGTATACGCCTATCCTTTCAATTCAAGAAAGAGACAATGGTTAAAGAAAATATTCTCATGTCAATAGAAGAGTGTTACAAACCCTCAGATCATCTTAATTAGGCACCTACTGCCTTACCCGAATTATGGTTCACTTGTTGGTAAGCCCGATACAGAATCGCTGGTCGTATAACGGATGATGTTCAAGCTACACAACACATGTAATCCAGCGTCATTACAGCTCACAGTATTTATAACGTAGGAAGTGAGCAGGATTTTCGGCTGCTTTTTTGTCCACTACTGTAACTGTGTACTTCAAACTAGTCACAATATCGTCACAGTAACTTTTACTTACGCAGTATAAACAAAGGGTAACAAAAAACTGATCGGATCAAAAATGAGGTCAGACTCTTTGTTTTCTATTGATTTTGAGCTACTACACCTTAAATGTACGAAAACTGAAACCACTTCCCCATGGAAATGGCTACACTGGATATAATTCTGAACAGAATCAGACTATATTTAACGCACTCGACAACAACTCCGCCACAGTGCCTAGAAAGGGGACCGAAGAGCATAGCGACAACGCTACGGCTGAACATACAAGCACCAGTGGTTCGACTCTCGGCAGAGACAGGAAATTTTCTCTTTTTCCACAGCGTCCAGACCACTTCTTGGACAACCATGTACCCTATCCAACGGTTACGGGGGACCTTTTCCTTCGAGGTAAAGCAGCCAGGACATGAAAGTAGCCATTTGCCTCAAACCAGTGCCGAGGTTAAGAACAGGTGGAGCTACACTCCTAACTCCAAAATGTCTTCACGGCATGCACATGGACAACTTTCATTTTAGGAGATGTAGAAACCGAACCGAAACGAAAGACAAGAGTTTACCATTCCATACAGCATGTTTATGAAATTTATTCCACGGTTTATATCGGGGAAAAACATAAGTAAGGCTAATAAGGTTAATGGATATACAATCAATATTAACTTACGCGACTCATCATATTAAACATAACAGGAACACAAAATCGACATGCGGATATGCTGATTATCACGCAAACTTATGTAATGGAAGTATCAGGGCTATTTGAGTTAGGATGTCGAAAATGTGTGTCGTAATGTAATCCTGGAATATACACAAATTTTTTAAGATTAATTATTATTATTATCATTACTTATCTCATTAACTCGTGGTAATTAACATGACAGAGTCATACTACCTCACGCGTTTAAAAACGAAGGTGTTCACTACTGCTAAACTGCACTGTCACCTAAGAACTTTCTATGTTGAATGTAATAAAGATTACAGGTCTATATGTAATGTTACTTAGCCCGAGAAATATGTTTTGTACTTTGCCATTAGCACTTTCCGTAGTATTTATTATTATTATTATTAAGAGTTTACTCTTTATTTCTACCCAAAAGATGGTGGCAGTAGGTTCCCCCGAAACGTTGGTACTCTAATGTTACAAGTCAGAACATAACCACTTGCCCCACAGTTCGATTTGTCACTAGAACATCAAACTCTCAAATCCTCCGTATGTAAGCCATGAAACAGTGCCTAGCTGTGAACCCAGTATGACATATAATTAAACACAAGTATTCATCCAGGATGCCATTCTCTATCGGTCCCGGATACCTCTCTTCGCCTCCAGTCCTACTGACAACACAAATACACAGTTGGTTCTATGAGAACGTTTGGTGTGGCGACGTGCTAGCAACGCCAAGCACGCCCTCCGCCGATTTCTTTTCAATTCTCAGTAACATCAAAGGGCAAGAACTAAGCTTAATCAAATCGGACGTTTCTGAGTAAGATGATTTAGTTTTCAAAGAGGCATCTATTTTACCGTCTATACCAATTCACAGTCCCCCAGACGTGACAAACGACGGAATCGTTATGTATGCCATATGCCACTCACTAATGCAATACACATGGTGGAGAAAACAGCAAAGTGAAGGCCTGATCAGCTGCTGTAGCAAAATGCGTTAGCTATTCATTTTCGCTGGAACTGAACCCCCCTCCACACAACACAACAAAAGGAAGAAGAGTGACCACGCCTTCGTAATGGATGCTGCGCACTGCAGATCCGCCGTCACCACACGGCATCTCATCGGCTGCTGTGATGATGTAGGTAATTCAATTGCGTTCCTGTTTTGGGCCTCAGTAAGCCAGTTTGCTAGGTACAATTGAGTTTACCCAAGCTCCCACACTACCTCTCACACAGCAAAGCAACATCGAACGACCATGCCAATAATTCTGTGCGGTAAGTGGAACAAGCAGGCATGGAGACTGTCAGTCCTGCAAAACTATTCCACAGCGGACTTTTGCAAGTTCCGAAATTAAGGTTGCCCGCCCAAATAATGGACTATCCACTCACAAATATACGAAATTCAGAAGTCTGATCTATATACAAGTTAAAACCATTACATTCATTTATTTATGTTTTACTTAGCGACACCATCAGCAGTTCCGACTAACGTTGAAAACCCATTAAAAAAAAACAAATATTTAAACTATCTGACACCGAAACGGTAACTACGTTGCACTCGTTGGGGTAACCGGTTCGATTCCTGGCAGCGCTGTCGATTTATTCAGAGACTGTATGCCAGTCTCCACAAGTTAATGCTGGATAGTACCGTTGCACTTGCTGTGCATGCCTCCTTTCACAGCAGGCTTACACACAATTTATGGTTTCAAGGTGATAAGCGGCCGAAAAGATGCAAAGTTTACTAATTCTTAGCGTAATCAAAGAATCCACTTAAAATGTGAAGCGCCCGATATATAACAGTATACATGAATGATTAGAAGGCATTTAATAATGTGGAAGGAAGGGACTGCAGCTTATTTGAATGTGCCAACACTGATGTCTCTTGAACAAGCACATTAAAGTAATACAGAAATAAAAAGGACCAGATTTTACAGGTCTACCGGCGAAGATGTTAAGAAACAGTGCCAATTTATCGGACTCTTCTTTGTATTATTCGCGTAACAGAAGAACATAACAGCCCTTCACTAAATTCGTGCCTCAGTCGGCGATAAAATCCCTTAGACGCTTGTTATGGGCGCAAACGCGTTATTACTATAAATGAACGGATGGCATGCAAGGTATCTGTGGTCCTCAGATGTGGTACGTTTCAACTGCGCTGACTCGGCATCCACAGCCTCATCTATGGAAATGGGATGAACTACGAGCAAATGAGATTAGCACTAAGTTAGAGCAACTTCAAGGGAAATATTCTACTCCATACCTCCATATTTTGTATTATTATTTTCGGTAACAAGAAGACTAGAAGCCTTTGCGCCCGGCGGACCACGTCCAATGTGTCATAACAAATCGTACCGAACGACTCACAGAGTCAGAATTAATTTCGCATGGGACACAGCATTCTAAAATCTAACTGGTGTTCCCGCGGAGCTAAAGACAAAAATTAAACTGAAATTTAAGTAGGTCTCAGATATCCCACATTCAATAAGTATACAACAGTAGCTAGTAAAATGGGGAAAAAAAAAAGTGGATGGAATATGATGGCCTAGTTTATGATATGAGCCCGGAATCTGCCTGCAGCGACTGAGGAAATCCCCGCTAATTCTCATGACAGCCAGCCTCCAGATCGATATTCGAGCCTGCGACATCTCGAAGCAGGAGTGTCACACCATTCGACAATGACGTTCGGTGTAATAATGTGACGTAGCGTTCAAGTAACGAGCGACCTCGTAAATAATGACAGTAGACTGCTTAGGTCCACATATTCACAATGTAGCAGTCAACCCCAGCCGACACGTCACTTTGGGCCAGCCACCTCCCCCGAGTCCTAATCAAATTCATCATCACATGAACAGTCGGTTGTGGGGGAGGGGCGGTTCAACCGCGTGTCCATTAGCAAATTACCAGGGAACTGACGATGACCAGCATATAAAGGCGATCGGAAATGCACTAACTACTAGACTGTCGCGTGACGAAAACAAGTGTTCGCCTACTAACCAAACAATGCCGCGTATAAGCTAAGGAAAAACACGTTCAAAAACACAGTTTTATTGTTAAAACAAAATATCTTCAGTTAAGAGAAACAGGAAAATTCACACAATTAAGAGCGTCACATTTTCACTTACCCAATAGTACCAGGGTGATTAATCAGCGTAACACATGTTTGGAGGAATCCCCAAGAGGAAGAGGATACTTAAAAAACGGGGGAGTGAGTGTAGTGAGAATGTAATACTAAAACTGATGCTACACCAATAGACAGTGAATATGAAGTGATATGAGGCGAGATGGAAAATGGTTCAATGATACACACACACACACACATATATGTGTGTGTGTGTGTGTATGTGCGTGCGTGTGCGTGTGTGTGAACACAATAAAGGACTTTACGGAGACGTCAACAAACTGAAGAAGGAAACACGGAATGACAGCTCTATGTATTATCCTTAGTCCGCAGTGTCCTAATATCTGTTTCAAAAATCAAAGCTTCCTACACCAAAGAAAGATACAGGTAGTTTTCACGTGCGCAGCGAATGCAGTATCAGAACAACGGTTGTCTCGAGCGGGGGAAAAAATTGTCGAAGCAGCAGTGTTTGCATGGGGTCTGAAATATAAACCAGCAAGGGAAGTTCCAAGGTAGTTTCGAACTAAGTTTCAGACGAACCCACCTTCAAGACCTACAATTTATGCGTGGTACAGGAGTTTACTACGTCAGCTGGCCTGTGTAATGGGGCAAGTTCAGGAAGACCAGATGCTACACCAGACAACAGCAAGGAAAGCGTTCGTGCGCCGCCAAAGGATGTCGATAGGAGGTGCGGTTACAGCGCTTGCACCTAAGGATCAAGGCGCTCCGGTCCTTCGAAACGTCGGTAACTATTTACTAATCGAAATGGCGCAAAATCCCACAAGACTTTAATCTTCAAACGCTTAACCATTTACAACAATAGAACACGTAATTGTACCGCAGGTATAAAATCACTTCATTATGCAACAAATTAAATGCAGCACGTACCTGTTAAAGAACGGGTGCACAAACTTTCCAAAAACCTGGCAGCCACCTCAAAATTCTAAGCCCCAGAGGGGCGACAGAAAGTAATTTCCACAACCGTACAAACTTGAGTGGCCACAGCGACCTTGCAATACGGATTTGTGCATCCCTGTTTTACAGGAATGCCTTGTGCAACCCGTTACATCAACGCGTAGTAGGCTATAAGCACAGCCTATTGGAGCACAATGTATTACGCCCAAAATAAATTACAAGTTAACATTAATAACGTCATGTGAGTCAATATGCTGGGTCGCTATAGAAATAATTCTGCTGTATTGGCGGTAACCTGGCAACTAACGCTACAGTTCTTCAGTCTAAAGTACGAAATACGGCACATAAACATGCAATACATCCGACGATGTCGACACCACAACCATCCATCATAGAATCTGCCTGTCGATACCATTTCTTAGCACGAAGAATTTGTGATCTTTGAATTACAATGTTCAATGGACAAACAATGAAGCAGGCAACTGTGCATCAACTGCTACAACTCGTAAACGGTAGCCTCGTTCCTTAACGAGCAGTGTTTCTAACATTCTAACATTTCAACTGGATACATTTAAATTCAGCCTCATAATTCAACAGTTGTCTTCATAACAGACACACAATACGTCACAAGGGAAAATCATGCCATTGTGTTATGACCCACTTGGACTTCAATCTATTGTCCTATTTCAAGTTAAGTTTCATCACAGGATAGTCATTTAGTTTCTGATACCACGTTATATCCCATGAGGATACACACAGTGTCGATGAGAAGAGGGAGAGGCCAGTACAAATTTCCGGGGCCTGCGGCCCGACTATGTCGCATATGCTTCTGTCTTTCTCGGTGATTTCATTAACTGTCGATATACAATTTAACCATTTCAGACCAAGCCCAAGCCACCGTGCAACTGACCGCAGGTTCTGCGATTTCGTGTGAAGATTTTTTGTCGTTCCGCCCTTGCTGGGGGGACTGTTAAAACTATTTCATCGGGGCCCGAACCAGCTCCCGGCGGCCCTGGATATACAGGTGTACAAAAATTCCTTCCGTGGTTCAAAGTGCCTGCATATTGACGAACACGAAAGTTTAAATAGTATCTAACTCAAAAAGTAGGCGTCACAAAATAATGTCTTTCTGTACTCAAAAGTAATTTGAAGTGCTTCCTATTTCAAGACACAATCACCGCATTTTTTCCCCCGAGGCCACGTTCACTGAGAAAATTCACCTTCGTATTCTGGAGCAATTCGCCTTGCCACAGTTGCAAGAAGACGAAGTCAAAACTCTTTGATAACATGGAGTAACACCTCATCGCTGCAGCGCTGTTCGTGATAAGCTTTATGCGTTTTCCTGGGCCATGAATGGACAGAGAAGGCCCTGCCACTTATCCTCCAAAATCATCAGATTTGACAACCTGTAAGTAACTTCCACCAAAATTTAGCGGCACTGGAATAATTGATTAGGAAAACAATGTCAGCCCACGAATCTGTAGTAACATGTCGCACTTTGGGCTCGATGGAGCGTGTTGTTTGAGCCGACCGGACACCCCTTACCTTTAACAATAAATTTGAAAGGAAGAGGGAACTTTTAACAATTTCATCCTTACAGGGCTGTGTCTATTCTTAATAACAAATTAGTGGTCTGGGTCAGGCCAGCACAAACGCAGTGTACTCCACCATATTACGGAAACTTGGTAATGCAACAAAATGTGTATCCGTGCGACAAACTTTCCGCAAGACGCCACGCAGTAACTTCTCATACATACAGCGCGGGAGTTTTCTACTATAATCATGAAATGAGTAAGGAATAAACAAGGCCCCACGCCTACTGAATATAGGGTTGATGAAACTAGCAAGACAGATGTGTTCGAGTCGGAAGGCTACTTTACGACGCTCAGTCAACTGCTGAGACTACTCAGCGTCGATTGAGTACATCGTGGCCTATTTCAAGATGCTATTCTGTAATTCGCGTGGATAAAATGAGAAATACTACGATACGTTTGAAGTCCGACCGAAGTTCGTTTAGATAGTTAACAAAGGCGAAATTTTATTAACAAATCTGTTACTCGCACAGAGAAATCAATCACTTTTAATCCTTTGCAGATTCAATTTAACCGAATTTTATTTAAAGCTACGGTTCGTACCGCGTAGTAAACATAGTCCACCACCATTACAAAAGCCAATGTACGGAAATGATCTCAGTGGGTTGTAGGAAAGAACTGACAAAAGGCACGATGTTTCAACATTAGGCACCGTAGAGTGTATATTAGCCACCGAACTTGAAAGGGTTAATAAAAAATGCGGAAGATAAAACTGATTGTCTGTTCGTGGTCTCTGCGTTGCGCTGATCGCTAGTCCAGAGGAGTCTTACCGAGTGTGGAGTGTCCAACAAGTGTGATCGAGAAGCCCCGTAAGGAAGAGGCCCTGACCCGGAATCGGGTTGAAGCGCCACAGAAAAAAAAATTATCGATTAACCAGTTGACAGCAGAGTGGCAAGCTATAATACCCAGTACGAAACCGACTGGGCAACAGTTACGAACTTGTAAATTTAACTTTTTATAAGCCACGTCTGACCTATCTCTTCCTCAGGTTAGGAGCCTCAACGTGGGACAAGTGCCCTATCTTGCTGTACGTCAGTATCTGGTCAAGGGCCCATACAGGGGCTCGGTAAAAAGGCACCGGGGTGGGGGAGACGGGGGACGAGGGAGTCGAATGTAATGCAACCAGTGCCAGTAACAATGAACTGAAATCTGCCAAACTGAATTTGTCATGAAGACATGTAGCCTACGTGAGGTAAATCGGAAACCAAGGTTTTTTTTTTTTTGGGGGGGGGGGGTAAAACCTATGTTTAGTTAAAATTTGCTTGTAACAATGCATCTAACTCAATTTACTAATAGCAACTAACGCATAACCCAAAGATAAAGTTATGTATCCTTGCTAATTTTTATTCTAGGGTCATTTAAAATTTCATCACCATTACAGGACACATACCACGACGTTGCGATAAAGGTTCGAAATCAACAGAGGTGATGAACCTTTTGAACGGAATAATGGAAAAGAGTACAACAAAACTACAATACAACATAACTAGATTTTACCGAGTTGTAACTGAGACTGATCACAATCTAACATCTTCATCAGAAGGCACGTATCGTTAATAAACTATGCCATTAATTCTTCAATGGGGCCAGTTGTGCCGCAATTGGTTGAGGCATTGCGCCACCAGCCGGGAGGTTCCGGGCTCGATTCCCTGAACGGTCCTTGGAAAATCTCAAGTGACCCATTTCTTCTGTCCACGCTGTGTAGCCCTGGGGTCCACTCAGCATCTAACAGAAATGACTACCAAGGTATTTCCTTGAGGTTAAATAGCGGCCGGGGCGTGGGGGTGTCGACTCTGCCGTCCCAGTTGTGCCGAATCTCAAAGTAAGAATGGAAGCCCAACATTCTATCCACCCTCTGAGTCTTCATGACTTGTGACGGAAAAGCTTTACCTTTATTAATTCTTCAACAGTCGGTCCAAACCAGCCTCATATCCATGTGACTCGTAAGTCTAAAAATAATCATCTCCATTTTGTGTGTGTGTGTGTGTGTGTCGGTGTGTCTGTGTGTGCGTGAGTGTGAGTGAGTGAGTGAATGTGTATCAGATGAATCGCAAAACTAAATAAAATTGGCAGGAATTAAACAATCGCGGACAGCCGACAAGGATGACTCTCCAGATAGAGGGTTAAGCGAGTGTCTAAAAACCCCTCAAAGTAAAGACAAAAAATCACACAACATGCTACACAGGGATTCGAATTTTGATCAATTCGTTGTAGCAATCTAAACAACGAGAACACACATTAGACACGAACTTAAAAAGAGTGCGCAGCAGACCCACTCGACTCTAAACAGCGAACAGCGACAAGCTCATGTGATCAGAGAAGTAAGACCTCGAGCTGCAGAGAAGACGGATAGAATTCCTTTACGAGATGAGCGACTATTAGCTTCCCTGATCCGTGTAGTTACTTAGTTGTACATCACAATCACAATCATAAAGACGTTCCTACAACATTACAGTTCACAATCACTGCACTACTCAAGGCCCACAATAAAATCTGGTCAAGCAGACACAGTTCAATGAAAGGTGCATGTTTCCCTACCTTGTGAAACGCAATAATTTTTAACCCAATAATAAACATAAATTTGCAATAAAACGTATTCGCAACACCATGAGCCATATTAACGCGCTGCAGTCGTTATGCGGCAAGTTTTGTCTTATAATATTCAAGGAAGCAACAAAGTAGTCCCGGTATTCAACAACACATATTAACGAAATTCAAACGCGAATTCATAAGTATTTTAATGAATGCAGAGGTCAGGAAACGATTAGGCACACAGTCTACTTCCATACGCTCATGGCAGTTTATTTCATTAAACGAAACATCTTCTCCGAGAGCATTAGTCTGACAGCGAAAGACCCGTCTCTCTGAAAGATACAAGCCTTTGTGCTCGCTTGTTCTGTAGAAATGATTGCCACGGGGAGTTACCCTTCCTCCTTCTTATAAACTCATTTCAATGGCAAAATTTTTATTTTAAATCGTCCAGATGGAAAGAGTACTTTCGTTCATGAAAATAGAATTACAACTCCTGTCTCTCATTTTAAAATCAAAACTTTCTTGGGTGAAATTACTTTTGCCTTCTTCTCCAGTTTGCGCTTGTACAGGAGGGAGAAAAGACGCCCGTTCGTCTGTCGGTTCGCTGCTGCCTCAAAGGGATTGAAAGGAGGGTACAAGATTCAGCAATGCGCAGCGTGCTTCATACTGCTGAACACGGAAGCAGTGCATGCGTGGGTGAAAAGGTTCATTTTTCGAAACACAGTCGCAAATACATCAAAGCCAATTAAAACAATACACAGTAATGGAAGAAATATTTTATTTAGGCATAAGAAGAAATAAATGTAAACGGACTCTCCGAAACGTCGTTCATATTTTATTTGAGGCCGGAAACAAACACCCTAGACGACAGTATGTGAAGTATAACCACAAGAACCGAGCACCATAAGCCAATATTTAGCGACATTCTCACCGCGGGAACTCGGGTTCAGTCCCAGTGTATCCACATTTCAGACACGCGTGCTGTGAGGAAAGCGGGCCTGGGGAATTTACGCTCAGTTCAACATTGTGCTGAAGTTTCCTACTCGTTTACCACCACCCGTGACGCGTGCGACAGGCCCGGCCAGTAAGCACGTCATCACAACCTCGGTCCTCGTCTTGGGTTTCGTCTTCGTCTCGGACTCTCTGTAAGGACGGTTCCACGCGTTTATGGAAACAGTCCCAATTATAATCTCATTTAAATAAGCAAATATATCCAAGTCCTCACACCCCATAAAGACAGCATAAGCGTGAAGCTGCCAATTTAGCTTACTCTAGGATCAAAACGCAGACTCGTAGCTACACTCTCCATACAATTTCATGTTGAGTTACGTCTCCTACGATGCAGAATAACATCGGCTATTCATATCAGTCTTCATTTAAACAATGTACGAACACAAAATCTACTTTTCTAATCATCTCATTTTTGTTTTTCGTCTGAAAGCTCACGACAACGAAATAAACGCAACGCAACGACCGTATTTGATAAAAATGTGTTCCTTATCCGTCTTTTGTGAGTCTGCGACTCGTTTATCCGTGCTTCTCTGTACGTAAAGTACAGAAAAATCAGATCAAATTCTAAACCATTTCCTACCAGCTTCCATTCCTTTAGGACACTGAACACAAAAATGTGCCGTTCGACATGTATTTATCACACCCTAACAACTGGGTGTGAGTCCTCTACTGTGAGATTATCCATGCTGAATGCTATACTTGAAAGTTTTAATGTTAATTTCTTCCGTAAAAGTATACCTAGGACAACAAAAAGAGAGAGAGAGAAAAGGAAGATTAACACCGAAAAAATGATGGAGAGAAGATGAAAAGCAAAGAAACATAATAACATATTTAACACTTTATATGCCACCTCTCTAAATTTTCCAGGAAAATATCACACCATGTCTGGGTCTGAAAAGCCTATAGCTACTGATCACTGTTAACTTCATGAAAATAAAAAGGTAGAGAGACATTCATTTACCTTTTGTCTCGTTTCGGTCTCTTTTTCATTGGAAACTACATTTGTCCTTTAACCTGAGAATCACCCCCATAGTTTACTTACTTCGTCTTGCTTTTATTTACACGGGGAAAGGAGGGGGTCGGGCAGGAATACACAGAAGCCTCAAATCGGGGGGGGGGGGGGGGGGGG
>Ga0123354_10010000_pt1 | contig 14576 bp, 11 predicted proteins | sample TergutLab28metaG_2_FD_97872 | JGI IMG/M metagenome (GOLD analysis project Ga0123354, IMG submission 97872) | Labiotermes labralis P4 segment gut microbial communities from Petit-Saut dam, French Guiana - Lab288 P4 | ecosystem: Host-associated > Arthropoda: Insects > Digestive system > Gut ... | reverse complement strand
TTGGAATTCCGGTAGCTGGTCACAGCCCGGTAACCGGAGCCGAGCGCATCGTTTATCGCGGCGATGAAGCCGCCATCCAGGATATTGTCCGCATCGATGATGATAAATCCGTCATAGTCCCAATGCGTACAGTTTTCCGTGATGGAATTTATGAGAAAATTGAGCACATACCCTTTGCCGATATGCGTCTTGTCGCTGCGCTCATAGACCGTCGCGCCGTGTGAGCGCGCGACCTCCGCAGTACCGTCGTCGCAGTTGTCCGCGGCTACGAAGACGTCAATCAATTCCCGCGGATAGTCCTGCGCGCGGATGGAGTCGATAAGCAGGCCGATCACCGCCTCCTCGTTGCGCGCGCAGATCAGGATCGCATAATGTTTTGGATCCGCTTTCGGAAAAGGTTTGACGGGGTGCCTCGCCGATTTGACCGTATAAACAATTTGATAAAAATAGCACAACGCAAACAATACAGCAATGATATTGTTGACCGTAAAATATATACTCATGGAGATATCATACCATATATTCGGATTTCACGATTTTCCCCTCCTGATATCCTCCATATCGAACACGCGCGTATGCTCGATATGCGGCCAGATATTCCTGTCGAACGGCAGCCAGAGGAGGACCGGGAACAGGGTGTAGAAAAAGAACGGGAAGGTGAATGTATAGCCCAGAATCTTATGCCGCGGCGCATAGATCCGGGGCCACTCGACGCCGGCCGTGATGAAGCCGATGACAACGAGCGTACCGTAAGTGACGGCGAGGAACCGCCCGAGATGAAACAGAACCGCTGCCACGTCCCCGCTGATCGCCGCCGTATAGACCAGGGAGATGAAATAAAAAACGATCGTCCCCACAAAGAGCATGGATCCTGCGAGTACGCTCATCAGCATATCGTAACAGGGGAAAGAGTGCTTCAGGATCGTGCGCCGCAGCATCGCGCCGCCGTACAGCGCATAGGATTGAAAATACCCCTTGATCCAGCGCATCCGCTGGTGCCAGGAAACGCGGAAACGTGTCGGCTGTTCATCGTAGAGGATCGCGTACGGCGTATAACCGATCCGCTCGCCGCGCTCCGTCAGCGCAAATGTGAGCTCAAGGTCTTCCGTGAGCGTGAAATAATTCCACCCGCCCAGTTCGCGGAGCAGATCGGAGGAAACCGCAAATCCGGTGCCCAGAATCTGCGCGTTCAGGCGGAACCGCTCGCGCGCCCCGTTCATGATGCGGGATTCGTGCAGGAACCACAGGGCGTAGCTCGCGGAAAGCCAGTTGTCGCCGAAATTCTTGGAATTTCGATAACCGGTCACAGCGCGGGGTCCGGAACACAGCGCGTCGTTCATCGCGGCGACAAAGCCGCTGTCCAGGATATTGTCCGCGTCTATGATGATAAATCCGTAGTAGTCCCAGCGCGTACAGCTTTCCGTGATAGAATCTATGAGGAAGTGGAGCACATACCCCTTGCCGATATGCGTCTTGTCGCTGCGTTCCAGGACTGTCGCGCCGTGCGCTCGGGCGATCTCCGCCGTGCCGTCGTCGCAATTGTCGGCGCCTACAAAAATGTCGACCAGCCCCTGGGGATATTTCTGCGCAAGAATGGAGTCGATGAGCGGGCCGATCACCGCTTCCTCGTTGTGCGCGCAGATCAGGATCGCATAGCGCCGGGGATCCGCTTTCGGAAAGGGATCAACGGTTCGCCTCATGGAGGCAAGGGTATAAACGATTTGATAAAAATAACATATCGTAAACAGGATGGCGATGATGTTATTTGCCGTAAGCATAGTCATAAACATAGCATACCATAGATCAGGGACGTTAAAAATAAACGGAAAATAAAATGAATAGCAAAATAACGAAAACAAAACAGGGCGCGGAACTGTTGGAATTTCTGGAGTCATACGCGGCGGGAGCGCCGGTCTCGTTTCATATGCCGGGGCATAAAGGCGCGGCCTTCTTTGAGCGCTTCGGGTATGGAGATTTCGTGCGCCGTCTGCCTGACATGGATATCACGGAGATCCCGGGCGCGGACAATCTGCACCGGCAGGAAGGCGTGCTTGCGGAGCTCGCGGCCCGTTGCGCGGCGCTCTACGGTGTGCGCGCGAGCCACCTGCTGGTGAACGGCAGCACAGCCGGAATCCTCGCCGCCGTTCTGACCGCCGTACCCCGCGGCGGCAAACTGATCTGCGCGCGCGGCAGCCACCGCTCGACCTTCAGCGCCGCCGCCCTCGGCGGGATTGAGCTGGTCTTCGCGGAGCCCGGGACAAAAGGGGACGGTCTATTTTTGCCTGATCACTGCGGCGGGGCCTTTCCGAAGGGGCTTGGCGGCGTCGTTCAGCCGGAGGAGATCGAGCGGCTGGCGCGCGCGCATCCGGACGCGTCCGCCGTCATCCTGCCGAGCCCGGATTATTTCGGTTTCTGCGCGGATATCGCCGCCATCGCTGAAATTACACATGCGGCGGGCATGACGCTGATCGTCGACCAGGCGCACGGCGCGCATCTGAAGTTCTTCGCCGGGACGAAAAGGGACCGTCCCCTTTCGTCCCTTTCGTCCCCGCTGCCGCTTCCCGCCGAGGAGCAGGGCGCGGATCTTGTGGTGGACAGTATACATAAGACGCTCGCCTCGTTCACGCAGAGCGCGGTGCTGAATGTCTGCTCGGAGCGCGCGGACACAGACGCGCTCGCGGAAAATCTGCGCCGGCTCCAGAGCACAAGCCCGTCCTATCTGCTACTTGCTTCGCTTGACATGAACGCCCGCATCCTCGCGGCGCACGGCCCCGAACTGTTCCGCGAATGGGCGGAAAACCTCGCGTGGTTCTACGGCGCGGCCGGCGCTCTGCCGAAGCTGCGTGTCGTTTTGCCGCAGCCGGGTTACGATTATACAAAGATCAATATCGATTTCGGCAGGGCCGGCCTCACGGGCGAAGCGGCGCAGGCCCGCCTGATCCGGGAGTGCGGGATCTACCCCGAGCTTTGCGCCGGAAGCACCGTGATGTTTTTGACCGGCATCGGAAATACGCGCGCGCACTACGAGACCCTGCTTGACGCTCTGCGGCCTTTTGGATAGAATGACGAAAATATAGGGCAAGACAAGAAAATGCGAAATTCGCTTCAAAACGAATACGTGAAAGGTATAATTTGAAAAATAGTACTTGCAAGCCCCGGCGGATTTGTGGTATAAAGTATTCACAATTAAATACTGTGAGAGACCGATGACAAAAGAATAGTAACTTCGGGTACCAAAGACCAGAGAGCCGCGGGTGGTGGAATCGCGGCGGCGGGAGCGGAGCGAATGGGCTTTTCGAGGGCTCGACCACAACGAGTGGCCGTTAAAATCATGTGAATGCGCAGGATATGGCGCGATATTCAAGGCGCACCGGAGCGAGGCGAAGCGCAACGTACTGGAAGTACGTAAGCGAGCCGAGTGAGGAGCAACGCAGAAGATCACGTCATAGACAAGCATCGGAGGAGACGGCAAGCTGGGTGGCACCGCAGAAGGAATATAGCGATATGACTTTTGTCCCGGCATTGGCATTTGAGCCGGGCAGGAGTCTTTTTTACTATTCAAAATAAAGGGGTTCTTTCCGGCATATAGAACGGAGGAAAAGAAAATGACAGAACTTAAAGCGCCGCACAGGCTGTATCTCCACGAGGGCGAGATGCCTACGCAGTGGTACAATCTGCGCGCGGACATGAAAGAGCTCCCCGACCCGATGCTGCTGCCGAACGGGCAGGTCGCGACGGAAGAGGACATCTATCCCGTATTTTGCAAGAAACTCGCGCACCAGGAGATGGACAATGAGACGCGGTTTGTCGACATCCCGGACGAGGTGCTCGACATTTACAAGGTCTATCGCCCGTCGCCGTTGTGCCGCGCTTACGATCTCGAGAAGACGCTCGGCACGCCGGCAAAGATCTATTATAAATTCGAAGGCAACAACACGAGCGGCAGCCACAAACTCAACTCCGCCGTAGCGCAGGCGTACTACGCGAAGGACGAAGGGCTGAAGGGCATCACGACCGAGACGGGCGCAGGCCAGTGGGGCACGGCGCTCGCGGAGGCGGCGCAGTATTTCGGAATCGACCTGATCGTGTATATGGTCAAGGTCAGCTACGAGCAGAAGCCGTTCCGCAAGGCGGTCATGGAAACTTTTGACGCGCGCGTCATCGCAAGCCCGTCGGATACGACGAATGTGGGCCGCGCGATCCTTGCCGAAGACCCGGACAATTCCGGTTCGCTCGGGACGGCGATCTCGGAAGCGGTCGAAGTCGCGGTCACGACGGAAGGATACCGGTATGTGCTCGGCAGCGTGCTGAACCAGGTTCTGCTGCATCAATCGATTATCGGGCTTGAAACCGAGCTTGCGTTCCAAAAACTCGGCGAGTATCCGGATATCGTCATCGGCTGCGCAGGCGGCGGATCCAACCTCGGCGGCCTCGTCGCGCCGTTCATGCGCGACAAGATCCAAGGCAAGACGAATCCGCGCGTCATCGCGGTCGAGCCGGCGTCCTGCCCGAGCCTTACGCGCGGGCGCTACGCGTACGATTTCTGCGATACGGGCAAGACGACGCCGCTTGCGAAGATGTACACGCTCGGCGCCGGGTTCAAACCGTCGGCCAACCATGCGGGCGGCTTGCGGTATCACGGCATGAGCCCGATCCTGTCCAAGCTGTACCACGACGGGTATATGGAAGCGGTTAGCTGCGAGCAGACGAAGGTCTTTGAAGCCGCGAAACTCTTCGCGCAGCGTGAGACAATCCTGCCGGCGCCGGAATCGGCGCATGCGATCCGCTGTGCGATCGACGAGGCGCTCAAGTGCAAGGAGACGGGCGAAGCGAAGACGATCCTCTTCGGCTTGACGGGCACGGGGTATTTCGATCTGATGGCGTATACGCAGTACAACGACGGAGCGATGACGGACTACATCCCGACCGACGAGGATCTCGCGAAATCGTTGGACGAGCTGCCGGTCGTGCCCGGAATCGAATAAAGTTTCGGATCAAGCCGAACAAAAAGAGCGCTGGCTAAAGAAATTTAGCCGGCGTTTTTTAAAAGAATCTTCCGATGAGGAAGCAGCAGACGCCGCCGAGTACGGCGCAGACGGGGATGGTGACGATCCATGCGGTCACGATGTCCTTTGCCTTACCCCACCGGACGGAGGAAAGGCGTTTGGCGCTTCCGACGCCCATAACGGCGCTTGTGATGACGTGCGTCGTAGAGATCGGCGCGCCGAGGAAACTCATAAGCTCGATAACGCCGGCTGCGGCTGTCTGGGCCGCAAAGCCGCCCGGAGGCTGGAGTTTTGTAACGCCGCCGCCGACAGTCTTCATGATCCGCCAGCCGCCGATCGACGTCCCCGCCGCCATGCAGGCGGCGCAGACGATTTTGACCCAGAGCGGGACGCCTGAGTCTCCCGGCAGGATATTGCCGCTGATGAGCGCAAGCGTGATGATCCCCATGGTTTTCTGCGCGTCGTTTGTGCCGTGCGAGAAGGAAACAAGCGCCGCCGACACGATCTGGAGCTTTGAGAAGACGCCGTTGACCCGGCCGGGCGCCTGGCGCGCGCAGATGCGGAAAATCAGCCTCATAATAGCGAAACCGACAAAGAAGCCGAGGAAAGGCGAGGTGATGAGCGGAATGATGACTTTTTCGAGAAGTCCCGACCAGATGACGCCTTCAAAGCTCATCTTGTAGACGATGGTAGCGCCGACCAGGCTGCCGATGAGGGCGTGCGAACTGGAGGACGGGAGCCCCCGCCACCAGGTCAAAAGATTCCAAATGATGGCGCCGATCAGCGTTGCGAGGATAACCCATTCCGCAAGCTCTACGCCTACGAGGCCGTGCGTGATAGTCGAGGCGACATTTGTGGAGACGAGCGCCCCGAGAAAATTCATGCCGGCCGCCAAAAGGATGGCTTTGCCAGCTGTCAGGGCCCGGGTGTATACGGAAGTGGCAATTGCGTTTGCCGTGTCGTGGAAACCGTTGATAAATTCAAAGACAAGCGCCACAAGGACGACGATCGTAATAAGTGCGCTTACGGAAAGATGTTCAATCATGAAACTCATTTTATCACAAAAGAAACAGCTATGTACGGTTCATCAAAAATGCGGCGGATATGTGGTAAAATTAAAGAAAATAACATATCTTTGAAAGCGGCGCTTGCCGCGGGAGACAGAACTATGTGTGCAAACAAAACCCGGGATGAAATCGGAGACGACGACGAGCCAATGATCATCACGCTCGAATTTGAGGGCGGTGAAGAAGTTGAGGCGGAAGCAATGGGCATCTTCGAAGTAGACGGAAAGGAATATATCGCGCTGATTCCGGACGACGGGTCGGACGACGTTTATCTGTACGGCTATAAAGAACTGGATGACGAGGAATTTGAACTTGTCGACATCGAAGACGAAGCGGAGTTTGAAAAAGTCGTCGCGGAATTCGATGCGTTAATGGCGGAGGACGAGGACGAGGACGAAGAATAACGTCCGTTTTTACACATATTATGTCAGAAAAAGAATATGACATCATTATCGTCGGCGCAGGTGCGGGCGGCGTCTTCGCGTCCTATGAACTGACGAAGCTCGGCGTTCCGGCGCGCGTTCTGGTGCTTGAAAAGGGTTATTCGCTCGAACAGCGCAAATGTCCGATCACCGAAGGAAAAGTGGAGGCCTGTATTCACTGCGAACCCTGCGCGATCATGAACGGTTACGGCGGCGCCGGAACGCTTTCCGACGGCAAATACAATATTACGACGGAATTCGGCGGCGATCTGCATCTGCGCATCGGCGTGCGGCAGGCGATCGCGCTGATGGAGTATGTGGATTCGGTGCTGATCGGCATGGGCGGCGCTGAGGCGCGTCTTTACAGCACGGCGGGTACGGAGCTGAAGACGCTCGCGCTGCAAAACAATCTGCACCTTTTAGACGCCAAAGTCCGGCATCTCGGCACAGACCGCAATGTGCGCATCCTCAGCACGATCTATGATTATTTGAAAGCCGGGCAAATTGAAATGCGGTTCGGCGCGGATGTTACAGGCTGCGAAAAGACGGAGAACGGCTTCCTCGTGCGCACGGCGGCGGGCGAAACCTATGCCTGCAGGGAACTGATCCTTGCGATGGGACGGTCGGGCAGCGGCCGCATGGGTGCAATAATGGAAGGTTTCGGTGTGACGCTCAAAAGCAACCGCGTAGATATCGGCGTGCGCGTGGAGCTGCCGGCGGAAATCTGGGAACATATCACAAGCGAAGTCTATGAGAGCAAGATCGTCTACAAGACGGACAAATACAACGACCTTGTGCGGACGTTCTGCATGAACCCGCACGGCGAGGTCGTAACGGAAAACACGAACGGCATTATCACCGTAAACGGGCACAGTTACGCCGATCCGAAGCTTCTTACCGGCAATACGAATTTTGCGCTCCTTGTCACGAACAAGCTGACGGAGCCGTTTCAGGGCAGCAACGCCTACGGCGAATCGATCGCGCGGCTGTCCAATATGCTGGGCGGCGGCGTGCTGCTGCAGCGTTTCGGCGATCTCGTGAAGGGGCGCCGAAGCAGCGGAAAACGTATGGAGAAATGCTTCACAGTGCCTACGCTGCGCGCGACGCCGGGCGATTTGTCGCTCGTGATCCCCAAGCGCCAGCTTGACGATATTATTGAAATGATCTACGCGCTCGACAAGATCGCGCCGGGAACGAGCAATGAGGACACGCTGCTCTACGGCGTAGAAGTGAAATTTTACAATTCCGAAGTGGAGGTGGACGACCATCTCGAAACAAAGATTCCCGGATTATATGCGATCGGCGACGCGTCCGGCGTGACACACAGTCTCTCCCAAGCATCGGCCAGCGGCGTGTTCGTCGCACGGCGGCTTGCGGAAAAATACCTGTAGAACCCTATATAAGTCTTACGAATCAGGAGGTGACTTCCCATGACAATGCAAACCAACAAAGATCGAATGAATGAAAAGCTCCAGGCGTTCAGCCATTTCGGCGCGCTGGAAGGCGGAGGTATCACAAGGCTTTCGCTTTCGGACGCGGCGCTTCAGGCGCGGGCGGAACTGAAAAAACGCGTGGAAGCGCTGGGAATGACGGTCGTTTCCGATGACATCGGCAATATCTACGCGACCCTGCCGGGTACGGAAAACCTGCCGCGCCTCGTCATGGGATCGCATCTCGACTCGGTCCGGTCCGGCGGCAATTATGACGGCGTATACGGCGTGCTGTCGGGACTTGAGGTGGCGGAGACCATCATTACGGAAGGCGTGAAGCTGCGGCATCCGCTGACGGTCATGGTCTGGACGAACGAAGAAGGCGCGCGGTTTGAGCCTGCCATGATGAGCAGCGGCATTGTGACCGGGAAATTTGAAAAGGAAAAGATGCTTGCGGTCACGGAAACCGGCGGCACGGTCACTTTCGGCGAGGCGCTTGCGGCGAGCGGCTGGGTCGGCGGTGCGGAAAACCGGCTGAATGCGGCGGACTACTGCGCGTATTTCGAGCCGCATATCGAGCAGGGCCCGGTGCTCGAGGAAGAGGGGCTGGAGATCGGCGTCGTCGAGGGCGTTGTGGGCATGGTCAATTACGATATCATTCTCGAAGGCGTTTCGAGCCACGCGGGCACGACGCCGCAACACTACCGCAAAGACGCGCTGCGGGCGGCGTCAAAGATCATTCTGGATCTGTGGGAACAGCTCGGCGCGATTGACAAAGACCTCGTTTTTACGACAGGCGAAATCCTGGTCAAACCCAATATACATACGGTCGTCCCAAGCTATGTGAAGTTCACGCTCGACGCTCGCCACCGCGATATGGGCGTGCTCGACAAGGTGGTCGCCGTTATCAAAAATCTGCCGAAGGACGTCTACGGCTGCAAACTCAGTTTTGAGGAGCATTGGGGCCGCAAGACGATCGCGTTCAACGACCAGCTGCTCGGCTTCGTGGAAGGCGCGACAAAGGCGCTCGGCTATACGTACAAGCGGATGTACTCGGGCGCGGGCCATGACGCGCAGTATGCTTCCGAAATGCTGCCGGCGGTGATGCTCTTCATCCCGAGCAAGGATGGGCTCTCGCACACGGTTGTCGAATATTCGACGCCGGAGCAGTGCTGGCACGGCGCGAATGTGCTGCTGAACGCTGTGCTTGAGGCGGATAAAACGCTGTAAGAAAGTAGATGGAATATATTTACAACAACTGTGCGGTATGATATACTCTTTCTATGATGAAAGAGACTTATGTAATCGAACTCTCCCCCGGCGGGGAAGTGACAGAATTTTTTCTCGTGAAGCGAAGCGAGATCAAGACCGGTTCCAATGGGAAACAGTACTATGATGTGTTGCTCGCGGATAGGACGGGCGAGATCGCCGCAAAAAAATGGGATGTCGAGAGTGCCGAAACGGATCTTCTCTTGCGCATCAAACCCGGAGATATTGTAAAGGTAAAGGCGCAGGTCACGGAATGGAACGGACAGCCGCAGCTGCGCCTTGCGCGTATCCGGCAACAGCGCGACACGGACGAGATCCTGATGACGGAGTTCATCAAAGCTGCGCCGGAGCTTCCGGAGGAGATGTTTGCCTTTATCCGAGGCAAAGCGGAAGGTTTTCGGGACGAGGCGCTGCGCAAAGCCTGTCTGCTCCTGCTCGACGAAAACCGGGAGCGGCTGCTGTATTATCCGGCGGCAAAAACCAACCATCACGCGATTTTCGCAGGGCTGCTTTATCATGTCACCCGGATGCTCCGGATGGCGGAACGCTGTTGTGAGGTCTATACCTTCCTGAATTGCGAGCTTCTGATGGCCGGCGTGATCGTGCACGATATCGATAAGCTCAATGAGATGGACGCAGATGCGACGGGTACGGTCAACGAATACACCTTTGAAGGGCAGATGCTCGGGCATCTCGTCATGGGTGTGCGTACGATCGACCGGATCGCGGACGAGGCGGGGCTCTCCCGTGAAAAGGCGGTCATGCTCGAGCATATGATGATTTCGCATCACTACGAGGCCGAATTCGGCAGTCCGAAAAAACCGGTCTTTCCGGAAGCGGAGGCGCTGCACTATATGGATATGCTTGATTCAAAACTCTATGATTTTGAAGATGCGCTGGCAGGCATAAAACCGGGCGGGTTCACCGACTGGGTGCGGACGCTCGACGGACGCAAGCTGTACAAGAGTAGTTTCAATAGTTTCGGCGGGACGCTTTCCTCACAGAAGCGCTGATTTGAGATGATCAGCGAGATCACCTGCCGCATCGAGCGGGTCGTTTTCCGAAACGACGCCAACGGGTTTTCCGTGCTGGCGGTGAAGGTGCTTTCCGAGGCGGGAAAGGGCGGCGGCGGGCGTACGCAGACACGCGCCGCGGGGCTGATGCCGGACGGGCGCGCGGGCATGGCCTACGTACTGCGCGGACATTTTGAGATCCATCCGAAATTCGGGGAACAGTTCAGTTTTCAGGATTATGAAGAGGCCGCTCCGACGGACGCGGAGAGCATGGCGGATTTCCTCGGCTCGGGCGTCCTGCGCGGAATCGGGCCGAAGACGGCGGCGCAGATTGTGGCGCGTTTCGGCGAAGAGACGCTGGATGTGCTCGCGGACGCGCCGGAACGGCTGCTTGAACTCCCCGGGATCGGGGAGAAAAAGCTTGCGCAGATCACGCGCTCCTATGCCGAACACCGCGAGGTGGCGGAGACGGTGCTGTATTTTGTGCGCCTCGGCGTGCCGCGCGCGGCGGCGATGAAGCTGTACCGGCTGTACGGCGCGGCGGCGCCGGAAGCGGTGAATGAAGATCCGTACCGGCTCGTGCGCGAGGCGGAGGGGATCGATTTTAAGACGGCGGACGCAATCGCGCTCCGCATGGGTTTTGCGGAGAACAGCGAACAGCGGATCAAGAGCGGCTGTTTTTTCCTGCTTTCCCGGGCGGCTGTGGACGGCCATACCTATCTGCCCGAAGAAGTGCTTTTCGAACGGGCGTCGGAGATGCTCGGCGTGATGCGCGAGGAAATCGACGACGCGCTGCTCGCGCTCGTGCTTGAGGGGGAGATCGAGTGCCGGAATCTTTCCGGCGCCCGTGCTTTTTTCCTCTCCTTCTATTATGAGGCGGAGCGGGGTGTCGCGAACGGCCTGCTGCGGCTGATGCGCGCGGAATTGAAACCGGTGCAGGCGGATACGGAGCAGTTCGCGGCGGCGATGGAAACGTCCAAGGGAATCACGCTTTCGGAGGAACAGAAGCAGGCGATCGCGCTCTCGCTTTCCGCGGGCGTCTTTGTCATTACGGGCGGCCCCGGGACGGGCAAAACCACGATTATCCGGGCGGTTGCGGATATCCTGGCCTGGTGCGGATTCGACCTCGCGATCGCGGCGCCGACGGGACGCGCGGCGAAGCGGATCACGGAACAAACCGGTTATGAGGCAAAGACGATCCACCGCTTGCTTGAGTACAGCCCCGCGCCTGCGGCAGGCGGCGGCGAGCCCTGCGAAGAGCTGATGCGATTCGGGCGGGATGAGGGGAACCCGCTTGATATCGACGCGCTGATCGTGGACGAAGCGTCGATGATCGACGCGCTGCTGATGGCGGCGCTTGTGAAGGCGCTGCCTTCGGGCGTGCGGCTTATCGTTGTCGGCGACGCCGACCAGCTCCCCCCGGTGGGGCCGGGCAGCGTGTTGAAGGATATGCTCGCTTCGGAACGCGTGGAATACGAGGCGCTGCATGAGATCTACAGGCAGGCGGCGGAGAGCCTGATCGTCACAAACGCGCACCGCATCAATCACGGCGAAAAACCGCAGGTAAACGAAAGGGAAGGCAATTTCTTTTTCTACCGCAAACAGACCGAGGAGGATTGCCTGCGCACGATCCTCGACCTCTGCGCCGAGCGCCTGCCGGGCTTTCTCGGAATCCGGGATATCCTCTCGGAGATACAGGTCGTCACGCCTGTCAAAAATCGCCTGCTCGGGACGATCAACCTCAATCAGGCGCTGCAGGAGCGGCTCAATCCGCCGGCGCCCGGAAAGCGCGAGCGCGAATACGGCCGCCGCGTCTTCCGGGAAGGCGACAAGGTGATGCAGATGAAAAACGATTATGAGCTTTCCTGGATCGGGCTGTCTGATTTTGAAAAAGGGGAGGGTGTGTTCAACGGTGATATCGGGGTCATCGAGTGCGTCGACGAAGAGGAAGGGACGGTTTCCGTCGTCTATGACGGCGCCCGGCTCGCGAAATATGACAGCGACGGCCTTGAAAATATCGAGCTTGCCTACGCGATTACCGTACACAAGAGCCAGGGCAGCGAGTATCCGGTCGTTGTGATGCCCATGATGTTCGTGCCGCCGATGCTTGCTTCCCGGGGTGTGCTGTATACGGCGGTGACGCGCGGGCGCGATCTTGTGGTGCTCGTGGGCAGCGAGGAGCGAATGGACGCGATGATTGCGAATGCTTCCGACCGAGGGCGGTATTCGGCGCTTGCGGCGTTTTTGCGGGAGGCGGCCGACGCGCCGGGGAATCCGTGGTAGCGGCGGCGGGCGGCGGGCGCTTCCTGGATCTTTTTTACCCCGAAAATCTGTACTGCCTCTCATGCGGGCGCCCGCTCGTATGGAACGCGAAAAAATGTGAAAATGAGAATAAGAATAAGGACGGGCAGGCCAAGCTTCCGTTCTGCGGCGCCTGTCTCACGGATCTGCCGTGGGTAAGGGGCCGGACTTGCGCGCGCTGCGGCAAGCCGCTCGCACCGGAAAACCCAAAACCGGTTTGCCGGGACTGCGCGGGTGCGGCGCATCTTTTCGGGCGAGGCTACGCGTGCGTCTCCTATGCGGGAAAGGCGGCGGGCCTTGTGCGGGATATGAAATACCGCGAACGCCCGCATATGGCGGAGGCGCTGGGCCAGCTGATGGCGCAGCGATTCCTCTCTTTCGCCGACCCCGGGACCGGCGAACTCCCTGTTTATGATCTGGTCTGCGCGGCGCCGATGCACGCGCGCAAGAAAGCGCGCCGCGGCTATGATCAGGCGGAACTGCTGGCGCGCGGCTTCTCACGGCGGAGCGGACTGCCGTATGCTCCCGGCCTGCTGGCGCGCGTCCATGAAACGGGGGTTATGAGCGGCCTCTCACGCGATGACAGGCGGCGCAATCTCTCGGGCGAGATCACGCTGCGGGAGAATATGCAAGCGGGCTTCCGCTCCCTTGAAATCTCCGGGAAGCGCGTGCTGGTCGTGGATGATATTTTTACGACGGGAAGTACGGCGGACGCCTGCGCCGAAGCGCTTCTTGGAGGCGGCGCGGCAGCGGCGGATTTCTTCGCTTTCGCGATCGGCGCCGACGGACGCGCCGGAGACACGGCGCGCGGCTTATGACTCGCTTTCGCCCTTCTCCGCCTTTTTCGACGTCGCCCGGCGGTGCAGCAGATAACCGACGCCCACCACGCCGACGACGAGCACGATTTTCAGAATCAGCGAATGTGGTTCCAGATACTCCCCAACCTTTAAATCCGTAACCATCATCTCCGCCGCTGTGTAAGCGATCAGAGCGGCGCCGATATAAGCGATGATTGGAAAGCGGCCCATCAGTTTTGACAGAAGCGAAGCGCCGAACACAACCAAAGGAACGCTGACCGCAAGTCCGACGATCAGCACTACCCAATTTCCCTTGGCCACTCCGGCGATGGCCAGCACATTGTCCAGGCTCATAATCAGGTCCGCCACAAGGATCGTCCTGATGGCGCTCCCAAGACCGGAATTGCCCGCCACTTCCATCTTTTCGTCTTCGCTGTAGAGCAGGCGAATCCCTATATAGACCAGAGCGATACCGCCGGCGAGCCTGAGAAAGGGGATTTGCAGCAGGAAAGTCGCGACAATCACCAACATGATCCTCAGGGCCACCGCCAGCGCACTGCCCCAAAAAATTGCCTGTTTCCTCTGTTTCCCCGGAAGATTGCGGCCGGCCATTGCGATCACCACCGCGTTGTCGCCGCTCAGGACGATATTGATGAGTATAACCGATCCGAACGCTACCAACATTTCCATCATAATTATTGCTCCGCCAATTAAATACTACACATTTTGGCGGTTATTTTGGCGTCCCGCTGTGTTGCAAAGCCTCGCAATACTACCAGTATTGCTGCGTTTTGCGCCTTGCGGCCCGTCAAACTACCTCGCCAATTCAGTGCAGTATTTAATTGGCGAAGCAATAATCTTTCCTGATCGCTTTGATTATTCTGCCGCTATTATTATTTATATCATAATAACGAGTCGTATGTCTGCAAAGATGAAAAGGGGTACAATAAAAATGCGCTGTCCGGCTGTGATTGAAAGTCCAGGCCAGCTGCGGGCGAAAGGACCCACGTAAGCCGTTTCCGGTTTCCGGAGCGGTGAGCATGGCGCAGTTTAGGAGTAAGCCCCGAGAAGAAATTCCGGGCAAGTGTGGGGTCAAAGATCAGGTCAGCGGACGGCGCATTGTGTTTTTTTTGTGTTTTTTATGTAGATATGATATGCTTTCACCATAAATGGTTTTTCCCGCTATGCGGCGGAAGACAGATATGGGATATTATTGATAGTAAGGAGGTATGGATATGGCAGATGAATTTGACAAAATGACGGAAGAAGCG
>Ga0123354_10009999_pt1 | contig 14577 bp, 11 predicted proteins | sample TergutLab28metaG_2_FD_97872 | JGI IMG/M metagenome (GOLD analysis project Ga0123354, IMG submission 97872) | Labiotermes labralis P4 segment gut microbial communities from Petit-Saut dam, French Guiana - Lab288 P4 | ecosystem: Host-associated > Arthropoda: Insects > Digestive system > Gut ... | reverse complement strand
CTGTAAGGCTAGAGGTGTGACAAAAAAAGGGTTCTGGAAGTGCCGTAAGTGTGAAGTGGGACTGTGCATTAAGAATACCTGTTTTGAAGATTACCACACAAAGGCACAGTTCTAACAACATCATGTGCGACCTCCTTACGAAAAACTGTGGAATCAAGCTAATATGTAAGTAAAGGAAACTGAAATTTTTGCATATTCCATACAATTTTTTGTCTATTAAATTAACGAAAATTATTACTGATTTCTTGAACACACGCAGATATGGCTCCGTCTTATTTCCCAAAAAATGACGTTTAATCCATTATTAAATCTTTTTTGGTTCCTGAAATAATAAAGTTTTTTTAAACCATGTACAAAAATTTAAATGCCAAGCGAAAATAATGTTGTACGCGAAGGTTGACTGTAGCCATTTAAATGCCGTCCTAAACGGTAGGACTCAAGAGCTGTAAAGGTTAATCCTTGATTCTGTGAAATACTTCATTTTACACATGATCAGTCCAACTGATTTCCATCCTTGTCCAGCACCACACTGCAAAACTTTCAACATATTTCTGGTCTACTTTCCTAAGTGTCCACATTGCAGCATCATACAAAACTATGTTCCAAAAGTGGTATTTCACTAGTTTCTTCTTTAAATTTAAGCCCAATTTGCTGGTGAAAAGAGCTCTAAATGAAAAAAGCAAATGAGTGTCAGGTAAATCCCACATATAAGACATGCAGCCTTTAATGTGGCAGTAACAATTATTTAAGTACAGAGTTTAGGAATGGGCAGTTAACCTATTCTGTTTCATCTACTGTAAGATAAATGCAAAACTCTTACCTTGGTAGAATAATGTCAGATGTTTCTCCATACACCACAACCCATACAGGATATGTAACTTCCTCAGAACAGTCTGAATGGCACTGTCCAAATCTTGACTGATGCACCTTCTCCAGAAGTAGGTCAGTGCATTATTCTGCAACATGATTCTGCCAGATATATCTCAGTAATCAAATCACGCAGGTTCCAATAGAAACCCCTTTGCATATCTAACCAGTGAATCATTCAAACACAAATAAATTACTTACCTCAGCATAGACAAGAGACAGAGTCCTTGCTCGAAAAACCTGAGCATTATTTCTCGCTGTAAATTTATCTTCTCCACTTTTTTCAGAGACATAAATTCTCCTGTGTGTCTCCTGCAGCAACCAGCAGATTAACCACTGATAAGAATTCAGAATAACTGGAAAGAGGAGAGGAACAGAACTGCAGAAAAATTCAATTAAGGCAATAACTAACTAACATCATTGTATACAACTTTTCCAAAGGGTAGAAACTGTTTGCTTGTAAAGAACCTAAGGCCTCATTACCGTAGTTACATAAGCCCAACATTGGATGTTATGCTTAAGACAAGTCATTTCAACTGTCATCTTCAGAACCAGTTTCCAGCGGGTCTATGTTACTGTATTTGTCTACCTATGCCTAGTGTTCCAAAAGCTGTCTTTTAGGTTTTTAAACCAAAGCATCACAGCAGTTTCTTCTTGTTTCCCTTCTTGCTACAAGTCTCCCTAATCTCACCCCTCTTGACTTAATCACCCTAGTAATATTAAATGATTGACATTTTTAAGTTTCTCAATATGTAATTTCCTCCACACCAATATTATTTTATTTTTCTCATAAATACTCTTCTCAGTATGTGTCTTGAACTACATTCCTCATTATAATGGGTACCAGAGTTTCACACCCATGCAAAACAATGGGTAAAACTGTTACACATTTTGAAACTCTAATCTTCTGATAGGAGACAGAAAGGTAAAAGATTCTTATCTGCATATTAGCATTCTACCATTAATTTCATTAAGAATATTTCAGTTTGCTAATGTGACTCCAATGTAATTGAATCTGACCCATTTTCAAAGACGTTATCAGTTATGCTTACATTATGATTCTGTCTTGAACTCCACTGAAAAAACATAACCATTTCAGTCTTGTCTGTGGCGCCTTTCTAGATCATGTTCCTACCTGTAACAGCACCTTCCTGTTCTTTGTTGTGGAATTTATGTTCGTGTTAAATATTACCTTCAAAAACACGTCATGCAATCATTTGCGGTGCACTGGAGTGTTTCAGAACATTCCGTGATGGTAAAATGAAAATGAAAAGCAATGCATTGTTTGAGAACATTATGGCAAAGAGATTATCAAACACAAACATATACATGATTTCAGGCTTCTGTCACAAAGTATGATGGGAACTGCACTCTTCCGGGTTATTATGTAGCAAGTGGTGGTAATTCCTTAAAAACGTTTCTCAAGGGACCAACAGGTTGTCCCAAAAAAGCAGTAAGGAATTACCACTACATGCTGCATAATCACCCAGAAGAGCTCAGTTCTCAAACACAAACCTACATGAACTTTACAATAGGCTCCATTCAAAAACATTTTAATTAAGTTAATGTACCTGCCACTTCATAACCTATTAGCAAGTTTGAACTTCTGAAGTCTATAAATAGCTAGTGTGCTCTACCGTTGTACTCTCATCTTCATAGGCGGTGTCAGCTTACACTGCCTATGAAGATGGAACAGTGTGTTCTGAAACGTTGACACATAAAATTCAGATGCTGGGGAATCACCCAAAAGAAACAATACAACATTCAGAACAGAGCGAAAGTTTGAAATCAAGAAATATAAATTTGTTTGTCACAGTGCACATGATAAACTCTGAGGCAAATTTGCTTATACTTACAACTGTGATTTGCAACATCTTGAAGATCCCTGCCATTAAATTTCTTCTTTAGTATCTCTGTTGCATTTGAAAGGAAATCAACAGTATTATATGGAGATGCAACTCCTTCACCCTCCCTGATTTTATTCCATTGCCTCAGTAGCCAGTTACTAGTCTGTTGGATCAACACATTGTTGTCTCCTTCATATGTCACTGAAGCATCAAAATTGTTACGGAGGTCTCCCAGGCCTGATGCTGATCAACAGGAAGGCCACATAATTAGAACAAACACAGGAAACATAGAATGACACAAAACCTCACAACTCAAAAATATCAAAACCAAACCTTTCAGATATCCATGTCCACCACAAGCCTCCCGACATTCCTGTACGGTGTCTCTGCAAGTCCATGTAACCAAAGGCTTCGTTGCTGACACCATTGCATGAATCTCTGAAACTCTTGCTGGCTGAAACAGAAGACTTAGTGTTACAAAGGAAGTGGAATTCACAGCTTTAAAATACACCCCCATAAACACCGCATCCCTAATCAATATTTATTCCGCTTATGTAACTTGAATATGTCCAAGACTTGGACCTTCATCAACACCACTATCAGAACCTCATTTCTTATACTTATTTTGTTGCCTGCCTGGAAAATTGGATTATGTCTGAAATCTTACCAAGTCAGAAACTGGTTCTCCAGAATTTGACGTCTCAACACATTCAAGATACTGATCAGTGAAATCCGCAACATACACTTTCAAGGCACAGGTGGCAGCCATGTAGGGAAATAATCGCCATTGCTGCAAGATGAAATAAAGCATACACAACTAGTAAGTTCAAAGTCACAAAAGTCACTTGATATAAAGGGTGCAACATTGCAAGTTACTCTTGCTTGTATGTACAAATCCTAAGTCATACAAAAGCTGCACATATTTCTTTCATCTGTATCAGATACACGGGAGGCAAAGTGTGACTCAGAGCTGTTCTGGGTATTGTAATAAAGTAAAAAAAAATCCCATTGCCTCTTCCTAGAAATTTAACCCCTTGTTGTACAACTCAGACAGACTAACAGGCAGACATTATACTGACTGAGATGGCAAAGTCATGACTGACTACTGTAGAATCAACACTTCATTAGCTGTTCAAAACTTTTAGGTACACTGGCATAAATAGTGAAAAGTGCTCAGTGTTACGCCTGCCTGCCCATCTGTCCGCACGTATCAGTGTGGCTCCAACTGGATGGATATTCATCAAATTTGATGCTGGGGACTTCTATGGAAGTCTGCCAAGAAATTAAAAAATTAGATTAAAATCGGACAACAATATCAGGACTTTACATTAGGAACCAAGTATGTTCATACTTCTGACAGCAACATGAAATATTTTGTAGTCGGACAACAGTACAACAGCAACCCACTATTGTGTTTCCGTGGCAATAACGGTAACATAAATATGTCGCAATGTTCTATTACAGATAAACTGCCTACCTTGTTCATTTGCTTCAGGTATTTTGGAAAATACACAAGACAAGAGTGTCTTGGAGCAAGAGATTCATATACATTTTCATAAATATTAAACATGCAGGGGAAGGTGTTGTACCTTGGGTCAATTTCTGGTTTTCATTTTTCTATGTGAACAGCATTATGTCATACAGATTAAACAATGCATAATGTTGCACATGCATCTGGCAAATGAAGTATGTTTTTTATTTCAACATTGCTTTATAGGTATGGCTAATGATGACATTTAAAGAGAAGGTAAAGTGACTCAAGGTACAACCATATATTGTATCTTGGGACATAATTCAAGAGAAGAGTAAAGAGAAGAGTAAATTTATAGCATACTACACTAATGAACACACAATAACTTACATCATCAGGAGTAAGAGAAGAAAAGTGCATGCAATCAATATTCTTCCAATAACATTTGTTTAATATATCTACAAATGAAGAACAAGAAATCTGAAAAATAAGCTACATTCAACTTAAAGTAAGTTCAATTACATATACTCTTATAAATTTTGTATAGCAAAACAGGCACTAAATGCTCTAAAATCAACTGGAAAAAGCAGCTGTGGTAATTGACATTTGGACATTCTTGTTAGTGATGTTGGTGGAAGCTTCCATAATATGTCACTAACAAGAATGCTGAAACTTTCATATTTTTTTGTCAAGGATAAATTTACTGGTGTTCTCAAGCCATTTGTAATATATGATTTCACAATCACATCCATTAAAATCATCAATTACTTCAGCTGTGTAATAAGAATGCTCCTTTTCTTGCCAGCTTTACTAAAATACAGTCCCCTCTCATAACGTCATCAACCGCAAAACTTTCTTCAGTAACATTTGCAATTTCTTTTTCACTCACTTCTACATAATCATCATTACTCAACTCTACATATGGAATCTCTTACAGTTCCTCTTCAGAGCTGTCAACAGTAATCAGTTTCTTCTTCACAGTTTTTTTCTCACGCCTTTTCCCTGAATATTTTCTTTTACCCTTTTTGGCTCTTTGGTTTTCAATTTCAGTTTTCTCTGGTGTGAATCTTAGGATCCTGCTTTTTCCATGTTTTCTTCACTCAGTTTCTCTTGGTCCAACTTTAGGGAAGGGTCTTATTATTTCAGGGGGCACTTTAAAAAATCCAACTGATGTTCCTTCTTCAGTGTTGTCCTTGGAGCCTGAAGGTGCACTGGCTGGTTCTTTTACCTGACTGTAAGGTCTGTCATTGACACAGGAGGACAGGAATTCATCTTCACCACAAATATTTTCATTTAGGGAATAAATTTCTGTCACAAGAAATCACTTTTCATAGTTATGTTTGGTAAATGCCTTAATGAAAGATTTTCCAATAATGCCTGCAACACTGTAAATGGTTACAGGTTTGCCTGGGTTGGAAAGCATCCAGTCATGAAGGCAAGCATTGTAATATGATTTATATGGACCAAAGATGGTGCAATCCAATGGCTGTAACTTAGGTGATGTATGGGGTAGAAGTATAAATAAGAAAATGCCATTTTCTTTTGCCATATTGATGGCTGGAATTGCCAAGTGGGACTCACGATTGTCTAATATCACAAGAACTGGGTCTTCTTACAAGGCCTTTCACATGCAATACAACACTGTGGACAGTCAACAAACAGCCTCTCATTTGACCAAATGGTTGGGGTTTGCACCTCTAAATGAAGCTGTAAGAGCACCAGTTAACACGTGGTTCTTATAATGCATTCTTGGAAATATCAACATTGGAGGAACATATTACCAATTGTATTTACAGCAACAATCATTGTGACATTTAACCCTCTCTCCCCTGATGTCACACTCCCCACTTCCTTCATTCCCTTAGCAGAGATAATTTTGGAGGGAACATGAAGAGTCAAATTATCAGTCTCATCTACATTTTAGATTTTACCATTTTGTGAAATTGTGTTTTGACAAAAGTTTCCATACATTTTCAAAAAATTCTTTCACATTTTCATGGTTAAAACTTGTAGGTCGAGGTAGACTAGTGGCTTCAGGTTTCCTCAAACACAAAGACTCATGGCGTTTCCTCAGTACCCTGAGCCACAAGTTACCAGCAGTTTCATCCTTTATCCAACTATGTGGCATAACCATGCCATTTTTTTTTTGCCATACTGAAAGGTAAGTTTTAGAGCTTCCTTCATTGTGAGAACATAATGTAATTTTGCAGCTTGTTTGAAATATTTAACAATTCAAATTCCTGTGTGTCACTGAAAATTTTCTTAACATCATTTCTGGCTGTGTACTCAAAATCAGTAGGGGTTTCTTGTTCTTGAAAACTTCAACAAATGATGGCTTAGTGTAGTTTTTGAAATTCCAAAATTGCATGTTGCCATCCTTACTTTATATTGTTATGAATTACATCTTTTATGGCTCTTTCTATGGCTGCTGATCTACCTTTTATCTTCTGTTAGCTGACTTGTTTCATGGCATTCTCCTAGAAACAAAATAATTTTTATCCTGAATGTACTCTACTCTGTTGTACCTTGGCCCATTACCCATTGAGCCATCATGTCATGTTGTAACATGACATGATGGCCCAAGTTACAACAATATACCAAAAAAGGAATAATAACACAAATTTAATAGTTAGGTTAGATTAGCAGGCAAATTGTCTATATTAAATGAAACAGCATAAAAAGTAAGTTGTCACCTGTGCCTTAAATCATACAAGAAGTAAAAACACTGGAACACAAAACTTCCTAACACTCTTCCTGAAAAATTACTTTACATAAGAAACATTTTCAAAACATATTAAACAGTAAACAACCTTCCACCATACAAACATTCTAACACACAATGTTTGTGGTGGACATATCTTAATGAAGGTAGTAATACTTTTTATCTTTGCTTTTAGATGACAAAGCAACAGCTAGTGACAAATTAAAAATGATAGCAAGGTACAACACTTTCCACTAATCAATATTTTGCTTTAATGTCCTGCATAGTGCACATCTGGGTTGAAAATTTGTTATCTTCCTTTCATTTCCTTGTGGTATTACAAGAGCACAACAATCAGAATCTGACCCATGTTTAATGACTATCAGATTTTGAAGACTAATTCATTTCTATAAGTATAATTGCAAATGTCAGTAATTTTGCTCCTTACTTTGCAATTGGAAGTTGCAAAAGTATGCCCACTACCTTTACCACATCTGCTTGTCGGTCCTCATACAACTAATCAACAACTACTGAACACATCTTCATGAAATTCAGTAATGAACAGTCTTACTACAATTCGTTGATCATTTCACTTGTGTTAGAACTGGACAATTCACATAATGACTTACATGAATTTACGAATATATATGCATATCGTAACAAACAAAGCATTTAATGGGCCAAAAATGTTTTGTACAAATTAAAATTGCTTTTAGAGATAATTAAACAAGAAGCAACAAGTGAGCCATAACTGTTATACAATGCATACATTTCCTAACTTGTACATTCTTGCCTCTGACACACAGTTGAGTGCATTTGTTTCATGTGATCAGACTTTTCAGGCAATATCATGAATGCTGAGCTAATGAACTTACATGTAACTGATATTCAATTATAGGAAGTTCTGTGTCATCAGGTTTTGGGCCGAACTGCTTCCTAACTGCTGCATAACGCACTGCAATTGATACAGCAGAGCAGCAAGCATTTGTTCCTTCTCCCATAATGCCAACCCGGGCTGCAGATAAATTTTCAAGAGCTGCTCCTACAGACAGAATGCAAATTATTGATGAAAGACAAGCCCACAGCTTGGCCTTACTGTTACAAGAACAGTGTAATACATATTGACAGAATCTAGAAAGCGATATATTCAACATTATTGTAATTCCCTGTCATCATTACAACATGGCAGTCATGTGGACTTATGATGTGGGAACAAAGGTACTGTCAATCAAAGCAATGTGTTCAGTTGTGATGCGGGAACAATTGACAATACGCAACTTTTGCTCAAGCAATTTATTAGAAAAATAATAGAGCAAATGTGTTAATACTTTAGTTTGACTAATTCCTTCTCACACCCCAGAAGCCTCCATACTTACTTAACAAAATGGTTGAATTTCTATACGCAACAACCATGCAAGCGGTCACAGACATCGCACTTATACTAAGTTCCAGGTAAAATGGCCAAACAGTCCAAAAATATTTAGTTTACATAGATATTCACACATAAATATGATCCAACAAATATATTTTGCAACACAAATTATGAAACGTATGAGAAACAACCATATATGGTCCCCAGTTGCACATCTTCGATAGGTCTCAAAATACGGGAATACCGTATGTACTCAAATGAAAGACAAGGTCTTCTCCTTAAATTTTGCGCTTAAATATTCATGGTCATCTTAAATTCATATATAAAGTGACGAACCAGAATGCACAAACCACATCACTCTGAATACAACCATGCGGAGCCAAACAAGGCCTGCATCACCAATTCAAGGGTGACTTGTGTACTCTTGTGGACCCCTTATATTAAGTTATTCTCCATCACTGGGCAGCACAGAAACAGTAATTGTTAACATCTGTACCTGAGAACAGATCTAGTCCAACAGTAGGAACAGGAAAATTGCTACTGAAAAATTAAAAATTAACTACAAGACTAAAAAATGAAACCTGGACCAATCCACAAATTTAAAGCCATAAACAAGCCATGACCACAGACTGATCACACCACAGACTGATCACACCACAGACTGATCACACCACAGACTGATCACACCACAGACTGATCACACCACAGACTGATCACACCACAGACTGACCACACCACAGACTGATCACACCACAGACTGATCACACCACAGACTGATCACACCACAGACTGATCACACCACAGACATGACACAAAAATCCAGAACATGTGTATTTAAATTCTTAACACCACTATCACCATCTGTGGAGAAAACTGTGAATCCTCATCGGTTCAAGTAAGCTTACAAACTAAGTAATATAAATGCAGTATTCAGTCAATGCGGATCATTACAGTGTGGCAGTGCATCTCACCAAAGTCACTAAGAAGAGTTTTAAGAAGTGCAGTGGATGAGACTGATGATAAGTTGTGGAATGGCAGTGAAGAGGATGGGGATGTCAGGAGTGTGAGGAAGACAAAGGCACAGAATGTGATGATCAAGACACTGACACTGACTGGTAAAGGCAGATAGAATCCGACATGCTTTGTGTGAGGTAAGTGTATGAAATTAATAATAATACAATATTTTTTCTCAGCACACATTTCATTACTTTTTTTTTGGTGGGGGGAGGGGGGGGGTGATGGTTGTGAAGTCACCTTAGATTTTGATAAACACATTTTCCCTTGGTATTCAGCAGACGTGATTCTTTTGGAGATTAGAATCATTTTGCATTCAGGTAAATACGGTATTTAGTCTCAATTTGTACCAAGGATGTGTTCCCACATACAGCACTGTATATAAGAAATCAGTCCTTGGCTGCAGCACTTTTTACAAAAAAAAAGTTACAACAGGCAGGAATGACGCCAACCTAAATATACTTCCACATAATAATGACACTGGAAAGACAACATGCCTACTTAAGCTCTTGCCCAATAAACCCATCCCTTTTCTCAGGATTCGAACTACAGGATCAGAGATGGCATTCTAACATAACAAGCTGTTCTTTCAAATTTGTTTATGTGTGTGCCTGAGGACTGACATTCTGATTTATATGAACCAGAACTCCTGGGTCTCCCAGTGTCACTCATGACACTAGGAGAAGGTAATCATCAACTGGCTAGCTTCTGGCTCCAGCAGCTGGAGTTCCCACTGAAAAGGATGTTCAGTGGGCAATAAAAGAAAACTCCACGTGTCTGCTGGGAATCAAAACCTTGTTATTAGAGTCTATAGCCAGTCAACATGCTGTGATAACTCTCAAGGCTCACCATTTCACCCACAGAACTTGTTTATGTTTGTCATTTCCAATCATCCTTTTCCTAATATGGACTGAAATGACAATTCTGTTTCCAAATTGGACTCTGACCTCACTGATGTCTTTACTTTTGCGAGCTTATACTTGAATACCACTTCTGCTGCTTGTTATAGAAGAACAGGGTTGGTGTGCTGAACCTCACAGATCTCTGCGACAAGAATTCCTGACAGCATGTCACTGCTACAGACAAAGGTAAAAGGTAAAGTCCCAGTACACGATACAAAGGCACGTGAGGGGAGCAGAAGTATAACTCTACCCATTCTTAACTTCAGCATTAGATGGATAAAAGTTGTCAACCTCATACCCCTGCCACTGTACCTTCAGTACCCACATGGCGGACAAAGAGCCAGCCTCAACATTTTGGTGAAGAGAAAAATATCTTGCCCCTTTTGGGAATCAAACCACACCTTCTTAATTGTCCAGCCCTTTGTCTATTCACTACAATAAGGGCAATATACTGGGTCCACTGCTGCACATTAATGTACAGAATAGGGTTTATTAAGTACATGATTCAGATATGAGAGCTCTCCACATCAAACTCTTACACACAATTAAATTATAAGGTTAATATTTGGAGTTTGGAAGTAATGCAACAAACCTACAATCTGCGTTGACTGTTTTAATATGGAATTGCTTACCAAGTTGCTGTGCAGGAGTAGTAAATGTGGTTTCATAATCTCCATCAACAGTTACGTCAGCGAGTCGATTCAGCAAACTTTCCCTTGGAATTCGATATTGTTGGAAAATGATGAAGCTACACATAAAATTAAAAGAAAGAAACTCAGTTATTGCACAATGCAAGAAATTTAAAACATACAGAAAATACTTGTTGGGACAATGAATTAACTGATCCACTCATTGTTTTTTTTTTTTCAGAAACCAATTACAATCTCAAATGAAAGGATGCATAATGAAAATATGGCAGCCAAGGAGGTCATGCACTGAGCTAGGCATATACATAAAATAGATCTCAAAGTTAAAGCAATTTCCTTTACCTGGATAGGCCTTTAGAAATTTTCATCCACTTTCTGTTAGATAGCTTACCCCTTCTGAAAAGCATAATTTGTTAAGAAAAACACTAAATGTACACAAACCCATTGTCGATTCCATTCAATCCACTCTTTTCCCCCAACTCTCCCAAAATTATTCCTGGGTATGGCAGTAGTGTTTTAGGGTCACGGACAGGTGTTACAAAACCATGCAGCCCATGACAAGTACCATCAGCAGTGCAGAGCTGTGCAAACAGCAAGGCATATGTACAAGTTTTACCTGCAAAGAAGCAATATTATCTGATATGGCAACTTCTATGAAACACCTTCCCATGCACCCCTCCTAATTTCAGGACTTCGCTCAGCAGCTGACAGTCATTCGGATGGTCAAGAGATCCCCTGCTTCTATAAAACCTGAAGGTACACTTGTTCAAAGACTGGACCTTATACTCAGTCATTTGAATGCAGTCCATATAAACCTAATTTTATTATTATTCTGCCTATTTGTAGGTCCCAAAGCAGTTTTTCCTCTAAAAAATCTTCTGATAAATATTCTGCATGTATTTTTCAGTTTGCACATTACAGTTCCTTGTGCCACCAATCCCATTCTTCTTCTAGAACTCTTAACCTCCTTTCTACATGTCTGAAGGGTGGTGATTTTAAATAAACAACTGTTGGCACACAGGGCAAGTTGGTGGAAAACAAAATGCTTGGCAAACTTACAAAGTACTAACATAATTCTCCACCAAACTGACTGACTAGGTAATGCTCTTCGAACAGAATCTTATGTCACATGACTAATAACATGCCCATGATCCTGATTTTTTTCCAACTCCCATCTATCTCCTTCTCAGTCTCTGAAATGTATGTTTTTCATCTCTCATCAAAATTCTGAATGCACTCAATGCACTCCTTGTCCTGTCCACATACCCAGACCACAATAAACTCTTAGATTTCATTATCCTAACAGCATTAGGTAACCCAGAAAAGTAACAAACTTTCTCATTACGCTATGTCCTAAACTGTTTATGTACATTAGTCTCCTTAGGACTGAATGTTTAATGAGAACTCTTTTTAAGCACTTGTTATATATGATCTACCCTCAAAATAAGATCACATTTCATGCTGATACAAAAAATGTAACCACGAAAATAATGTCAGTTTGTATATCCGTTTAGATGTTTTAAAAAGCGGGCAAGATGGTAACAATAAATAACGACAAAAATATCTGGAATTTATTCTCTACCTAATTTCATTCACTGGTGTTGTTCCCAAGTACTTAAAATTCTAGAAATAATCTCAAATAATTTATTATACATAATTACATCTGCTTTCCCTAATAGCCTATATAAGAAGTTGCAAATTACTGTTTAAGGTAGGGTGGTGTAACTGTGGGCCAAAACGCCATGCATATATATTTTTCATGATGTAATCATCTTTACATGCTGATACCCTCACATAGTCAGTGTTAACATGTTCTTACATTATAAAACCATAACATGTGGCTTGCAATACTACTACTACTACTACTATTATGACCACCACCACCATCACCACCACCACCACTGCTACCACCAGTTATGCTGCTGACATCATTACTATTACAATTACCACCACTAGCACCACCACCACCACCACCACCACCACCACCACCACCACCATGACAACCACTATTGCCAACACATGCAAATGATACAGTAATTCCACACTCACCCAGGTTTCCAATCCAGCATTTGGCAGCCTGGAAGTCTGGTGTATGTATCACAAACTCCTGAGTGAATGGATCGTACGTTGCAGTTGTCCTTATTTGCTTTGTGTTACTGCCATGACCCACCTCAGTCAAAGCTATGCAACTTAAAATCTGCAATTTTGATACAGTCAGAGTCAACAGTGTGCACGCTTTCCCCACAAAACATTAACACAGTGATGCCACAAACAAAAACACTAACATGTACTTAGCCATAGAAAATTTCAGGTTCGAATGACTAAGACAATGGATAAAGGTCTTTTGAAACCAAACACCAGACAGCTGGGTGCCTTTGTTTTGGAGTAACCTTCGGGCAACAGTTCTCCAGACATTTTGGTGCCTACATAAAACACCATGTGATGTGACAATCCAGACAAAACTGTGCATTATGTAGCCACACCCCACTGCCTGGAGCCACCATATTATATTTTGATTCATTTTACCTTTGAACTGTTTTTCTAATCAAGACACTGAACTCATAATGCTAATCATGGATTTGTCATTTACTAGATCCAATGGAGCTGCTTCCATTTATTCTCTCTATCAGCAAGGAGAACTGAATTATCAGACAACTAATTCCAAGTGTAAATAACTAACCATTGCCAAAAGGGCCACTCAGAGAAAAAAACAACGAAATATTGCTTCTGGATTAACCACACCAAATAGCAGAATATGCAGTTTAGCATAAAAATTATGTATGTTCATTTGTATAACATTCTAGAAATGAAGCAGAATGAAATTAATTTTTGTCAATTTTTATTCAAGCTAATTCCCTAAAGCCATAAATGAAAGGATTTGCACTAGACACACACACACACACAAACACTCAATTTTTACACATGAATTGCTCAATCAAATAACAATATTAATTTTTATGAATAATTATTTGAGCTTTGCAGCAAATCCTCCAATTATACTTGTGCCATAGCCCAACATTCAAAAGTTTACCTCTCCACGCCATGCAGCCTTGTACAGAGGTAAATGGCGTTCCGTTCCAAGACTCAGAATAGCATTGGCAAACAAGGAAACACCCACAGCAAACTTGACAGACACATTCAAATTCAATGCTGCAATTGCTTCATTGAGAATCATCATGGTACGAGTCTTAGGGAAGAAAGGAAAGTAACTATTAGACACAGAAGTACACCTGTGTAAATACACATAAAATATCATACAAGAATTGTTAAAATTAAACTACTTGAAGGACAGACCAGTTCGTGGTCGATGGTAGTGATGTTAATTGAGCGGAAGAAAATAAATACCACAAATAAAACACACATATGCTATTACATGTAAGCAAGGTGGTTGGCCTATGTCCACGATTCACTTCCACAGTGCAAGAGAAAGTCAAAGCACAAAGATAGGTAATAGATTCTTTCATTATATGGCAAACTTCAAATAGTTGAAAAAAGCATATACTGTACATAAAAAATTCAAAAGCCTATTAAATTCAGGGGATGCCTGCTACTATTCAGTACAGAATTCTTAGTATACCCATCTGCTATCTATAAATGCAAAGACTAAGATGTACAAATCTATAATACTCTTTTTTGTAATCTTATGCGTATTGGACCGTGCATCATCTTGATATTTGAATAAAGGTTGACCAACTAGATGACACTTGCTTTATTATATATTGCTCAACATGTTTCAGACGTTAATACGTCCATCTT
>Ga0123354_10009998_pt1 | contig 14578 bp, 9 predicted proteins | sample TergutLab28metaG_2_FD_97872 | JGI IMG/M metagenome (GOLD analysis project Ga0123354, IMG submission 97872) | Labiotermes labralis P4 segment gut microbial communities from Petit-Saut dam, French Guiana - Lab288 P4 | ecosystem: Host-associated > Arthropoda: Insects > Digestive system > Gut ... | reverse complement strand
GGAGGACGAACTGCCATCCGTCAACCGTCCGCTCTGCTGTAATGCGTTTGCTACTCTGTACACACGGGTATTAGGTAAATTAATTTTCTTATTACTTTTCCAGGTCCAGAATTAACTTTCTTTAGGGCTATATCATGGGAAACTTGTTCTCTTCCATTACACCCCATCTTTTCCTCTTCAATATTTGTCTCGTCGTCGTGGCAATGATAATGCTGATAATGCTACTCATGTCCCACACTAACGAACCGTGGTGTAACAGTTTGTAATTGAGAACTACCGGGTTCATTACTCAAGGACGTCATTGTGATCTGGTATTTTAGATCTCCTCATGTAAGGGCTGACAGCCATGTCCCCTGAGCCAACTGAGACAAAGAGGCGACAGAACGGCTGCCCGAATGGTACATATTTCGTCTGAAGTTTCCATACAGCGGAATTGCATTTCTAAGTAGTAAAGTCTTACATGCATTACGGATACAGTTTTCACATTCTTCTAGTTCTTGAAATACTGCCCAACTGCCTATATGAATCGACTATAAAGGAAATCGGTTGAGTCGAAGAGAGGCACTTCATGATTACAACACCATTTCTCTTACTGCAAGAACCTTTTTCACGAATTCGGTCACAGGCACTCAGGTGCTTCCTGCCTCTGTATTCACGGTCAGGCTTGTTTAGGCCTTTAAGGTATAGTGTGGCAACGTTTTTTAATTTGAATTATAGTGAGGTGTTTTCAAACCGATGTGCGTAATGGCCGCTACAGAGAGACCTGTAGCCTACATTTACTTGTATTTTCGCACTAAGTGTTTAAGGCTGTATAGCGTCAGGTGAGATTTAGAAGGGATTTGTTATGAATGGCGAGATAGAAAGATGTTTAGCAGTGGTAGCAAATTATTGTGGGGTTTTATTGATATTATAACCGCCATAAAAAGCAAAGGCTATTCACGTGAAAAACGAAGTCGAATAGATGATTCTCAACTACCATCAACCTTAGGACACGAATAAGAATGGTGTGTATTAACCTAAATACTGCATAAAGACATGTGCGTCCCCTAGTACAGAGGGAACTTGGTCATCTACATATAACTGCTTAAATTACAACTACATGAAGTTGCAGGATGGGTGGTAATTTTTAAAGATTTAGTAGGTTCGTGATAAGTTAAAACAACTGGATTTGTACACAAAGGAGGAGAAGAAAAAGTTAATTTCATTCTCGGTTTCTTCGTTCATCAACCTGCGATATATGCTAATGAAGTGATTCTTGTGCAAAGAAACGGAGATGAATTGCACCAAAGAAGCTGTTGTTGATAGAAGCCAGTTTCGTGTTTGAAATTCAAGAACTTAATTGTCATGTCAGTCTAAGAAACTTCTTTTAGTTTTAAGGCATGTGTGCGAAACATTTGCAGAAAGCGACTGTTAGGTTCGTTATGTCTGTCCGTCCGACCGCGTGGAGTAACTCGGCTCCCACCGGACGGACTTACATGAAATTTTATATTTGCGGCTTTTACTAAAATCCTTACACCAAATTAATGTTTGGTAAAAACCGGACCAATAATTATAACAGACACTTTATACGAAGACCTACGTACATTTCAGTATCTGGCCGTTATTGGGTGTCATATGTGAGGCAGATTATTTTGTTCGAGTTACGAGCTGAGGTCAAAGAAGCAGGTGAGCATCTAGCATGGAAGACTGTAAATCTTCCCGCCTACGTCTCGATGATGGATTGCAGATATCTCAATAAAATGCGGAGAAATCTTTTAGTATGTTAAAATACCCAGCCTTTCTGTATAGGCTGGTTGTTAGAAATACGTACATACAGGATACGAAAACCAATTCCATAACAACAAGAACGAAATATACGTACACCTCATGCCAACTTACCACGGATACGTTCTGCATTCGCTATTCACGAAGACAGGAACTAATAACAAAGAACAAATATTACTTACATGCCTTAATACTTGACTTCTAAGTTATTTTAAAACAATTTTTCAGTCACACCTTCAAGTTCGTACACTAGATTTATTACATTTTGGGATTTTTGTAAGCAGTCTGTGGATTTAGGTTATGTGTATCTCGTATGGAAATTCTGGAATAAAATTAAAGAGAAAATATGAGTATATAATTATTAAATTTAAATGAAAAATACATGAAATAAATAAGAAGACTCTTACAGTTTGATATTCTCGGACTGTATGCTGGTTTTGATGTGTGAGTTTTTTTTAAGTTTGTATTCTGAAAATGAAGTAATTACATTAAATTTGAAAACGTTTATAGTGGTGTATTAGGTTATATTAAAATATGAAGTGAGACGCGTGGTTTTTTGTGCACAGGTATAAGAAACGGAAGGTATATTATATTCGTTGTATAACAGTCACTTAGGAGGTGAGAATGTTGGTTGAGGTTACTGGTTCATTTGTGAGTCATTTTCCATTAAGGTACCGCATATGGCCTTTTGTTCCAGAGTGCTGTGACATTGAGCCTGTTGTTATTATGTGTTTCTTTATAGACGTAAAACTTTCTTTGGTGTGAAGACGTAATCCGTTCTTTGTGGTATATACGAGCTCTAAAATTTATATACATACCTCAACAAGAACATGCTACAGATTTTTACAACATAACCTCCTTTATAACTTTGTACCTGCTTTATACGTATGAACCTCTATTCTTATAAATTATAAGGGTTACCATATGTCCATCACAAGAAAAGGGGGCATTTCCCATGTGTCTTACCTACAAAAAAGGACATATCAGCAAAAAAAAAATGAAAAAAGTGAACACATAAACAGTCACAATTTTATTACGTAGTACTCTTCCACATTTTTCTGCTAGCAGTAATTTGAATTATGAAATTCTGAGTGAGATGTTCTTTAAGTGTGTTCTTCGTAGAGTTTCGGGTATTCAGAATATCCGCACTGAAGTTTTTCGAGACATTCTGAAGGTCAACTGCTGTTTTTATTTTTTTACTCAGACAATTGTGATATAATTATGTATTTCTTTATAAATTGTAGAATTTTTCTTAAGATTGTCGGTACCATTAAGATATTAAAAGGCTTTGAAAAATAACCGTTAGTCAAAACCCAAGATTTTCTACAAATTAAGAAAGATGTCATTTTCTAGAGCTCCGTTGATATACTTAGCAACAGTCTGTGCTGCTCCGTTCGATTGTTGCAGCACTTCAGTTGACTTTGATTGTACACCACCATATTTCCAATCAAAATATTGGTCTACAACAGGAAACCGCTTCACAGAATTGTGATTGCTTGCGTCTGTGACAACTCCACAGTAACTGTGGTACTTTTGAACGTCTGCATTATGTTTTCAATAACATGCGGTGCAGTTACCGAGTTAAAGATTACTTATCTCTTTTTCGGCGCACTTGAAATTTGGGGGCTATTTCAAAATCAGGAAATATTGTTTTGAATTGAAAGGACGTGTAGTGCGCTGTCTTGTAACTACTGGAATGTTTCACGGTATGAAATACAAATGCACCTTCTGGCGCTAATGCATCATCTTCTGATTTGCTTTCCGATGCAGTAAAAGACTTGTTACTTTTGCCAAACTCTTTTCACCTCCTAACAGCTTTCTTGAGCTCGAAGACACGGAAGTTCCTGGTTTTCGTGTAAAGCATTCGGCTTCCCACTCGTCGTGACCATTTCGGGAAAACAAATACTTGCTTTTTACTTTGTCCTTTAATTTACATTTTCTTTTCCCCATTGCAGGAACGCGATAGAAAAAGACACGAAATAAACTGCGCGCAACACGACCTCCCCTGCCTGCAGACGTTGAAAACGAAAGACCGGAACGGGGCTGTGCGAACAGGCGTTCGGATCGAACTGCAATGAGTTCTGAAATTGAAACGTGGCCTACGAGAACTACGAACTATAACCTACGTAACGATTACGGAAAATTTTATTGTGACTATCGAGAAAGGCCAAAAACCCGTACATTATTATAAAATTAAAGAATCCCCCTGAACCCATTTCTGAAGCCTGAAAAAGAGGATATGTCCGGGAACCCCGGATGTATGGTTATAATCCCACTTCAACCGTAAAGAATAAAATCTTATTATAGCCTAAAAATTTTATATTTGCAGTTGTCCTTTCTCAGAATATTTTTTTGTGTTTAGTTATACCTGATTGCGGCCAAAAGAACGCGCAACATGTAGTATAAAATCATACTAAATAACAGCATATATAATTGTTGTTATTTTTGTTAATTTTGGTTTGTATCTTTCTCAACGGGATGTTAGAGCCAAAGTTGACCTCCCTTTGATGGTAGTTGTAGGTGCAGAGTAAGCTTGTACATCCAGTGTTGAATAAGATAGATTTACAGATAGGCAAAAATTGCGATATGCCAAAAAAAAAAGTTTATAATTCAAATTGGAATTTGTTGACGAATTTATGTGGTATTGCTAATACGTTGCTTATTTTTCGTATTCTGAATTATATGATATAGCGTTGCCTAGCGTAATAAGTCTAATACCACAGCAATTTTTAAGTAAATCCCAAGCTGCTGAGGTCGTATATAATTTTGAAGGTACATTATTAAATATTAAGATGTAGTCTAGCCCCAACATTGCTTGCGAATTATAATTTCGACCAAAATTGCGACCATAGTTGTAGGGACAGGTTATCAAATCCAGGCGCAGCTTTTACCTTTCTGCAGTATCGTATGAAGAAAATATATCATTGATGTAGAATTATCCGTCCGATGTTTTCTTAGCTCTTCAGCTAACTGTGCAACTGCGACCATGATCGACATGAAAATGTCATTCCTCTAAGTTTCCGTAACTTAGTCTATGTGTTATTCGGTTACAGATGGACTAAGTTGCGCAGCTTGTTGTTTTTGTGTAAGTTTCGATGTTTACTCTCTTAGACATTCGGAGTGGGCAGGGTATTACTCGTATATTAACTGAACTAAGCAGGACATCATTAGATATTCGCCCGTTAGTAAAACTAACCCTTTACAGGCCCATACGGGTCCAGGAAGTTCCGGCTGCCAGAATATTTACACAATTGGTACACGAAGGTGGCAAGGTTGTCAGACCTGCGCACCGGCCGCCTTTTCCCCCAGGAGATATCCATGGTACTCCTGTTAGAGGCTGAGTCGACCCCAGGGCCATATTGCGGCCTGAAGTATTAAGTCATTGATCCCATCGGGAATCGAACCCGCGACATTCCGGCTTGTAGCGCAGTACCTGAACCAACTGTGCCACCGCGTACCCGTATTCACAAGTACACCACCCCATTTTCCATGCCTTGCACTTGTGCGAATTGAGTCGTGAAGGGTTTCACAGTTTGGAAATTGTGTCGATACTATCTAAATGTGCTGTTAATCCGGGAATTTTATGGACATAGGTGGCATTTTGTGATATCAGTGTGACAAGTTGTCTGATGACAGAGTGTGAGGTCCATCACAGCTGTTGAAGGAATGATGAACTGACAATCGGGACACAGCAAGAAGAAAACACGCGCACAATCACATGCGTATGAAAGGAAGTGTTCCTGTTCGTGGAGAAATGTATGTATGGCCACTCTTAACGGACTGGGATGAGATCATCCTCGGAACGCTTGTGGTTCGTTCGTTGTGTTAAATTCGCACACGAGCACTAACGGCTGGGGAACATTGATTTGCGTCAGAACCATAAGAAAGAAATGCGCACTCCTGGAGTGGTCGGCTGTTAACACGCCTCTGCATGGAAAGGCCACGTTCTTCTTCGAACAACTGAGGTCAATTGTACGTTTTATACCAGAGTGTGCTAACACTACTTCATACTGCACTTCCGTGAAGCTAACATCCTTACCAAATAGCGGCACTTTATCATGACCTGGGCTACGTGCTGAATTATATATATATATATAACGCGTACACAAAGTTTAGAGTGTTTTTTGGTAGTTCTTTGAAATGTTGAACACGTGGTGAAAGTTTAGATATATTTTACGAGCAAATGCCTCAGGCTTAGACCACTCTGGCAGTGAATGTCTCAATTGCTTCCTTTATTTCTAACAGTATCAAAGATCGCGTTAAAAATTGTGAACGAGCTATTTATTTGACGTGAACACAGGCCACACACAGTTTACTAAATATAAAAGTCAACGAGGCCACACATGGGAATTTCAGATGCCAGTGGTAGGGAGAGGGGAAGTACCACCCCAACAGCTCATTGATACAGTCATGCTTTCGAAAATTGCGTCGTAACTTTAAGGAAACTTGTTTTATGGAGGGACATTGCAGTCGTTTATCTGAATTTATTCTGACCCCAAGATTACGCAGAATTTGCTGTTACATCTAGCCCAGCGCTGAGATGTAATCCGTTTCTTTATAAAATGTCTTGCAACAGACTCACAAATCATTTACTATCAGTATTTATGACGAGTTTGTGTCAAGGCTTCATTCACTCTTGTGTAAATGTGGAACTATGTGGATCATCTGATAGTCTGAAAGCTGTTTCGACAAACTGACCACTCCACTGTATTTTATCTTTCCTTATTACGTAACTGAAACATTGATTTTTAACCATTTAATGTTGTTACCTGATTGATCTAATTGGTTTATTTCGTAAAATGTTATGAGTTTTTTCCTTTATTCATAGGAAAGGAGTTTAAATTTGGTTCATAATGAATTCTGTGGAAGGCAGTTTAGGTACACATATTTTCCTCTCACACTGGAAATGAAATAATTTTGGTTATGCATCATGATTGAATTTGCATGATCTAATGCGAACAGTCATTCATGTCAAATTAAATTATTGATAATAGGAAGGTTAACTCTAATGCTTCAGGCCACTAATAAACGTTCCTGCAAATTTTTATGCTATTAGACAGGGATGAAGTACGAAACTTTGATGTCAGTTCGTATTTTCGTCTTTCTTAAGCCTGTTGATTTTATTTTCACTTAATGATCTTTCGTTGTAATGAAATTATTTAAAAAAAAACTACTCTCACTACTGTTGTTCGAATTTGACAATACTGATGACACTTTGGCCCTAATTGTACACTGCATCCAAACATCATCAGAAGACTAGGGAGACTTAAATTTAAACTTATGCTGTACGTAAGCCTTTATCCGTTAGCCAAGACCGGCCATGAAACATGAGCCACGGAATTAAATTCCAGTTGAAATGTTATCGTAATAATGACGAAACAGTTGCACCATCATGCAGGCTCACTTGTACTGAAATAAAACAGTGATACGAGTTATCTTGCAGTTATACATCATATCCTGCGAAATCGCCCTGCATTGAATTACGAAAAGGCTTATTTTTAAAACAAGAACAACCATATCGTTCATTTTTTGTTTTTGTTTTATGCACTTCTTTTCAGAAATAAGCCTACAAAAAATTAACGCATGAGGGGCACGTCGTGTCTTTTTGCCGATGTGTTTGATCACCGACCTTATTGCACGAATTCTGTTTAAACCTTCTCATTCATGGGTGTACTCTGGCAGCTGTGGAATGAATTTAATTTGGTGTAATTCTGGTATAAACGCGTTGTATGAAGCACATTTAGAATTCTGATAGATTTTCTCACCAGAAGTTTATCGCACAAAAGCTTATACATAATAGAGAATATAATTAAGGGCTGCTAATTTTGTTTGAAACGACAGGGACAGAAACTTCCTAATTCTTTGTAGTGTGAATAGTGTGAATGGGCGTAGTGTGTCTGCAGCAATGACAGTCATTTCTCAGAGGACGGAGTTAGAACCAACTCCCGTAATTCCGTGTAACTTAACTTGAAATATGAGGCTACCCCCAGTAGTAATCACAGGACATTATGATATAATTAGCCACTGTCATAAATTTTAAGAGTCACAAGTATTCCTTTGTAGAGAACTGACCTAACACTCGAGCGGTAGCTACTGAGAGGCATGAGGAAGGAAATAAGTACAAAAATCTTACTTCTCGGAATAAAGTAGGTATTCATTCGTGAAGCTCGTTCATCTCCGAGAAATTCTGACTTCTCCTTAGCAGTCTTCTTTCCGCCGATGCTCTGTACACTTATACCACCGTCTGGTAGGTGTATGGATTTATTTTACTTAAACGCCTGTTCATAATGTGAAGACACTGAAAGCGTGCTATCGCCGTTATTGCAACTACTTTTAAAGTTCCAGCGCCTGCTTTTAGCACTTTCATTAATATTTCTACAGAGGGAATTATTGGACTGTGGCAGTTTCCTTTGTGAATATGTACCAGCATAGCGCCCAGCTGTCTGGTGGAGAGGACAGGCCACATTGCATGATGATGTGAAAGAACATATAATGTGACCGCCCTAATTGGCCATGGCCTGAAGTGAGGTTGCCCTCGGCAGTAAGTCGAATGAACGAAAGGAATGAGGTTTATAAATTGACTAGTGAGTGAAATTGGCCTCGAACTATGCAGAAGTATGTTATCCACATTCTACTGCGACTGCGATGTTATGCCAGCTGTGTTGCATTGCCATGAGTTAGGTGACGGCAGATTTACTAGAGTTTCATTCCCCTGCCTCTTTTTATTTGCAGTATAATCATGCCTGATTTATTGTGCCAATTGTCTAAGTCCTCCGAGGATATGTTTCTTTCCTAAGAACATGGCTTCAGAAAGTTGAAGACGTACTGGAATAGATAATGGCAGTCCGAAAGATGAAGTGTCTTTATCCTTTGACTCTGAAGATAAAGGTACTGCGATCCTACATAACATCGGTAGCTGTTTACCAGTCGACGTGGCTTAACATCCCAGAAGACTTGAATCATTAACAACACCATTATGAAAACTTCATCTAACATGGTTTGACTCTTTGTCTTAAGGTATTTGTTCTGAGGATCTTCTCGTTCACCCTCTCAGTCTTTCGATTTTGAGTTGAGAAGAATTCAGAACACTGACAGGAGAAAAGAACTTTATTTCGCCTAAGTGCATAAACGATGTTGAAACTCGTCCGCACATTGATTACGGATACGACATAAAGTCTTATTTGTTTGTGTCGTCTTTTGATTGTGTCAGTCTATGTTGGTCAATGCCCTTTATCGGAATTAAATTTGATACGCGGGACTTGTTCCAATACAACTGTACACTTCCATATGTAATCTTACAGCACTGCTGTTCTTGCATGTCTATATGGCTACCAATCATAGCCCCCGTCTTCGATCTCGTATTAAAGTTTTGTTCTAATTTTTACCTTTTCTCTGTAATGAGGCAACATTAAGACCAAATTTACACCAGGTTCTACTGCATCCCGTGAATCCACGTTACTCAGAGCAAGAATAACCTCTGACATGGTTAAAAATAAGAACTACGAACTACATGAATGTGATCCCCAGCAGTCGATATTGGGAAAGTTTAGAGTTTTGTTGTCTTTTTTTGGCTGACAACTGCGTAAAATGATTCAAACCAACTATGTTACGGTGACTCTGATATCGTTTCCATCGACACGTTTCGTAATTTGGTGAAGAGACTGATTATGTAGACTGAGTCTGTCTCCGAAACTTAGGTAGATTTGAAACACCTGGCGCGGCAGTCTACCCGAGAAGGCCCTACTGACTTCTGTCCCCATGACAGCTCAAGACTTATGCCTACAAGTTTAATAGTTCTTCGTAACAGCAGTAATTAGGGATATATTGATCTACACCTTTGTATCAAAATAAGCTATATACGGCATAATATTTTTCACATTTAAGTAACGATATCGGAAGTAAACTTGTAATTGCGAGACTGTTGAGAGATCCGGGCTTGGCCTTTATTTTTACCACATGTTCGTGTTTAAGTTCATGATACGCTGAGAGTAAAGTATGATTAGTTGCGAGGATTGTTTGTCATAAAGAACACATTATCAGTTTTATTGCTACAGTCTTCAGTGCATGGTACATGCCACATTTTCCTCAGAGTTTTGGTTTTTCAAGACAAATTATTGATTTAACCTGTCTTTATCGCAGTAGAACCTGTTGTTATAAATCAAATTAATTACAATAACACCTGATGGAGAACATAATAGTTTTTGGCGCGACAGCCCCCAGTGGGCCAGGGCCTCCTTATTCACGAAGTTTCTAGATCACACAAAACGACGCACCACAGTCGGTAGGACTCCTCTGGACGAGTGATCAACTCGTCGCAGAGACACACAACATTCACAACAGACAGACATCCATGCCCCCGGTGGGATTCGAACCCATAATCTCAGCAGGCGATCGGCCGCAGACCTACACCTTAGACCGCGCGGCAACTGGGATAGAACATAATAATAATAATAATAATAGGCAGTAACAATAACCGCAGTAGCATTGCATGCCTAAGAGTTTTTGTACATTAAGAGAACCTTGAACATTAAAATTGACAGCTCAATTTGTTGAGAAAAATCCGTGCTCCACCAGCATAACATGGTCCAGAAGAGTTGTAAGCAGTCTGTTTTTCCATGGTATCATGGTGTTAAAAAGTCTGTGGATGGTTAAATATGGTTTCATAAAGCGTACACGTTAGCAGCTGTTTAGAAGCAATGGAAGATAAATTATTCTGAATGTGTTTTAATTATTGCCTATCCCGAGAAAGTTTTGATTTGAAGTGGGAATTCAACTGGCGAAGCTAAAGACATTTTGAGGAATTGAGTTTGTATGTTTAATTACATGTGTTTTTTTATGAAGCTGTCAATATTTCAAAGTACTGCTAGCCTTGAATGGTGTGATGACTGGTGAATTGGAGAGGCTTTGAATTAAAACGGCCGTGGTAATACTAGAAGGTATGAAGCAAACGACCAAAAATTTCAGTCAGGATAGCCGATATACTGGCCGAGATATGACCGCATCTCCCGAATCCAGTCCTAGAATGCTGCCGACACACGGGCCTGGTTGATTTCGGACTGTTTAGAAGAAATAATGTCTCCACAGTAAATCATACAAATATGCAAGCTATGGAGTTGTGTTTATATTCTTATAACAAAATTTCACCGCTCCAGTTCACCATTAACAATAGACATCCCTTCCAAACCGCTCTTTATTGTTCACGCGCTGTCTTGTATGCAGTCGTTGATGCACTGAGGTGGTCCCCATTATTCCGTTATTTGCGTGCGTTCAACATTGTTGACGTAAGAGCAGCAGGGTTTTTGTAAACGTTGGAAAGATTGTAAACGATAATGCCTGCTTTAAATTTTCCATGACTCTTGTAAGAGTGACGGATTTTTTTATTTTAAAGACGCTGAAAAATTATTTAAATCCATATTATACAGGATGTATACAAAAAATCTTTACAAATTTGATTGCATTTAACTTTTTGAAAAGAAAATATATACTGTTTGTGGATCATTTACGAGAGAAACCCTCGAGTTTCCGCGAATACTTGTATATCGTAGTAGTAATTTTTGTCTCCCCACAACCTGCAGCCCTCTGTGTGAGCGTGTGTGACTCATTAGCTTAGAAGCCAAGAACCGTCACACGAGAAGGCACAGCGCGCGGAATGGTTTCTACGAACGAAATCCGATGCACACTTCACAACTCATGTGTGACTTCAGTTATCTGCTAGCGGAGACTTCACATATGCCTTCGAGAGTTTCCTGAGACGCACCCTGCACCTCTCTTGTGCAGTATACTTCCGATCTCCTCAAACAATTTGTACGAAGTACGCATCGGATTTTCTCGCTAGCGGCGTCGTGCAATACGTCGTTCTGAGACGTATGTGGGCCTGTGTATCCATTTTACTTAACGACGAACCACGACACGCTCTTTGCCTTCTGGAGGTTCCTGGCGAAGTCTCTGGGCCTGTGTATCCAATTCCCTTATGACGAACCAAGACGCCCACAGTGCTTTCTGTGAGCTCATGGCGACTGATCCGATGAGTCACACACACACACACACACACACACACATTCGTTTGCAGTGCCGAGGAAAGCACGCAACCAGTGAAACTTCGGTGGTTTCTGCCGCAGATGATGCAAGTAGAAAATGTCCGTGTTTGTCTGTTCGTAAAGTTTTTTTTTTCGCAAGTCAATTTGCAACTACACCACGATATTGACACTTAACGAGGTTTAATGGGGCTTCCATAACCAGTAAAACGTGAAAATTATAGTATTATACGATTTTGACGTGCTGTTCCAGCATTCGTCAGGACGTTTCCAAGTTAAATAACGAAAATGAATTGGATAGTTTTAGATTCTACGAGTAATATGCATTATTTATGAGCTAACTGCCTATTTTTGGCATTAACTTCAACTCATACCTAGGTAATGTGTAAATGTAGAGTGTAAGTAGCATGTTACTTTGATGTTCTTAGTACAGTAACATACGGATCATGTATTGTACAGGGCTCTATCCGTATCCATATGTATGCTATACAGTGACGCAGCCAGTTTGTCAGTCATCTGGTGATGAACTGTCGGAATTCTTTGAACTGAATGCTGCTCTCTTAATTATGCTTTTGGCTGTTTTGATGTACAGTACAACAGTGCTTGAATTGCATGCGTAAAAGGGCAGTTGACATGCATGTACTCGTACATAGTATTGCACAATGTCTGCTGAAGTTTCTGCAGCTGACATAAAACTCAATTTCGAGCCTCGTGCGGGAATAAGTAACAACTGTTGAATGCTGAACGACGAAAACTACGTGTCCTCGTACCATCACGAGTTGTGGTGTAGTAGTGACAGTAGTAGTCCTAGCAGTAAGAGGCGCTTCTGGAAAGCGAGACGCGCGCACTCTTTGTAAAGATCAGCCGTCTCTGTATATCAAAGGGAACTTGTATTGCACAGTACTGTGTCGTAATTTTTTCATCATTCGCTGTGGCCGTTAAAGATTGACACGAAAATCGAAAATCCCGCTGCCTGTGACCTTCGGTAGGTTATACGGGTTTTAAACGCGAAAAATATTCGTCCGGCGGAAATTCACATCAACATGATTGCAATGAACGATGGGAATGTGAAGAAATGATGTCGGTTGTTCAAAGAAGGCAAGACTAATGTACATGACGAGGAACGAAGAGGGCGCCCGAACAGTTCAAGTGGGAAAATTTGGAACATTCTCCATACAGTCTCGACTTTCACCAAGTGATTAGCACTTGTTTTTCGGCCTCAAGAAATTTTTGGCCGTCCAGAGTCAGAGGAGTGACCAAGAAAGAAAAGACGTTGTGCAGGACTGGCTGCAAGACTTGACGGCGAACTTTTTCTTCGAAGGCATGCAAAAGCTGAAGGTGTCTTTACTACGCAGACTATCGCGGTTCGTTTATTGGGCCAGAAGGTCCTTTCGCAACGCTGTGCCATTTGTCTTCTTTATTTGGCTATTTAAATAATGTCGTCGATATGATGTTATAAAGTACTGGCAGTTTCATCATCCGTCGTGTGAGAGAAGTGACCTGGCTCCTTATTATGGTTCATTGCGCTACTTGGTATTTCAATTCTTTTGCCGTCACCTTTGTTTCGCAAGAATGGCTGTGATGCGAGACTCGAGGGTCTCACAGCAGTGTTGATGAAGATGCAAGTCTTCTAGGATGTTACTCCTTGTCGATTGGTAAATTATTACTGACTTTTGGAGTAGCGCATTGCCGCCTTTATGTTCAGGGCCAAGCAATTCCGTGAATATGGAGGCACTACACTCCTCCAGCACCTCCATATCTCTTACCAATTAACACGGCGTAACATCCCATAAAACGTACATCTTAAAATGACTGTAATATAAAACGATGTAGTTCCACCGCGGCTCCCTTCCCATTAAACAGTTTTACAATACCTGTATAATCCCAAAATAAAAATTCATACATAAATAAAAATTACGAAGTCGTCACTGGAAATTTGTTTCCTAGGCCCTGAATAATCAGAGGAAATGCTCAAGAAAAGTATGAAAATTGGTTTAATATTCGTATCATATAGCACGGGGACTCCCGTTAAATACATTTCATTTCCGGTACGAGGCTACTTTCTATAAAAATACCTGTACGTGTCACATTGTCCGCATTTATCAATGTTTAGGCTTGGAACAGAGGGCTGTTAAGTTCGTCTGAACGACTGGATGGGTGTCTGTTGAGAGAAGAAAAATAACTTACACAATATGCTTCATTTATTACGAATTGTCAAGGAAACGTCATTCTGATTACTACATCTCTTTATGAAGACGTACATGAATCGTAATATGTTTGTCCGTAACACAGTCGAGAATTTGTTGTGAATTAACAAATGCTGCGTAGGGCCGCGTGTAGAAACTGCCCAGTAAATAATCCATAAAGTACATATAATTGGCATGTATCCGTATTTGTTTTAATACGTCCTTGAATCCTCAACTCTTTTTTATTGCAAATGACCCAAGCCGTGGTTGCAATGTTTTGTGGTCCTGAGAGTAACTTTCCTGCAATAAACGCTGGTATCCGTACGGAGTTTCTGTCATTGGTCACTTGATAAATTTGTTAATTCACAACCTTTTATCGTAATTATTTAAATGTTTATACGTTTCAATGAAAAATTCGCCTTAAGAGCGCTACATTTTCTTATGCAAGATATATTTACATTTATGTAAGTCGTAACAGACCGCCTCTGTGGTCTAGTGGTCAGAGTTTCTGGCTACAGATACAGAGGTCCCGGGTTCGATCCCCGGCGCTACCAGATTTTCTGAGTAGTAGTGGGTCTGGAACGGGGTCCACTC
>Ga0123354_10009997_pt1 | contig 14578 bp, 12 predicted proteins | sample TergutLab28metaG_2_FD_97872 | JGI IMG/M metagenome (GOLD analysis project Ga0123354, IMG submission 97872) | Labiotermes labralis P4 segment gut microbial communities from Petit-Saut dam, French Guiana - Lab288 P4 | ecosystem: Host-associated > Arthropoda: Insects > Digestive system > Gut ... | reverse complement strand
GGGTGTATTTTTGTACACTTTGCCCTTCAATAGGCCCCAAAGAAAGAAGTCGGCAGGCGTTAGATCGGCTTCCCCATGTCTCTAATTTTTTAATCAATTTCTGGATGGAACACTTCGATGGTGCACATCTTTCACCAAATTCCATTCGAAATGCCATCGGGCATGCTTTAAATGAACCTGTTTGCCAGTATTTACAAACGACAAACCCGCGCTGTTCGACTGTATACATAGACAATAGTTTGGGGCCTCTAGCGAGAGACTCACCCTGTATAATGTTTTTATGTAATCATGCCATTTGTGAGATAAAATGAAAAGAGATGGTATGGCCAGACAGGCCACAGATGACGATATAAGGTGGTGCAGAAAATATACATTTTGCATACCTGATAATTAAGGCCAGAATACAGACACACACTCAGAATATTCAGTACTTACTGTTTTTCCATGGCGACACTGGGTACCTTAACACACGTCAGTGTTATGTTGTATGTACAGTTCCTGTCTTGTTAAACTTGTAGAGGCCAGTTGATATGTGATGGCACACACGCAGAAACCAGACTTAGTGTTTTGGCAAAATGGACGAGTCCATTTAAATCGGTGGGGGCATCAGTTCAGTCAACTAAAGGCAGCTGAGGTGTGCGCGTCAATGGTAGTAATGCTGGACACTACACCATGTTCTGAGGTAGGGTGAAGAGTACTGGATACACACTCCATTCGCCAGTTTCCCCTTCACTTCCCCGCCTGTTCGTCACTGTGTGCCATCACATTTCAACTGTAGTCTACTACCCTTCAATGCATCCATAACCTATGGTGCACAGAGGTTGGCATCGAGGGGTTAGTGATGCTGTTAGTGGCTAAGATTATTGTAGGTACCATATGAATGATGGAATGAGTGTGGAGTATTGGTGGAATGATACTGACAGGAGAAAACCAAAACAGAACAAAAACCTGCCCCATTGATCTCACATGGACTGGCCCCGCATTATTGATTATGAATAATGCCATGTTGAATGCCTGTTTGGTGAAATCTTTTGTTTCTGATGGCATGGTAGACTGCGTTCGAAATGTGACGGCACACGCGCAGAAACCAGATTTCATCTGTTGGTGAAATGGATAAGTCCTCTTAAATTGGCGGGGGGCGTCAGTTCAGTCGACTACTGGTAGCTGAGGTGTGCGCATCAGTGGTAGTAATGCTGGATACACCATGTTCCGACATAGTGTAAAGAGTATTGGCTACCCACTGCATTTGCCAGTTTCCCCTTCACTTCCCCTCCTGTGCATCACCGTGTGCCATCACATTTCAACTGGACTCTACCAAATCTTGGAGATACTCTGTTGACTTTCTGGGGGATACATCAGGCAGAAGCAAAGATTTATGTAGGATCCTGTCTGCCATTTATAAATACCTCAAAACTGTAGCAATGTGAAAGTAACTGTGGAAGATCATGCAGCATCATTAAATAAAGAACAAATACATAATTTACATAAAAAAGTATATTCTGTGATAATGAAATGGGCCGAAATTAGGCATTTTAGGGCTCAGTCTTGGTGATTTGCTGAAAAGTAAGGTTTTGGTCAATATAGGTGACACTGAATATAATTGTTGGGGATGTGATTGGATTGGACAAAGTTCCAAAATTTTGTTTTTTTTAATGGGAGGATACTATTAAAATGAAGCTCGAAGAAGTAGGATGGGCATGGACTGGATTTACATGGCTCAGAATAGGGACAGATGGTGGGCTCTAGTGAATGCGGTAATGAACCTTTGGGTTCCATAAATCGTGGGGAATTTCTTGACTGGCTGAGAACTGGTTAGCTTTTCAAAAAGAAATCTGCTCCATGGGGTTAGCCAGTTGGGCATCTAATGCCTGCAGCTGTAAACAAAACTGCCAGTATGGTGGCAGACTGTCAGTGTCAACAGGGCACTCTAGTGATCGGGGTTTGAATAGTATCTGTGTATGAAAAAAAGGAGAATTCGAGGGCATAAGCATCCTCATGTATCAGGAATTAACAAACAATTTCAGGCACAATTTTCTTTGGAACCACTACAAACAGAAACCTCATAAATACATAAAAAGTGATCCCGTTACAGGCCCAGTGTGGCCCAGAGGGTGGGTAGAAGTATAGCTCTACTCTTCCATGACCGTGGCACTAGAAGGGGGTGAGTGGTCAGCAGCATGCCCTGGCCACACTTTACCCTCGGGAAAGACCCGTTACCCATTGTACAGGAGGCTGGGTGGACCCCAGGACTGGTCTGGACAGGCGGAAGATCTTGTCCTCACCGCGATTTGATCCTGTACCATCCAGCCCATAGTCAGTCGCTATACTGACTGAGCTATCCGGCCCACTCAGAAGTACATGCCAATAATGTAAATAAAATATTTTGTTTTGAGATTGAATTTTTTTAAAAATTATTTCCAAGTGGAGTTTCTCGTAATCCTCTTCTGTACAAATTTACCTTTTTTATTTCCATGGTTCAAGACAAATCTAATACTTACTTACTCCATGGTGCAGAGTCCTTCTTGAGAAGCTAACTGGTTTGCGGCTAGTCAAAAAATTCCCCGCATTTCACAGAACCCGAAGGTTCATTACGGCACGCACAAGCGTCTGCCACCCGTTTCTATCCTGGGCCAGCCCAATCCAGTCCATATACCCACATCCCACCTCCTGGAGATCCATCCTAATATTACCCACCTATCTACGCCTAGGTCTCTCCAATGGTCTCCTTCCCTCCGGTTTCCCCACCAAGACCCTATACACCCCCACTCTCCTCACCTATATGTGCCACATGCCTAGCCCATCTCATTCTTCTCAATTTCATTACCCACACAATATTGGGTGAGGAGTACAGATCATTTAGCTCTTCGTTGTACAATCTCCTCCATTCCCCGTATGACAAACCTAATACCATGTACATTTAGTGTTCCTGCGTAACTACTGAATTTACCTGAACCTAAAAGCATGGATTTAATAAGATTAAGATAATATATCATTTCTCATAATATTAATCCATCTGTTCACCATAATCAGGACCTTATATCCTCTTCTTGCTTTTTGTCAGTTTACAATGTTCTCTTGGCTCTCAAGTTTCTTTGTTGAACCAATTTTGCCACCTTCAATTGTATTCTTGACCCAGATGTCTTAAGTATCATCTGGCCCTGCGGCCTAGCCCTCCCCTCCTATTCAGTGGGTACAGGCCAGTTGAAATGTGATGACACACATGCAGAAACCAGATTTTGTCTTTCGGCGAAACGTACGAGTCCATTTAAATCGGCGGGGGGCGTCAGTTCAGTCGACTACTGGCAGCCGAGGTGTGCGTGTCAGCCGTAGTAACGCCGGATACGCCATGTTCCGAGGTAGTGTGAAGGGTACTGGCTACACACTACAATCGCCAGTTTCCCCTTCACTTTCCCTCCAGTGCGTCACTGTGTGCCATCATATTTCAACTGGACTCTACTAGGCAGCATAGCATGAAGCTGACTGCTTGCCCATTTTTCTTAAAGTTTACAGATGGAAACAGTGCAGGATTGATGGACCAAAGCTGATAAATTAAAAATAATAATAATAATATTATTACTGTTATTATCATTATTGGCACTATTTTATTCTACATTACTTACTATACTTAAGATTAGTATGTATAATACAAATGTACAGGTCTATGAAACACACTGTCAACAAATCTACATGTTTAACTGTCTGCCTTCCTTCCTCAGTAACATGTGCACAATGGGAAGCCCACGTCTATTTAGATTTTGATAACAAATAAATACAGCAACAACCTGGATAATCTGATAATAAGGGCCAGCACTTTCACATGAGAATCAAGTGGAATGATATTTCACATGTGTAAAGATGGAAAAATTAGTGGACGAAGAGGATGTGGCACACATTTATGGTGCTAATGTCTGGTTCCTCTTCAGTTAAGAATATTGAAGCCATAATACATATTTTTATAAACCATATATGAACAGAATACCCAGATAATGGGACAAAACAACAAACCACCTGTAAAATCTTGTTACATGTGTCTTTAAAATCAACATTCATACTTGGAATATGGATGCCGATTCCCTTCGTGACTGCCAAATGTCAGTGGAGTAATAACAGCATTATACGAAGAGATTTAATTACAAAATTACAAAATAAAATTATTCAATACATTGGAACTGGAGTGTACTGTACAAAAGTGGTTTCAGATATTGCTAAGAAAACTTGGTCATAATAACAAAATTATCTTATTGCATTCATGTGATCTATGTAACCCCCACATTTGGCAACCACATTTTGTGAACTCACTGTAATATGTTGCTGATTACCGGTATGTGAGCCTTCTTATATACAGCCTCACATCATGAAACTGGCCCCTCTGACAATATGACAAATCTCTCTCTTTTTTTTTTTTTGTGATGTGCAACCCAGTAAGTACAGTTTAAGGCTGCTGTCCCATGATCTATAGGGAGTAATCTTGAACTGCTGGAAGCAATGAATAGTTCTTTGTTTTGTCTCCTTAGTGTCAATGCTAAATACAGTTTGTCTCTACTACCTTACATACATCCAACACTTGTGTACCGTCATTGTTCTATGAAAATTGTGCACGAAAATGACACTATTAAGCAGGAGCTTGAACCAAATTAGACGACAGTACAGAAGTAGTAAAAGGTTCACCCTATAACAACGGCCAAGAAGGCCCGGGGGGGGGTTGCTTTGTCAACACCATGCCCCAGTCGCTTTACCCCTGGGAAAGAGATATGCTACCCATTGTATAGGAGGCAGGGTGGACCCCAGGTCCTGGATGGTTGTGAAAAATCTTGTGTCCACTGGGATTTGATCCTGGACCATCCAGCCCATATTGATTCATTATACTGACTGAGCTTTCCCAGCCTACATTCAGAAGTGGTATATTATTAAAAGGATATGGGTATGGAATTACCATGTATCTGGCTTCTATCAAATCAACTGGCCAGTTGTTATCAAACGAAGTATAAATGCCTTGCCACTGCTATACCTGTAACACGGAGCAAGTTGGCTTGAGGGATAACACTTCTGTCTTATACTGGGAAGGTTCCGCATTTTGAATCTTGGCCAGACCACTGACTATCATGACTAAGATTTTTCGTGGTTTTCGTTAGTCCCTCCAGAAAAGTGTGGGGAGAGTTCGTCAATCAGGCCATATTCCTTTCCTACCACAGCCTTTCCTATGTGGCATGCTAAGTTCTGTAGTATAACATGCTGGAGGTGTTCATATTAATAGTAGGTGAAACTAAATAACTTTTCTACTTGATAACTGACTCATTATATAACCTGTGTGGGATTTTAGATTCTCAATAAAATGAAAAAGATTAGGGTCTTCTAGGACTGGTCACTGTGTAATCAGATAGGTAGTATTTTGGAAAAAACCTGCTGTCTCCAGGGTAGAATAGGAGACAAAGATAAGCATGAAGATGAAGGCAGCATATTCCTTGAAAACACTGTTACCCACCCCCAAACTGCATGCTGTCACACCCCAAAAGAACATAAGCTTATAATCTACACCAGCCGAAAATATATGTATGAGGCCTGTCCATAAAGTATCTAGCCATTTTGAATATCTCGAGAATCGGTCGCGTAGCCTTGATGCAACTTGGCAGCCAGTCAGAGGAGACCTTACTGTGCATCTGTGAACGGTCACTCTTTCGTGGGGCTAGTCAGTCGGCAGTGAGATGCCACTGACTGAGCTTGTGCACTGTGTGACCGTCACATTCACAATGACCAAGTGAGCAGATCAGCATATCTGCATCACTGTGCCTGCCCATTCTACAGCTCTCATGCAGGCTTTTTTTGGCAAAACATCACATCAGCCAGGTCTGTCAGTCCCCCTACAGCCCAGATTTGGCTCCCTGCGACTTCTGATTCTACCCAAAGTTGAAATCGCTGTTGAAAATGAGATTTGTGAATGTGACAGTCACACAGTACACAAGCTCAGTCAACGGTGTCTCACTGCCGACTGACTAGCCCCACGGGAGGGTAACTGTTCACAGATGCACAGTAAGGTCTCTGTCTGGCTGCCAAGGTACATCAAAGCAACACGACTGGTTCTCGAGATATTAAAAATGCCTGGATACTTTCTAGACAGGCCTTGTATATAATCAGAGTGACCACATCTGCCTACGTAATTGACTCGCATCATTTCCGTATCTGCCCGCAAGCAATTACTTCAACCCTGAAGACAGAGGTAGCATGTTACCCAAAATGTTGCAAACCAGCAAGCCTATGTTTATACCAAAGGTATAATCTGAACCCAGAATACGTGTACAATTTACATTTGTGGATTAAATTCGTGACGTATCTGTGATGTGGAAGGGTGACAGATTAGAAACCCTGTTATGTTTTTTGTATGGAACGTTTTCATTAAGGAATGCCAACATGGACACTGTCATCATTCCCACTATTCAGACAGCCCATTTTGCAGTCATACGATACCCCACTTGCAATATGAATTCATAATTAATCAACTATGATCAATGTCTCTGAAAATATACAAAAACAGGACTATTGCAATATTCTCAAAAGATACGTAACTGTTCATTTTAACCAATCGTTAACAGGAACTGTTGAATGAAGAATATGTGGCATTCGAAGTAAATTTGTACATGAAAATATGCCGAAAGTTACAATATCAATCGTTATTTTATGGGACATGATTTTTTTAATACCATTACATTAAAAATGCAATGATGTCAACAAATAAGAATCTAATGTTGAACTTTGACATTCAGGGGACCGTGCATCATGATATATTTTTATGATAAAAGCCAACAAGATGCACTAATATCTCAAATTTAGTTTTGGAATTGGACTCTACATGTTTCAGACAGTTTCTCTGTCCATCATCAGCAGTCTAGCACTGTACACACAGCAACAGATATATGTCATACAGGTTTTGGTGACTGCTTGCTAATGGGATCATCCTGATCCTGCTAGCAAGCAGTCAGCAAAACCTGTGTGACGTATACCCATTGCTGAGAAACTGCTCGAAACATGTAGAGTTCCATTCCAAAAATAAATTTGAGCTATTAGTGCATCTTGTTGGCTTTTATTATAAGAACTAATGTTGAAAAAATATTTGTATAATGATCCTAATTTTTTGTGTGTTCAACACAACATGTTACAATGCCTCTGATGTTCCAAAAGTGCAAAATATTGTGGTGGGTCATGACCACATATTCCTTCCTACATATTAAGAAAAGGTGACGAAAATTTCCAAATTATTCCCAAGTATATACAATTTATAGTAGCCGTAGTTCAATGGATGTATTTCCCAGTACTACAGGCTAGAACTACATTAATTATCTCACCTGCTGGTTCTCTTCAAGAGCACGCGCTCACGCACACACACACACACACACAAACACACACAGGGGTGATATTCTAAAGAGAATGGGTAGGCAGGCACCTGTGAGAAAAGCAAAACGTAGTGTAATGATGGTGTCCAGAAATGGCTCAGTATCTTACACAAATTATTTTAGTTTGGTTTCAGAGAATATTTATATTGTGACATCACAATGGTCTAGTTCAGGGATGGCCATTTTCCACCCATGGGAGGGCCGCATAATTCATAAGGACTTGCCTGAGGGCCATTCCTGCATATACATGTATCGCACAGAAAGACTGGTTTGCTGTGTGCTGCCTCAATAGTGATGAGTTATGGTTCCTAAACATTATCTCTGCAAACAAAGTTACCATATCATGTTTTGTAGACCTATTATATTATGCTTGTTAAACTGTATTACTGAAACAATACAGGTGACTGAGCATTGCACATTTACCAGCCCTGGTCTAGTTGATAATGTTATGTACAATAAAGCAATCCCATTACAGGCCTGGACAGGCCCTGAGGGTTCCAGGAGGCTGAGGCTCCCAGATTTGAAGACAAATGGCACATGAAGGTGGTAAGGTTGTTAGCCCTACGAATCGGCCGCCTTTACCCCCAGGAAATATTCCTGTTACTCATTTCTTACCAATTTAATTGTATCTTATTTTTACATTCTAATTTTGAGTGCTTGTTATGTTTCAGAGAACTTGATATCAGATTCCATTTTGGAAAGAGAAAATGCAAAATTCATTTGATGTGAGTACATAATTTCATGGTATGCAGATTATATTTATGTCCATGTATTTCTGATTTTACAGTCTTACATGCAGATTATAAATGAAATACCCCCCTCCTATTGTGCTATGTTTTGGGTTTCCATAATACTTTTAAGGAAATGCACATTATTTTCAGAAAGCTCTAACTGAAAACCTAAACCATTTGGGGAAAAAGGGGACAACTTTAAAAACCGCATTTTCCACAGATTAGCTGCCACTCTCCATACACAAGTCAGAAGTACTTGAAGGCGACTACATAAGACCCTTTAGCAATGTGCTTTCATTACAGTTTGATCAACACTAAACAGATCCAAAAATAAAGTTGTGCATTTGCAAAGCAATGTTAACTGGTATTGGGAAAACAGAGTACAATACACACACAATCAGTGGCACACTGTCTGTGGACAGTTCACAAAATATGCTGTTTATCACCACTTATATGCTGCAATTTCACAACACTGCCAACATTACCAAGCAAATGCCTGATGAATTTTCACTTACATACACAACAAAAGGTAACAAACCTTGAACTCGCTAACCATTGATGTAGGCTTCAAACAAGTTGCATTACTGCAGTTAAGTGAATGAGAAATGCACCAAATCAAAAAGTGGGGCATTGGGGCATCCTGAAAAAAATTTTCTTGGGACACCAGGACATCCCTGGGAAGAATGGGACAAACGGGAACCCCGGTAATGTTACATCTCATAATTCACTCATTGCATTACCATGTTTTGCCTTCCTTTGAGGGAAATTAAATTCTGAGTTACTGCAATACTAATGTGGATTCATCCATTTCAAATCCTACTAATTTCAAGATCAAGTATGATTACAAACTATGTACTTTCCAGCACTGAAATGACTACGTTGCATCAGAACCAATGCTTTTTGTCTTGAAATTCAGCTAGCAATAGTAACGCACTCTATTTACACAATCCATTGGACATCTTTGTGGCACACAAAAATCATATCAGATGGCTATACTACATGTGTGATAACATTGCCGACAATATTGATAAAATTAGCAGCCAAAATGCTCCACGTAATGTGGTAAATACTAAAGTTAGTTGCTTCACTTTTACAATCAATTTGTGCAAATATTTTGAACAACTGTGGGGAGATGTACATGCCTCAACAGAATCAACACATGTTTGTGCATATGCACTAAAACAAAATGGGCAGCAGATTCCTAAAATACTGGTTCAGAATACAAAAGGTAAGTTCATGCCATTAAATATGCAGTACTTCTTTATAGTTCATGAATTTCACTTGAAATATTTTTCAGTATCACCTGTATTTCTAACTTGAAGAAAATTACTTTCATAAAGTAATTCAAAAAAATCTGATAAAATTGCACTTGCCAGACATCTTTCTTGTGAAATCTTATTTTAATTCATCAAAGTGCCTGGATGATGAATAATGTAGGTAAACAGACACAAATTTTTTATATGACAGTCTGCCAGCTTCCATGACACGAGATACCACACTTTTAAAAATTCCTACTCCATTTGTACACCTGCTGCAAAGATGAGCACACAGTTTGACACTGCAATTTCATACAGTGATGGATTTTTATTCGTGTGTTATTCTTGTTAACCATACTAAGCGTGACAGAATATTTTTCCTACTTTGTGCATGCTTCCAACAGGGTGGGCACATCTGCACGATCTACTGATATCATTAAGCCCATGTTGCCAGACACACCACACACAGTATATCATGCTTACTCACGCTGGTGACTTGACGTGCCTACAGCTGCATAAGGAATGGTCTTGAGTTTTGATGTACTTTTTTCATTGGAATCACGCCTTGTTTGTGACCAAATTATTCTTTGGTTAACGAGTTCCACATAAAAATTGTGGAGAAAATTAAAAATACATATTTCATTGTCACACACTTTTTTTTCCAAAAATTGTGCCATTTAAACACAATAATAGACAAAATGTTAACATATACATCACAAACTGGGAAATTAACAAAGAGAGACAGAAATCAATCGAAAATTTTTGAAAGGAAAGTGTATAGAAGAATTTTAGGCCCAGTATATGACAATGAAAAAGAAAATTGGAGGATATTAACCAATAAAGAAATTTATGCAAGTGTTAAAAAACCTACGATAATAGAGACAGCAAGGTTAAATAGATTATGTTGGTTTGGGCATGTACAGAGAATGAAAGGAAATAGAATTCCCAAAAGGGTATTATATATGAATTTGGGAACAACAAGATTGAGAGGTAGACCAAGAAACAGATGGCAAGATGAGGTGAGAGAGGATGGACGAAGAGTTACTGGAGAAGCGTGGCAAGAAAAAGTACATAACAGGAAAGGAAGAAGCTCCTGAGAATGGCAAGGAATTGTCACATTCTGCACATGCTGATGGAATGAATGAATGAATTGTGCCATTTAGAACATAATTACACACTGTATGGCATGGGCAGACAGGGCACCGATGATCTGACGTATGTCAAATGATGCAATAAAAGTGCCATCTGGATGCCAGATAATTAAGATCATAATTTTTAGCACATGTCATTTTATATTGATTAATTCAACCTTATCAGGTAATATATTAAGTTGTGAGATGAAAACTGGGAACTTACACAATGACATATCTGTCATTATGATCTGTTCAGCTGCATTATACAAATACAGAGGCCATGACTGAATGAAAAGTCTTTTCTTTCCATGCACTTCTTAGAACTGAACTCATTAGAGAAGACTATGTTACATGTCAGAACATATTTCTTTTCAAAACTAGTGCATACAATTTGTGGGCCAGGTAGCTCAGTCAGTATAGCGACTGACTACGGGCTGGATGGTCCGGGGATCGAATTCCGGTGGGGGCGAGATTTTCCGCACCTGCCCACCCAGCCTCCTGTACAATGGGGACCGGGTCTTTCCCGGGCATAAAGAGTGGCCGGGGCGTTCTGCTGACCCCTACCCCCTTCTAGTGCCATGGTCAAGAAAGAGTAGAGCCATACCTCTACTCCCCCTATGGGCCGTACGGCCTGTATAGAGCCTCAGTGCCTGTACAAGGGTGCCCTTTACCTTTCACATACAATTTGCATGTGTGTTTCCTGCTATGGAAATTATGTATCCGAGTATGTATTAATCAGTCCACAGTTTAAGCAGAAAGATAGCTGGGCTATACACGTACTTACAAACTGTGTATGAAGTACTGTTTGTAAGCCAACAATGATACAAATGCCTCACTAAATGAAACTTTGAAGTTATGAATAACAAATGTAACACATTTAAAACCAATGTGGAAATATAAATAATAATAATAATAATAATAATGTGATACCAGTAATAATACGGGCGACTGGGACTATTTCAAAGAAAATACTAGAGCAACATACCAGGAAAACATGAAGTCAAGGAACTACAGAAAACAGCCACATTGGGCACTGCGTACATATTTCGGAAAGTACTAATGTAAAAGTACAATAGATTCAACACTGAAACTAACGATATAAGCACCCTGAATAGTAACAACAGAATAGCTGCAACACTGTATTCCCTAGGGACATAATTTGTCTCAGGAATATAGGTATAAGTACCCTGCATAAAGGAGATTATGATTACGATGATGATGATAATAATAATATCTATAACAAACCTACACTTGTGAGCAATAACAAAAAGAGTGTGACCTGCCTGTGGATTAAGTGGTACGACCATTTGAAGTGTCCAGTATGTAAAGATCTAACTGCACATCACTCTTTGGTAACACACACATTTCCTGTCTTGCATCAACTTAGAACAATGCACTATCAACACCTAAGAATGTCACCGATATTCAGGGGCGGTTCATCCGTGAGGGCAGCAGCCCTCCCAGAAATTGAGAAAAACTAAATGACATATCTTATGAAGTTTCGTTAGGAGATACAGACATTCTTTAAAAGACTATGAATGAAAACACTTTGAATGCAAACACCTGTGACGGACTCTAAATGCTATGAAGAACACATTGGGCTGTGCCATACCCAGATGTTGTGGATGGCTTCAGCACAGCTAGAGTGAGTGGTGGGAGATGCACTGAACTAGGTCAGTGGTCATTGCAGCCCAGAGAGTGTTTCAAGGAGAACTTGGTACATCTGTTTACATTTTCTAATGTTCCAAACATTGGCACTATGATAACGTATTTACCTAGCTGTTTTAAAAGTCATATTTGTGAATTTTTAAATTTCAGTACAGCAATATCCCCTCCTTAATGCTCAGGATACATTCAAAGAATGTGGGGGGCTAAATGAAACAGTGATACACAGGGTCATTATAACATTACATAAATGGGAATAGGTGAAAACACAAATATGAATACAAGTATAATAATAAAGAAACTGAAAGTGAAATAGTGGCAGCACAAGACCAGGCGCTACAAACAAAATACTATACAACAAAAATATTGAACACAGAGACAGATAGCAAGTGCAAACTTTGCCAACAATTTGACGAGACAATAGACCACATAATATCAGCATGCCCAATCTGGCAAAAGACATGACAGAGTGTGTGCACAACTACACTTCAACATATGCAAGGAAACATGGGTACAATTGGACACTGGTATGAACATGTGCCAAAATCGGTAGAAACACGTGAAGAAGGCAAGGTAACCATATTGTGAAACCAACAAATATAAACTGACAGAACTATCTCCAACAACAAACCAGATATTATAATCCATGATAATGAAAAGGGAACATGTATGTTAATAGCCGTTGTGATCTCAGGAGACAGAAATGTGATTAAAAAAGAAGCCGAGAAGATTCTAAAATATAAAGACCTTACAACAGAAATACAGCATATGTAGAATTTAAAAACAAAGGTGATACCAGTAATAACAGGGGCGACTGGGACTATTTCAAAGTCATTTAGAAAACAGGTGAGCAACATACCAGGAAAACATGAAGTCAAGGAACTACAGAAAACAGCCATATTGGGCACTGCACACATACTTCAGAATGTACCAATGTACAAGTATAATAGATTCAACACTGAAATTAATGATATAAGCACCATGAATAGTAACAACAGAATAGCTGCAATACTGTATTCCCTAGGGGCATAATTTGTCTCAGGAATATAAGTATAAATAGCCTGCATAAAGGAGATGATGATGATGATAATAATAATAATAATAATAATAATGAACTTTTTTGAGAAATTTTTTATGCAAGTCACTAAAATACACACAATTATATAAATGCAATGACTTTTATTGAGCAAACAAGTAACTTTTACATAATGAGCATTTTTTAAAATGATAGTCACTAACCTGAATTATATGCCAGACGAGGGACGAGCTGGAGGTCTGCTGCAAACCTCAGCTTATTCACGATGTAGGTGTCAATAGTTTTTTCTTGTTTAGTTTTCTTTCATGAAGAAGTTATCAGTAGCAGGATATCCTTTCAAGAACATCTCGGCCTGCCTTACAGATCCGCTCATAATCGTGGTCATTATCAATGGACTGGTCCAAGATTTGCTTGATAGCAGTGATGCTGTTGCTGACGAATTCTGTGTGTTCCCTCTTGTGCCTCAGAGGATGTAAATTCACTCTGGATGGATTGCTCTGCTATTTCTCGAAGCTTGTCACTGGTAGGACTTGCCACGGAACTGCAGCAATTCCTCAACATCATCTTTATTCGCACCGTCTAGTCCCAATTCATTGGCCAGTTCCACAGAGTTTTGGATGACCGTTTCCTCTTGAACCTCCTCTGAGTTGCTGCATGCTTCTGGCCATAGCTTTTCCATACTCCTTTTGGCAGTTTGGTGTCACTTCATTCCAGACTGCTCTCATATTATATGTGGCATTCATAATGTTGTAGTCCTTCTAAGCTGCCTGCTGGATTGTTTATCTTCACCATCTGTTTCCTCTGTGAGTTGCTTGAATGTGCAATTCAGGTAGTAGGCCTTAGAATTCGATATTACTCCCTGATCCAGCGGTTGTATTAATGACATTGTGTTGGGTGGAAGGTAAGCCACATATACAGAAATGCAGGTTCGAAGTCTTTCTACATTATCAGGATGGCCTGGAGCAACAACAATGCTTTAGGTTCGAAGTTGTGCTTCTAAAAATGGCGCTTCACAGACGAGTAAAAATGTGGAAAAGACCAATTTTTGAAAAATGCCAATCATCATCTATGCCATCTTATTTGATTCCCATATCACTGGTGGACTTGATTTTAAAATTCCTTTCACTGCTTATGGTGTTTAAGAATGATAACAGAAGCATCAGCTGTAACACTGTCACATTGCTCCCCAGCAACTGAGTTAAATTGTCCTTTCCAGCTTTGAACCCAGATGCGTTATTTTTTTTCCATGGGGGGGAAAAAAGGGGGGGGGGGGGGAAAAAAGAAAAAAGGAAGGAAAAAAACCATTTCTTCAGTTTAAGGACACCGTCAGGAGGACAGTTGTTTTCCCCCATTCCTGGGCGGCTTCCGGCCT
>Ga0123354_10009996_pt1 | contig 14578 bp, 11 predicted proteins | sample TergutLab28metaG_2_FD_97872 | JGI IMG/M metagenome (GOLD analysis project Ga0123354, IMG submission 97872) | Labiotermes labralis P4 segment gut microbial communities from Petit-Saut dam, French Guiana - Lab288 P4 | ecosystem: Host-associated > Arthropoda: Insects > Digestive system > Gut ... | reverse complement strand
GTTTCGGTCTGCGACCATCACCAGGGAGCTTACACTTGAGCCTAAGTAAAGTCGCATTTATAAAAGCAGTCGGTGAGAGCGCGTCGTTATGGACTGTGCGGTGGTGTGGCAGCATGTTATATCAAGTCCATAGTGATGTGTGTGTGTGTGTGTGTGTGCTCTGTGTGTTGTGCAGATTCAGACTGTCTCAATCTGCACAACACACAGCACACACACTTGACATAGCATGCTGCCACACCACCGCACAGTCCATAACGACGTATTGTTAATGACCATTTTATAAATGTGACTTCAGCTAGGGTCAAGTGTTAGCTCCCCGATGATGGTCGCAGACGGAAACATGTAGGGGCAATTTTAATGTAAGTTTTAATGTAAATTTTAGTGGTTTATAAGATTGATATAAAGTGCTTCTGTTGGTAAATGTAAGAATTTGATAATTTTTATTTAATTTCTTTGTTCCATCATAATTTGGGTATTTTAGCCCATAAATATGATGCATACTTATTATTTTAATAAATGGCCTAATTTAATGATTTCTCATTACCAGGATAATTGCATGCTCAAATGTACCCATGTTTTTTAATTGTTGTAAAAACAAGTGCCTGATGACGGTTCATGCGAACCGTAACATGTAGCAGTGGTGTGCTGGAAGGCATATTGTCGTTTGTTTATGTAATACTGTGTTTGCACATACCCACCATTAGACAGATCGGATGCGCTCAGCCCGTAGCTCGCCGGCAGAGTGACACAGTGCTGTGTGTAGCCCGCAGACACTTTCGAAATGGGAAAAAGTAAAATAAAAAAAAATAACAGTGTTTAACCCTACCTGTGACAAATCCGCAATGCAAAGCCTAAGCAAATCCGAAATCTTGTGAGACGTTCATTTATGAAGACAAATTACATTACTATTTTTTTTTAAATGTGCTAAAAACAGCGACAACCCAGCCTAGTTTGTAAATTGTATTTTATGAAGTTTTACAGTTCTTATTGCACATGACGTACAGAAAAATACAAAGGTTAAATAGTGCATGTAAAGACGTATATGTATTTTCTTCTGTCTGTGTATTGAATTTAATTTTGCCCGCGTGTAGACCAAATTTTGTCGAATTTGCTTACACCATATAAAAGCCTGAGCAGGCCTGATCCAGACCTAAGAATGCGTCCTAGTTCGAGGCACTGTGCAACATTCTGTAACATGCTCTTTCTTTTACCCCCAGGAGTTATCTCCACGACCAGTCCCCAGCCGGAAGACTATATATTTTCGGCTGTCCGCGACGGCTTCTGCAGTACAGGCACGGTTATACTACCTGAGTGTCGCCTCCGCCATTCGCATCTGATGAACCGCCATCATGTACTGAAAAAGGACACCTGAGATATCTGAGCAGCTGAGTGTTGTGTTCCGGGATATGACGTGTCGAGAGACGAGTTTGTGGGGTTCGTAATCCCTGAAGGTGGGATCAGTAAGACCCATCGAAACGTTCGTAATGCTATACCGATAGAAAGACCATCATATCCCAGAAAACCTGCATCTTGCAAGGGACTAACTTAACAAAGCGTCATATTATCATCAGCAGTTCACACTAAGCAGTTAAGTATAAAATTAAAGCTTTCCACACTGAGTCTCACGCAGTATATAGAACGTCCATTTATTTTTACTTATGTACTTCATGTAGCCAGTGCTGCAGATGGTTATCTAAACCTGCCAAGAGATGGCAGAACGGGACCGTACATTGACAATACCACACATCGCACATATACAAATACACACTCTACCATTATGCGAGATTTCAGGCTTCGGCCGCGAAGTAGTTTGAGAACTGCTGTTGTCTGGGCTATTATGCAACGAGTAGTGGTAATTCCATAATGACGTTTCGGGACAACCTATCGGGCCCATCATATGGGACCGATAGTTTGTCCCGAAACGTCGGTAAGGAATTACCACTACTCGCTGCGTAATAGCCCGGAGACCGCCGTTCTCAACACTACCCCTAGTTGCAAAATTAAAGGAGTGTAAATTTCGAAGGAAAAAGTATGCACCCTGAGACTGAATGTACGGAATTCGAACAATGATTTTTCTATCACAATGGCCACGTGCAGATTTTTGGACGTGGGGGGTGTCGTGAGTTCGGATTCAATTCGTGGTTTCTGTGAATGTAAGTACTGTTGGCGCCTAGCGGTGGGACAGCCACGAATCGAAAAAAAACCCAGCGGACACACCCAAAAAATTAAACTAAACATACACCACGTATTTAAAACGGAATAAATCTTCCTCAAAATCACCACAAATCGTTCGGGCGTTAGTAAGAATGTTGAGGTTCAACCTACATGCACGTGTAATACCATACTGCCTTATCGCAATTATTTTGGGTCGCTTACTAACATGGTTAATGGACCGACAGGTGGAGCACTCTCTCGGAAATATCTTGCACTACGTAGGGTCGTTGGCGTGGCGGTTCGACAATCGATAGTATGTCGATACGGTTGCCATCGAAATGGGAACGAAATTTGTACGTACGTGTACGTGTACTTCCACGTGTGTGTGTGTGTGTGTGTGTGTGTAGAGCCCATAGTAATCTGAAGACAACTGGCGGAATGTCGTGAAAAATGGAGGATGTCAATTTGGATTCTTAAAAGAATCATACCAATATAGAGGAGGTAGGAGGGATGTCTGAGGTGGAAAATAAACTATACGTCAATTGTCGTACGCTTGCGAAGTTCTGTGTGGTTATAAATGTTTGGAAAATATACTTATGGCATTCTTGTTAAGATGGATCCATCGATACAGCAACAACATGGACGACAGCTTGTTGTTTCTTCGTTTGATAACCCTTACGAAAGGCTCCTGTCAGTAAAAGAAGTTTATGTCAGTCTATATGTTTGACACGGAACGTTTTACCTGTCGTATAACAAATATGACAGAGATGTTCAGAGTTGAGGTTAGGTCTGGCAGCTGTAGACACGAGTTGGTGGTAATTAGCCACGGATGTGGTTTACTGTTGCGTATTTATTAACTTACTGATTATTTATGTTTGGAACTGCAGATTAATACATATGGAGGAAAATGTATTGGATTCCTCCCGAAATTCTCTTTATGTGATAATTCATTACATCGATGTCTGGGGTCACATGTGCTCCGTTTCTCAAATGACGGACCTGTTTAAGAATACACCCTGGGGGTATCTCAGAAGAGAGGCGCTCAGAATATTTATATGGAAGACAGGGAATAGTTTAGGAGAAGGTTGGAAGAATTTACGTGAATTTCTTCAAAATTCGTGTTATTCAACAAATATTTGGGCGATCGAATTATTTGATGACTTACACAGATCATGCCTGAGGAGGGTGAGAAATGTTCGCGAACATTCAATGGAAAAGTTGAAAAGACGAGACTATTTTGTGTACGACGCAGGGCTATAGACAGGTGGTGAGGCGTAGTCGGTTTGGATGGCCAAGGGATAGACGCTTTTCTCCGGATCGTCCAGACCAGCTCTTGGCCTAAAAAACCTGTTATTCAATGGGCACCTGAACGTCTTTCCGTGAGGGTAAAACGGCAGGACGTGAAGCCGATCACTCACCTGTATCTAGTGCGGAGCTATACCTCCAGTTCACAGCATTCCTTCATGGCGTGCACAGGGACAAATTTCAGTTGAAGTTGAGGGTAACGTATTAAATGGAGCCCGAATAATTTGTGTGTGTGTGTGTGTGGGCATACGAACCGGGTTCAGCTGGCTCAGGTCAGGGACTAGTTGTGAGCTGTTGTGGTAGATCTAATGGTTATTCCCATTACATAGCATGCGGGGAATTTTTCGACCAGCTAAGCGACTATGAGCTTTTCAAGAGTTATCAATTCAGGAATCGTTACTTATTTGCCAGGATGGGCTGTGTGTGTGTGTGTGTGTGTGTGTGTGTGTGTGTGTGTGTGTGCGTTTTTGTTTTTGTCTTTGTCAGATCTGCTAAACGTGTATTTACGTTGAGGTCTTTCAGGGGCGGATCCAAGTTTTGTGAGGTCTGAAGCTTATAAAATTTGGGGGCCCTCTTTAAGAAAAAGAATACAAAATTAGGCCTGAAAGTGAATGTTTATTTACAATGAGACAAGAAACCACAACAAACTACAGATTAAAAAACTGACAAAATACCACAAATATAACGAAATCCAGAAAAATAGCATAATATTTGTATTGATTAACTGCGTGACACACATCTATAGTACTTAACCGATTTGGCTAAAACACCTTACTTTTGCAAATTTTTAAAAAACATGGGGACAACGTGAACACACTGTTAGGGACCCTCCCAGGGCCTTGGAAGGGACCCGTGCAAGTGAAGGGCCCTGAAACTTGAGCTTCATTAGCTTCAAGGTAAATCCGCCACTGAGGGCTCTTTTCTTCTCGGATAGTGCAGCGTGTCGTTTGGTAACTGGCACCCAGTCGCCCATTGGTCCGACGCAGTATTCCAGAAGAACGGAAACATCAAAGGCACCGCTGCTACAGCTTAAAAAAGTAACAAAGTATTTACATTTTACTGAAAGGTCGCGGGTTCGATCTCATCGGATATGATTACCGTAACAACATGTCCGGCGATACCTAACCTAACTCTTTAGTAAAGAAAAAATGTAAAAAGGTACTCTAAAGTCCTGAGCTGCCTGATGATCTGTTCTGATGAAGACAAGACTTTATTTCATAAAATACTGCGCTTTAACTTCACACCTGCTGAGTCCTATTTGCATACTGTCAGCTGTGCAGACACACGTTTACCTTGCATATACAATTACCCATTACAACAACAAGATACTCAAGGTCATTTGTGCTGTTAGTTTATTATTTATTATGACTTAACGCCCTTCGCTTCGCCTCTGCAGGCTCATTCATTTTTAGGTGCATTTGCAAAATTGCGAAAAGCAACTATTAGCTTCGTCATGTCTGTCCGTCAGTCCGTCTGCGTGGAAAAAAACTCGGCTCCCACTGAACGGATTTTCATGAAATTTGATATTTGAGTATTTTTCTAAAATATGTCCAGAAAACTCAAGATTCGTTAAAATGCAACAACAACAATAAAGAAGCACGCACATTTATGATCATATCTCGTTCATTTCTTCTTAGAAAGACAAATGTTTCAGACAAATTTGTTGAGAAACACAAAACACATTGCCGGATAGGCCGTAGATGACGATATAGCGCACACGTATTGCATGCTGCGTACCTAAGGCTATAAAAACACACTCATCACACGTAATATATACTCATTGCTTTCCCACTGCAACAGTGGTCTCAAGAACGCGCCTCAGTGTTACATTACACGTACGTTACCGGTCTTGTTCATCCTTCTGTAAAAAAAGACGCCTGTGAAGATTCATAGAGTTCGTCACTGAAAATTTCTCATGGCACCTCTAATTACATAGCAGGAGCATTTCCTGGGGGTAAAGGCGGCCGGTGCGTAAGGCTGACAACCTACCACAATCCTGTCTGCCGTTTCACGAAATCTGGGAACCTTAACTTCCTGGAACCCTCTGGGCCACTCCAGGCCTGTAACGGGACTGCTTTACCTTTACCTTTACCTTTCCCTCTAATTACATCTGTATCTTTGTTAAATTAATATTTAAAATTTTGTTTTTGTTACGGTCGCAAAATTTCTTCGTGATATGTGTCTGTCCGTCCGTCCGTCCGCATGGAAGAACTCGGCTCCCACTGGACGGATTTTCTATTAAGTGTAATATTTGAATAATTTTTTGAAAATCTGTCGAGAAAATTAAAGTTTCATTAAAATCTGATAAAGAGAAGGGGCTCTTTCCCTGAAGATCTATGTACATTTGTGATAGTATCTGGCCGAACTCTTTGTAGAATGGGAAATATTTCAGAACAAAGATGTAGAGAAGATCACAAAACACATCTTGTGTTCCCCAACGTTTGTCCTAAAATCGTGCTCTTATATGAGATAATGTGGAAATATCAGTAGAACCGGACAGGCCACAGATACAATATACGGCGCATGCGCTTTGCAAGATAGATAACTAAGGCTGCAAACAAACACTCAGAATGTGTAAAACTTGCTGTTTTTCCACGGCAGCCATGGTTTACGAACGTGTCTCGATGTTACGCTATAAGTTCTTACACACTGGAAACCTATATATTTCAGTGAGTGTAGTGACTGGACCGCATTTTGTGATGCGGGAGAATGTGGGTTTGATTTATTCTTGGAGCAGATATTTCTCACGATGTCCAGAAAATCTTTAGGATTTATCCTGCTTCCTTGTTTACCGATGTCTATATTCTGATGTGTAGAGTAGAAGCAGCGTGAAGCTAAACGTTCATTTGAATCTGTTGTCGAGATTAGAAAAGTATGGACCTCAACCTGTAATTCTCATATTCTTTCTTGATGTCGTGGAATTGAAATTATTTGATTATGGGGGCTTGTTAAATATTTCAGACAAAATTATTTTTTAGGGAAAGTAAAAAAATTTGTCTCAGTGCTTTACTTCATATTGTATAATAAAGCAAAATTTTAATGCTTAACGCGAAGTACCCTCCAGAGGCTAGAAGATTTTTTCCTTTCCTGTGCGTTACAAATAACTGAAGGTAATGAATTCTGTTATGATTTTCTAAGAATCTGTAGGTGCAACATCCCCGTTGTGTTATAAACAATTAGGGAGGGGGTGGGGTACGTCAAAACAAAACTGTCTTGTATCTTACTTTATTATGCTGTCGACGACGACATGTTTCGGCTACTGTGGGCCATCTTCAGGTAGCAAAAATGTATATAGAGGAAAACTATACAGAATGTGATCATAGTATACATTTTTGTGACCTGAAGATGGCCCACAGTAGCCGAAACATGTCGTCGTCGACAGCATAATAAAGTAAGATACAAGACAGTTTTGTTTTGACGTACCCCACCCTCTCCTTAGGTTTCTAAGAACTTGCATATCACAGATTCTGAGGAAAAGACTTTGGACGAAAATTTAGGCGGCTAAAGGTCGCGACCAAAAAAATATATTTTTTAAAGACACTACGGACAGAATCGAATAATGTGCATATGAAAATATCAGAAGTTTTTCAAGAGCAGTTTGAAACATACACCTGATTTCTGTTACGCAGATCTTTGGGATGTGGTATACAAAATCTAAGAGAGAATTTTGCCTCAGCGCGTTTGTACTCCTTCCGTTATTACTACATTAGCAAATAGGGCTCATTCATTTTCCGACTTCCAAAACAGCTTTATGTTACTGTGTTACTGTAGCGGCAATATGAATCTCTATATCCAATGTCACTGCGTATCGTTATAAGACATAATTCGAAGTCAAATACAGTCACTTCTAATATCTCATATTCGTGGATATTTGTTTCAGACTAGAAAAAAAAACCCCCGGAGAGATAAGATGAAGTGGAAGAAAATTCTGATTGATTTCCAGCCAATATTAATTTAAGCCCAAGACAGGAATAAGATGGAAGGATGTGATTTTTAAAATTGCAAGCAATTAAAGGCGGCTTTACAATGAGGCGTCTGGTATGAGAACCTGAACAAATATCTTTGTTGACAATAGTATTTCTTCAAAACAACATCTCATAAACGCATAAACAACGTCATATTTAAAGATTGCTCTCTTCTGTAATGTTACATGGTGTCGTCTGATGGAAATTGTGAGTTCTTTATATTGCCCATTCTGTGGATTGTACTTCAGTTACAACAATTTTAACCAACAAAAGCACACAAACGTCGTTTAATTCACAATAATATTTTTATTTTTAAAAGATTAAACTGCTACGTGTTTCGGCCTTACTGGTCCATCATCAGGGAGTAATTAATTGTTGTTGTGAAATACAGTTACTAAACAATATTTGATCTGTTGCATATATGGAAGAACTGGTAGGATTCTATATACATACAGGTAAGTAGGTAGGTTTTACACTTTTTATAGGCCACGAAGGCCCTTAGGGTGAGTAGAGGTATAGCTCTACTCTTTCTAGGACCTCGGCACTGGGTGGGGGTGGGGGTCAGCCCCACGCCCCGGCCGCCTCTACCCCCGGGAAAGACCCGGTACCTATTTTACAGGAGGATGGACGGGCGGAGAATCTCGCCCCACCGGGATTCGATCCCGGACCGTCCAGCCCGTAGTCAGTCGCTATACCGACTGAGCTACCCGGCCTACCTATATATATATATATATATATATATATATATATATATATATACCAAACGATTTGTTTAAGAAGTGTATATTGACAAGGGACATCCAAGCAGTAAGGCGTAAAGACAGGACTACGTGTCTATCGTGTGAGTTACTGAGTGCGTTGTTACACAACCACATACAAAATAGTACTGTATGTTCAGTATGGCCTTGTTCTCCAGGACATTTTATTTCCTACGATCACGTGATGGGTCTGAATTAGTGACTCCGTTTCTGCAGCGGAACTCGTAACCTCCTGTTTATAATTGTTACCACGTGGCAGCATCAGGTACGTTTCAATGGACGCTGCTTGACAGAATTACCGTCCTTGGAGTCGACAGACCTCACCTTTACTCTATGGTGCAACCTTCACAGAGGTCATTGTCTTCCTTCAAATGTTTACTTCTCGCCCTCCATTTTGTTCATTATTAACTCTCTCTCTCTCTCTCCTCCTTCAGGTACCATGCTGATACTCTTTGGTCTGTTTCGAACGAAAATTGACTTTTAAAACAGTGTGGACTTCAAGACTTTGGTACGAATAATTTGGATGGAGGAATGATCCCTTTAGGTGTACGTATAAATACAACATAGGCCCTAGCCAAAACTACTCATAAATAGAGCAAATTACGTGACCGTCATATGAAGGGATGCCACAATATTCACGCGCTACTCCACGGCCCCTTTTTTCGTTTGTAATTATCTAGCAGTCTATCACAAAAATGATTGCTCATTTATTTCAGACAGTCCACGTTTAACGTTACACCGTACGCCGTTATCCTGGTTCAACAGCGACGCACTGTGGTGACGTAAGATTCTACGAGATTTGCTGGGACTGGGATGATGATGTTTTCGCTGGCGAAAGGCCAGACTGCGGCTCAGTTGTTGAATATCTGTCGCTCTTCGCTCTGTGTACTTTAGTGGCCTTATGCAGTGTTCTGTAACTTGACCTCTGCATCGTGTCATCAGTATCGTTACGAAGGCACGCTAGCAGTTTTAGGAAAGTCGTATCAACTGACACATGAGGTCGCTTCGTCCCCCACTTCGTTCATATTTCAAAACATTCAAATACGTCATTCCTACACCTTTTCAGGAAATCCTGGACACTTCCTATTCGATGAATTTTAGCACAGTCGTGTACTTACATGTTGAATGTTTATCTACACTGTCCATTCTTTCGTATGTTTGTTTGACGTATATGCTAATAGAGAAACCTGATACGCGTGATAAGTAGCTGTACTGAACTAGTACAGTGAGGTGTGATGTTGGCTACGAAGTTTCGCAAGATACAGAAGAAAGTCAAGCGGCTATTACTGTTTCTTTAGTAGTAGTAAGTAGTAGTAATATCTGAAACGAATTATTTGCAACTTACTTTACGAAACCTCTTGTGTTTATGTCATGTAACCTCTAGCACAATTATGACGGTAATAGTAATGCCATAAATGTGTACCTATTTCCTTTTCTTTTTCCAGGTGGAAGACGTTTAAGGCCTGATGAGATCTGTCGCTGAGCAGAGTATCAGTGACCCGTGGAAACATAGTTAGCCAACCACTGGTGCCTATGTTACGTAGTTTCAGAGGTTAATTTAGAACTGGAAGAGTCTAGAGGGGTCAATACGTGTGTGATGAAAAAGCAGAAGAAAGAGATCAATAAGGAAAATTCTGTTGGCTCGCTGCTCAGTCAGCAATAAGAATTTATAAATGGTTTACATTTTCAACACAAGACTGAATCTGCACCAACCTGAAAACCTCAAGCCTTATACTTCCAAGATTTTATGATGGTGCATCATAGTTAGCTTTAAATTTCTAAGCATTTGCCCATATCTTGGATAAAATTGAATGTATCAGTAACTGGAGGGCCTTCACAAATGGAGGGACGATGTTAATTTCAAAGTACTTTGGACAATTCGTTCTTCCGTTGCGCAGAATAAAGCTGGGAGTCGACTTTGAGAGCGTTAGTTGTGAAGACACTCTCGACGTTACAGAGAACAGGGGTTTATCGTGACGGAGATTTTTAAACGTGAAACCGCTGAGTAAATGCGAAGCAGCATTGTCTGTAGAGTAAGGCATCATCTTTAAAATGAACTTTCTCAAATTATTATTATTATTATTATTATTAAGATAGCTATTATTGGCGGATTGTCCACCTACGTTTGCGGCGAGGGTGTACATGCTCTTGCGATGGATGTCTGGAAGCCACATTCGTTAGTACTAAATTTACGACACCAAATTCCCCGACATGGTTTAGCAGTCGCCTTTGTCCAGGCAGTATGTCTTAGGATCCTGAGAGTACATTATTGCATGCCCCATCGAGAATACGGTGTACCTGCACATTTTTGCCATCCAGGTTTCTAAAGTTTTCGTTCGCGCTCCCTGCAGCTCTGTTAGTTAGTGAATCTAGACTAGCCAAGCCTGAAATTGCAAGCAGAAAAGTAGTAATTGTGGTGATTAATCATATTCAGTTATTAGGAGTACAATTAACGTCTGAAAACAGTTTTATGGCAGAGATGAGGCGGAAGAGATACACGGGCGTTATGGTGATTGCAACTGTTGCTTCGCGAGATACAATAAGACTAGTGATTAGAATCCCATTATGAACCGAACACAGTACCTGTACTAACTGTACTAATCGTGCAGCCCGAAGTTCATGCACATGCATTTGGACACTTCTAGTCAATGGTCTGCTGTTGACGTTGATTACAGTAATTACTTGAAATTAAAACCGAAATAACTCACCAAATGCCGAGCGTGATACTTGCCTGTTTGTAATTTTTTAGAAGTGCTATTTTAGATAGGAGCCTCGAAAGGTGTATAGTTGGGCTATTGTTTAGGAAATGAGAAGCAGGTCTTCAGTACAGCGAACACTTTATAGTGGGTCCAATGTTTGAGCCTAAAAGAGTCAGGATTGGAAGAAATCCACCAGTGTTATTGTTACACACAGTATACGAGGCCCTAGCCTATGAAACCAAATGCATATTTGGGATTTCGGGTCATAAAATTTGACCCTGTAATGCTGGATTCATGAGGCAGCCTACTTGTCGTCACCTGGTTCACGAATATATACGAAACTGTAGGACCAGCCAGATGTACAGGTCCAGTCATGAAGTGAATCCGGGGATAACAATAATCAAATGACTGGAAGCATTGTTCGTTATTTAGCGTTAAAACGGCAAGAAAGATCTCGATTCAAACTGCAAAAAGGACACAAATTGGGACCTTAAGAAGTTAAGCGAGGAACTGAGTATAATATTAAAAGGGAAAACGAAAGCAACTAAATTGTTCAACATTTCAACGCAAAATTTAAGAGAAAGTAACAAACAGCATGCTGGTCTGTACCACAGTGTAGGGTTCGTGTTATGGGAATTTTAAGAACGACACGAAGTCAAAGATGGCAGAAGTTGTGACGCATTAGACGCCGACACTGGCAATGGAAATGCAAAATTTTCAATCTCGATTACTCGTTAGGCCAGCGGTAACGAAGAAACGCCTCATCCCAAAGTGGGCACGGACACAAATCAATAGCGTTAAGCGAATTTTTCCAGTCGATTGAGGGTACCGCACGGGCGTGAAACTGTTCTGTCGGGGTGAAGGTTCAAGCGACAATCTTACAGTTCACGGAACTGCCTAGATCTTTCTGTAGCAGTAGCGTATACATTCGAATAGATCTTACTGCTTGTAGCTGGGTAGCCAGCATTTCTGAGCCAAGTCGTGTATTTCCTCCCAGCCAGCACCGCATCCTTCCTGCATGTATCTTAGCCAAATTTGGAAACCACGCAATTAGAGCAAATTAGTAATTGAATAGTTGGCGAATTTTTATATATCAGTATCACCTGATGGCAGCAAAGATACGGAAATCAAGGAATTTTTAAAATCCCAAACTAGGTTATTATGCCAGAACGGTCTAGGCAGTATTACTAATCCCTTTGGGATACCGTTACAAGTTTTTCTTGCAGCCCTGGGATACAGATTCAAACCGCACGAGGTAGACCGTAGGAGAAAGATACGCAAGTGGGATCGTCAGAGTGTAGTTCAAAGGCGAGACGAAAGCACCCCCAGTTACATAGCAGTTCAACACCGCAAGTTTCGACGCAATTCAGTGACAGAAAGCCACGGACAGTAGCCGTAATGTACCGGTGGCAAGACTGCAAGTGGAGGTGCAGAACTTGCAGTCGCAAATTCTCGTCAGGCCAACGGCAAATAAGAACTTATTTCTAATTTCTTTAATCCCCCAGATTGTCAGGGACTGAAACTGCAACTCCACTGAGTGAGGTTTCGAATCTATAGAGGGTATCACTTGTGACCGAAATTGTAGGAACGCGGATAAAATCCGGTTAAAGATCTTACAGCGCACAGGAGCTGTGGAAACTTTTTGTAATAGTAAAATGGAAATACATGAGGTCGATATTTGTTATGCAGGCAATTGAGAGATTCACAGGCTACAGTTGGAAGAGTTTTACCAGGTAATGGACGTCGAGAGAAAGAGATGAATGTAAAATCGGACGGCTATAAATACGCGTGAAAGACGTCCGTCAACAAAGACGGCGCGGTAAAGCGACGTCAAAACAGATCACAGTGGACGGGGAATGAGATAAAAATATTGTTTAGTCTATTGGTGTTATGCTTAGACTTTTTTTAGCCCCACGAATCCTCTGCCTATGAAGTTACATAAAGCTTATCTTTGGGTATAATTTGGTGCGTTTTTCAAGAATAATAATGTGGTACCTTCCCATGGATGCTCGTAATTAAACAAAGCGCTTTACCGTCACACAATACACCAAACAAAGCGCTTCACCGTCACACAATACACCAAACAAAGCGCTTCACCGTCACACAATACACAAAACAGCGCTTCACCGTCACACAATACACCAAACAGCACTTCACCGTCACACAATACACCAAACAGCGCTTCACTGTCACACAATACACCAAACAAAGCGCTTTACCGTCACACAATACACCAAACAAAGCGCTTTACCGTCACACAATACACCAAACAAAACGCTTCGCCGTCACACAATACACCAAACAAAGCGCTTTACCGTCACACAATAACCAAACAAAGCGCTTCACCGTCACACAATACACCAAACAGCGCTTCACCGTCACATAATACACCAAACAGCGCTTCACCGTCACACAATACACCAAACAGCGCTTCACCGTCACACAATACACCAAACAGCGCTTCACCGTCACATAATACACCAAACAGCGCTTCACCGTCTCACAATACACCAAACAAAGCGCTTCACCGTCACACAATACACTAAAAAAGTAGGCCCCATATTTTTATGTCATTTTTTAAAAGCATCGAGACAAACTCTAAGCAACTTAATACAGCCGAAATACTTTTGGGCATAAAAAAAACAAATAACAAAAATAATATTTCAAGTCTCTGAGATGTCATTCCTGCAAACTGACACATTACATTTCGTACGTAATAAGAACCAACAAAATGCACACTTTTTGCATTTATGTTTTAACATAATTATAGCGTGTTCGACACGTTTCGATCGTCCAAGTGTTCATCCTCAGGAAGACTTGTACACGGAGTTTTATGGTATTTCATGCTGAAATTATAAAGAAAGGCTATATCAATTGTTTAAAAGGCAATTCATATAGCCTTTTGTTGTGATTGTAATATTGTATTATAATTGTCTAAAAAAAATTCATATGGCCTTTCATTATAGTTTCAGCATGAAATACCATAAAACTGCATGTGCATGTTTTCTTGAGGATGTGAGGATGAACACTTGGGTATTCGAAACATGTCGAAGACATTATAATTAAATTAAATCATTAATGTAAAAAAGTTTGCATTTTGTTGGTTCTTATTACATATGCATATCACAATGCACGGTTCAAAAAACGTAAAGATTATATTTCGTATTTATACAATTTTACATTTCTATATTTTACTCGACTAGCCCTGTGATTACCAAGTCGAGACATGCACGTCGCTACAGGCAATTATTTGCCACTGAAGTTCTGCCGGAAGGCATATTATAATATACTTATTTATTAAACTCAAAGTTTCGATGAGTGCCCGGTAGATGGTAGTAACATTTTGTTTTCCACTCGAGTGCCTTCTGTGTGTGTGTGTTTTTTGAATTCGTTTATTACACAGCATGCCCCATTACACAGTAATATTACATGCTTTACATAACCTAAGTTTTAATTGACAGTCATTTCAAATCTGAAAGTTCTGAAGACTTAACAAATTTTACAAAAAAATTTTGGTAATTATTAATGAGTGTTTCATTCGTTGCAGGCCAATTGCCACCATTGTTTTTTAGTCTAATAGTCCGAGTCTGTATAAGTATGATTTTATGTTACCATGTCCTGTTAGCATAGTAGTTAACTCTGGAAATATCGGTATTTTCTGTGTTAGCCTCTTTCTCACTGATGGGAAAAAAGCTTT
>Ga0123354_10009993_pt1 | contig 14580 bp, 8 predicted proteins | sample TergutLab28metaG_2_FD_97872 | JGI IMG/M metagenome (GOLD analysis project Ga0123354, IMG submission 97872) | Labiotermes labralis P4 segment gut microbial communities from Petit-Saut dam, French Guiana - Lab288 P4 | ecosystem: Host-associated > Arthropoda: Insects > Digestive system > Gut ... | reverse complement strand
GTTCATCCCCCCCCCCCCCCCCCCAATATTCACAGTCGTCGCTTCTGTTTTTTTCTTCATACGAGTTATGGAAATGGAAGCAAAATTTTGGTGGGCCTACCACAGGAAGACGTCGATTTTTAAGAACAAGATAGATTAATTTTGTAAAATTTGGTGCGTTACCGAGTTCTAAGTTTATTGATGATATTCTCTAACAATAAAACCAACTAGATGCACTAATTTCTCAAATTTATTTTTGGAATGAAACTCTACATGTTTCGGGCAGTTCCTCCGTCCATCATCAGGATTTTTTCACTGTACACGCAGCAATGGCATATGTGCTGACAGCTTGCGAGCAGGATCAGGATGGAACGTCGTGATCCTGCTCGCAAGCTGTGTGTACAGTGAAAAACTCCTGATGATGGACAGAGGAACTGCCCGAAACATGTAGAGTTTTATTCCAAAAATAAATTTGAGAAATTAGTGCGTCTAGTTGGTTTTATTATTATAATTTATCACGATGCACGTTCACCTGAACGTCAGTATGTTGATGACAGGCAAGAACATAGAAATTCCAAGCTAAAATTAAAAGTTTAACGCCTTGAAGTAGGTTAAGTCTTTCCTTTTTTACATTATTGATTATTATCGCTGTAGATTGCACGTGACAATGAGTGCTTTGCCGAATGTGTGCTTTTGTTTCAGTACGGTAAAAAGCAATTTTTACAGCCTAAATGGCGGAAGTGCCCATTCCCTCTTAAAATGAACTGTACTGAAATCATGCATATGTTTCACTTTATTGTATACATAATTATTATTATTATTGACATCAATTTATCTAAATTACTGCCATTTATAAAGCTGATTAATGTACATGCAGATAATTTGTCTTGATGTCGCTGTTTTGTATGCAGATAAAATTCTATAGCGAAGACATTTTAGTGAATTTGTCAAATATTAATACAAAACCAAATGCAAGATAATACGAATTTTAGTATGATGTATGGTTGTGTGCAGGACGCAGAAGGTTTGACATATCGGATTTTGTCACACTTCGTACAAATATTGAGCATCCGGTCTCTTTATTTTATATTTAGCCTGATGACGGCTTATGAAACATCCCGAAATATGTATCCTATATATTTTCATTATGTGTTTCTTAATAAATGTGGGGGGTTTTTTTTTTTACTGAAGCATCCACTTAATTTTTACTTGTCCATCACGCCAAAATTATGTTCTAAATATTCACGGATGACACTTCTTTATTTAAAACTGCAGTGCCGTATAATGATCGTGATGCCGGACAACGCAGCAGCAGTGAACGCTTTCGCGCTGTGTATTGCAAAATAAGTTACTAGCATAGCAACAAGACCAGGGACGTAGAACGGAGAAAGCGGCCAAGAGATAAACCGTTTTTTCTGTAGGCCTCTGTGCAATGGAAGGCAGCCCCCCGTGTCAATGTGTCACCTTTAATGAATGAACTGTGGCTAAAGACTCCGTCTCCTTGACACTGCTGAGCTATAAACGTAAATAAACGTTAGTTACAGCTATGAAAATAATAGATTATCGCCTGATAGAACTAGCACGGGCCGGGTGCTGTGATCCACGCTATGACGCTTCACTTCGCCTCGCTGCTTGGCTGGCCTACTTACCCGTCCACGCATGCGCCGACACATCACACACGAACAGTTAACGTGTCGACATGACCGCGACTTAACACTGACCCACTTGTGTGCTTGTTGAATGAGAACACCAACATAGCCCATGTTACGTAAGTTATCAGTCATTCGAATTTTTAGTGGATTTGTACATACATTTTCTCCCCAACCCCCCATTTTTGTGTATATTGACGTACGATAATAGAGTTTCAGCAAGCAGTTTTTACTGGAGTATTTATGAATGTTAAATCTTTTGAATCCTAGTGAGCACCGGTTTCAACATTATAAAATTCTGCCGCAGAGTGTGTTCATGTTTTTCTCTGTACAGCATTAACGGATTTGTGTCCGTACTGTGGTGTCTTCTGTGTGAAGTAGCAACTGAATCCTTGCGTATTGTTAAGGTCAGTTTTATTATTTTTCTTAAATAGTCCGTGGCTGAAGAGGTTAATAATGGTCCTCTTACCGCGGAGGCCGGGTTTCGATCTCAGTTCATTCCGTGTGAGATCTTTGTGACGGACAAGGCATTGCTGGGGCAGCTTTCTCTCCGAGTACAGTAGGGTCTCGTTTTACGACGGGGTTACGCTCACGAATATTTGGTTGTAAATCGAATCGTCGTAAAACTAGTACTATTTAAATGGTTAAAACTGAGATAGGTTCATGGACCTCACAAATTAGTAAAATAGTTTTATAATTTACAATATTTCTTTACATTATGACATACAGTTTTCGTTTAATGAATTAGGTATATAGAAAATTACACAGGTAATTGAAAAAAATATCAATCTAATAGCTTTTAATTTTGTTTAAGAACGCCCAGGCTGTGGCTCAGAAGACATCAAGAAAGAATGTAACGTCAACTGTTTTTGAATTTTTCTTCTTTTCCGTCTCTTTGACGGACGTCGTGGGTCGAAAAATCACAAACAACTTAAAAGATCTTCACTAAAATAGAAAAAGAAGAAACACATGCACACCGGAAAAAAGCTAGAAGCGCACTAAGTAGAGGAAGGACGCTTGAGTTGTGACAGTGATGCACCACAAGTCGGGAGTGCTCGGTCCGTCTCGACAAGGGTCGTAAAAGTGAATCGTCGTAAAACGAACCGTCGCAGAACAAGGTCCTACTGTACTTCTGTTTTCCCCATGCTCATATCATTCTACCAACGCTACATACTCATCGTCATTTACACGTTGCCCTTTTGCCCTTACCAGACGGACAAACGGGCGAAGCTTGGGAACTTTCCATATAGCAGTGCTGTTTTGTAAATCGGGGAGCATTGGATAGACCTTGGAGGAGTTAAAGCACTAAGGTCGCCACGTTATTGTCGTTCTGGTATCCACTGCTACTGCATAGTGGCGAATTTCATGATTGGTACTAGCTGATTCTTACGAACACGGCTGTGAGTATGCGCGGTCCATAAAAGGAGAATTTCTTGATCACCTGAGCCACCGTTGTTTTTCGAGGACTCTGCACTGTTTATTAACGCGCGTTTTGGTTTTTGCTGTAACCTCTTCCTGTAATTTTGGTTAATTTATTGGTGGGGAAAGCTAATGATCCAAAGGCTGTGATGGTTTGCAGTAGCGCTGTTGCTTTTAACAAAATCTTTCAGACCATAAAATACGTTGAACAGAATGCATGTTGCAGGGTTATTAAAACCGTTGTGTACATCAGGGTTTAGAATGTGGCTAATGCATCCTTGCAGAAGCTGTTGTTTCCAGAGGAATTAGTAACGGTACATACGGAACAGCGCATGCGTGCTCCACTATTTCGTCAGTGGAATGCAGGACACTTTCAGTACGAGTACCGTTTCGAAGGAAGTCACCCATAGCCGCAGTAATAACAAGAAAACGAAAAGGAGGAATGACCTCAATAAATAAAGCAATCTACTTCCAGAACTTAGGAAATTACGCCTATCTTATCTAAAACCTTCCTGTCAAGTACATCAGAGAACATTCTTTTGGTATATCCAAGATTGTCAGTAGAATAATGTCGGTGAATGTGCAAATGGTATTTGTTTACAATAAAATTATTGTCAGGCCAAGTTGTATTTTTACTATTGATCTGTGAAGACAAGTACATTTGTTTAACTATTTAGGAAATATGATATCTTATGAAGGATAATTGGACATTGTTAAAAATTAAATAACTTTTTGAAAATTAAAGGTATTTTAAATAATGTGTTTAGACCACAAAAACCCTTAAGAAAACAAGAATAAAACTACGCAATACACCAGCCCTTCCAGACTTGTTATATAGCAGCGAAACTTGGACTCATAAAGCAAATGACGCCAGAAGAATAACAGCAACAGAGATGAAGTACATGAGAACAGCAGGAGACACTTGGACAGATTACAAAACAAATGTACAAATTGCAAAGGAGCTAAAAATAACACCAATTTCGGAAAAATTACTGGAATACGAGAGAAGCTGGGTACAACATGTAAATAGAATGCTTCGAAATAGATTACCCAGGGTAATGAAACACTGCTCCCCAACTGGCAGAAGGAATCATGGTAGACCTTTGAAGAGGCTTCTGGATGCGTGAGACCGGAACGGGTCAAGAAGTGGCCCAACTCCATGAAAGATATGATGATGATGATGATGATCTGTGAGGTTAGCATGTGTGTTATGATTAACCGCGAAGGGAATGGAAGGATACGTTATCCAACCTTTTCTTGAAACAGTAAGTCTTGGTAGTGCTGACATTTATGCAGCTAATTGGCGACACATATATAGGGGATTTGTGTTTATGTAATGTACTTGTGTAACATCTGTTGGAGACGTGTGTCGTCGTAGGGGTTTATTTTAAAAATTCCACGACGAAATTGTTAAAAAGAGAAATGCAAAACATTTACACTAAATTTTTATCGTTGCACCGTGCATTTTGTTATCTATAAAGTTCACACACCAACAAATGCGCTCTTTATTAAATTATATAAAGTTTTAAAATTTACGTTAAAAATCACTTTGACTTGCTCCTACATGTTCCGGTCTGCGATCATCATTAGGGAACCTTCATTAGAGCCTAGCTAAAGTTATATTTAGGTTAAGATTGGGTAAAAAAAAAACTACGTCGTTATGTGTTATGCGGTGGTGTGGCAGCATAACTTTAGCTAGGCTGTAATGAAATTAGACCAATTGTAGTTTATGGCTGTGAACCATGGGTCCTCAAAGAAAGTATTATACATAAACTCTGTGTGTTTGAGAGGAAAATATTAAGGAAAATATTTGGGCCAACTAAGGAAGCCAACGGTATTTGGAGAATTAAAACAAATAAGGAGTTGGATGAATTAGTTAAACACCGGAACATAACAAGTAATGTTGAAGCCCAACGATTGAGTTGGTCTGGACACATAAATAGAATGCCCGAAACCAGCATAGTGAAAAGAATACACAAATGGAAATCATTCGCAGGAAGACCGGCTGGAAGGCCCAAGTCTCGATGGGATGATGATGTCAGGAATGATCTGAAGAAGATGAAGCTAATGTAGTGGGCAGAACAAGTACAGGACCGCCTTAAATGGAAGGCTATTGTCGAGAAGGCCAAGACTCTATCAGAGTTGTAGCGCCATAGAAGAAGAGAAGGCTCTAATTAAGGCTCCCTGATGATGGTCGTAGACCGAAACATGTAGGAGAAAGGCAAAGTGATTTTTAATGTAAATTTTAAAACGTTATCAAGTTTAATAAAGAGTGCATTTGTTGGTGCCTGAACTTTATATTTACACTGAATTTTTAAATTAAAGTTGTCCCAGTGCATGCCATGCAGGCATGTGGGATATTGGCAGTGTACCCCCGTACAGTCTTAACCTCTGCGTTGGATGGAGATGGGCGGTATGCCACATATCTCGGCCTATTTAATCTCTGGGAAAGAGTGCACGGTACCCATTGAATTAGTGGGCTGGGTGGGCCCCAGAGCTGGCCTGACCGCTTTGGAGAAGATACAGATCTTCTTGCCCTGCCTTTTGTGGAACCCGAATGTTAGTTTCCATTTTCGCAAGAGCCCACTGATTCCTATCCAAAGCCAGATGAGTCCAGCCAACACCCACCCACACGCTATTCTTTCAACATGTGTTTTATTAGCCAATATTCGCCAAGGTATCGCAGGTTACTTCTTCCAAAATAATAACCGGCTTTACGTGCTTTACTATTCCAATTATGTTTATTTTTATTTATTTATGTGATTGTGCATAGCAGTAGTTGCGGAAATAGTACGTATTACCTGATTGGTGTGGCGGGGGAATCCCCGGTGTTCTGGACCACCGGGCTGCCGTGGTATAATTTATGTATCGCAACCAATATTTAGTGGCAACGTGCACAGCTTGACCGTCACGTGCGTGCGTACTATTCCGGCCTTCAGGCCGAGGCGGGTGGAGAGGGGGTTGGGGTGCGTGTTCCAACACCAAGCCATGTAGCGATCACCGCGACTGCGCCGGCCAGCGAAGCAGCTTTAAAGCGGAACGGCTCATGTGACACGACCCACGTGCTGGGGATTTTCAGTGTTCGGTCTCCACAGCTTGGCCCGGCCTGTTATTATGTACGTCCATTCTTTGATCGAAGTGCATGAAAAGAACGCAGTATGCTCGTGTGTTTCGTCTGAAAGCTGCTGAATGGATTTAGAAGGAAATTTGTGCTCGAGAATTGTACCGAAGGCCGTCAAGCGAGTTTTGTTTTGAGGATTCCTTTCTTCTGGCATATGACGGTGCGTCAATTGGTAACTGGATACCTACGTCTAGAAATGTCGGGCTTCGTTCGACCAGTGACGCAAAGCCATATGCAAGAACGGAAATTCTCCTCGATACCTATGTGAAAATCTTAAAACTGGGTAGAAATTTTGTTTTTGAATCCGATTGGTATAATGTCTGTGTTTTATACAGCCTACAGTTAAACTTCGCCCACTCCATCAGAGACGAAATTTCAAGAAATGTAATGGAATTTCTTTCTGGCCTACCGCGGAATTTGTTGCAAGTCCCACGTACTGGAATTTCCAAAAGTGTCAGCAGTATGAATTGGATTGTAAGTAAACGAGTCGGGTTTGGTTGAAATTGTTATTTTTTTGACCACCGGATATCTGACCCATTAATTCTGCATTTCCTTTACGAGACAATTCGATAAGGTACGAGTTCTAACACCGGATCTGCAGTTGTGAAGCCGTTACGCAAAGAAGACCCGTCATGCTTGTTTCTTGGAGAGGACAAAATTTAGGATATCTAAAACAACGTCAGGTCTTTTGTATCCGACGTCTGTTTCGAGTTCTAATGCGTATAGCTTATATGGAACGCTTAACATCATTGGTACATTTATTCAGTGGTAGTCACTATTTAAAAGGTGTAACATTAGAGAAACGTCTGTAATCGCCGTTTGGGTACGATTCTCTTATCACCGTCTCGTCCATGAGCCAGCATCATGAAAGCTCGTCGGAGAGTCCATAAGAAGCGGAGAGTCGCCCAGCAAGTAAAGAAATTCAATTTGGACCCCGAAGGTGTAATGCCGTGTTCGAAAGAGTTCGCATCTCGAATCTGTTCTGAGCCATTTGAAACCGTTCCACAGCACCACGTCGTATTTTTGAAGATTCGTTTTAATACCGTCCGTTTATCCACGCGTCAGCCATATAAGTGGTTTTTTCTTTCATCAGGCTTTCCAACCAAACTGCGATCAGTAAAGGTAAATTAGTCCCGTTACAGGCCCGGAGGTGCCTAGAGGGTTCCAGGAAGTTAAGTTTCCCGGATTTCGTGACAACGGCACAGGATGGTGGTGGGTTGTCAGCCTTACGCACCGGCCGCCTTTACCCCCAGGAAATGCTCCTGGTACTCATTTCTGTTAGAGGTTAGTCGACCCCAGGGCCATAGTGCGATCGGAAGGATTTTATGTCAATGAAACATCCAATGAAACCAGCCGGGATCGAACCGGCGACCTTCCGATTTTTAGCACAGCACCTTAATCACTGTGCTACCGCGGTCACCAGACTGCGATCAGTAGATATTAAAATCGACTGTGATTGTTCGTCTGTCCACATTTAACAGTTCCATTATCTCTGAGTAATTTTTTATGAAACTGTGTGTGGAGTAATGTCACTAAAATTTGTTGTCCCATTCCAGTTTTAGTTAAAAAAGCGGACAAGATTAACGGCCATTTTATATGTAAATCATATTGCGTGTTCGCACGCATTGTGGGCGTAGGCCGCTAAATACTTAGCGTAGCGAATGATATTCCTAATGAAAGTTGTGCTATACAATGAGACAGGTAGGTCACACATTATGCAGCATGCCATGGGTTCAGCTCGCGGCCTGCAGACAGCATGTGTTCCGTCAGGTTTTTTACGGCTCTTGGGTACGTTTGTAAAATTGTATACTTACTTTAAAAATTACAGTAATTTAGGCGGTTAAAGTATTCCACTTACTGCAAATTTACACGCACGGCCCACGAACCATCCCAAAATAACGGTCGTGGCTCTTGGCAAAAAGAATGTTTGGACACCCATGCACTAACAGAATGTTGCTGTTTTCTAGTTTATTGGCTACTGCGATGTAAATTTTATATGGAACATGAATTTGATTGTTTCCATCCCGTTGTGTATATGTAACAAATTTATTGAAATGAACCGTCTTTACACAACATGCAAATAACAGTTGCAAATCTACATCTGGTTAATTAAGCGACATGTTTCGACCTTGTTCGGCCATCATCAGGCTTACAAAGAAATTGTGTTAATTATGGTACATTCGTTCGCTACACCACTGGGATCCCATGGTTCACATTGGTCTTATGTCTTTTTTAAAAAAATATTTACCATTGGTTAAAACAACATAATACATTAAAATGTAAAATGTTATTAATTTTAGTATCCTGGCAGGGATGGACGTAAGTTGTTCAGTCGACTGTGGTGACGCTTTATCGCCTGGTTGTGTAAGAGGTACTCGAGGCAATCGTTCGCAGTGTTTTCAGTGGGGCTTTGTGTTTCCTGGGTTCGTATGAAATTGTACACTTAATGTTGTGTGCAGTTTGTATGTATTCCAGTAAACCATGGGATCCCATTGGTATAGCGAACGAATGTACCTTAATTAACACCATTTCTTTGTAAGCCTGATGATGGCCGAACAAGGCCGCAACATGTCTCTGAATTAACCAGTTGTAGATTTGCAACTGTTTGTTGTATGTTATGTAAAGACGGTTCATTTCAATAAATTTATATGAAACCTCTCTGTTGGTGTAGCAAACACAAGATGCCGGAGGCGCGCTGCATTTGAGTGCTTGATATGTTAGCGTGAAACGTCACAGCTGACGAAACAATACATCACTTCAGTCCCACGGAAATTTCATAATCAGTTTATTTGGAGTGTTTTAAAGAAAATAGTTATTAGTTTTTCAATTGCCTTATGTTTTTGAAACTGTTTTCAGTGGTGCATTTTTCATACATTTTAAATGTTTTTTTTATGTAAAATTATGCTTATAGTTTCTTTATACGTTTAAAGCTCTTACGTCATGGGCTGATGATGACCTGAGTTTGGGGTCAAAACTAGTTGCCATGTAAATAAAACTATTTGCACAGGTGATGGTTGTGATGGTGAATAATTGTGGACACTGTCATGTGATGTAATTTAGTGACTGGGAAACGTTGGACTGTTTTTTGAGCAAATTCTCTTGGAGGCCCTTGCTTGTTTTGCCTCCCACTCATAGGTATATCGTGGTTGAAGACTTGGGTGGGGGGGGGGGACAAAATCGACCATGGGTACTTTACATAAAGACCTATCTACATTTATGACTATTTTGCGCTGCATTCTTCGTAAAATGAGAAATTTTTCAGACAAATTTGCAGAAAAACTCGAAACATGCATCTTATGATCAACAACTTTTTCCCGGAAGTCGTGCCGTTTAGGAGATAATGTGGCAAAATGTGGTAGAGCCGGGCAGGCCACAGGTGACCAATACAATCCGGCGAATGCGCTTTACGTGTTGGATAACGAAGGCAGCAAACACACGCCCAGAATATGTAATGCTTATAGCTTTTCAACGACAACCAGTCACACGCACTTGCCTGAAAGTTAATTAACACGTGCATTGCCTGGCTTGTATTTAACGTAACCGATGATTGCTTGCACGTGTCATGACAGTAACGTTTGACGAATATGTTGTAGCTTTTAGTGAAATTGTTTGAGAAGTGGCGAATTGTTGTCTTTGTATGTGTGTATGTTGTGAGCCGGGATAGCGTAGTCGGTATAGCCACTCGCTACGGACTGGACGGTCCAGGGATCGAATCCCGGTGTGGGCGAGATTTTCAGCACCCGTTCAGACCGGCCCTGGGGCCCACTCAGCCTCGTGTACAATGGGTACCGGGTCTCTTTGTCGGGGGTAAAGCGGCCGGGGCGTGGCGTTGACCACATACCCCCATCTAGCGCCGAGGTTAAAGAGAGAGTAGAGCTATACCTCTACTCCCCCTCTGGGCCTTCGTGGCCTGTTCTAGGGTGAACTGTACCTTTACCTTTGTGTAAGTATATTGTGAAGTTGTGGGTTGCGGCGCGGTGTATTCATGTAGACATACGAGGCTTGCAACGTACTGGAGAAACCTGCCACCTCCATATTATTTTCCGAAAATGGAGGCAGTAGTTTGATAACCACCCGTTTGTAGCGATCTGTAAATAGGCCGCCACTCGGTATTACGGCTCAGATAACAAACCATTCAACCCTGCGATAATTTCATCATTTACCCGTTTGTTGATATGTGTGTGTGTGTGTGTAAAGACGCCGCTTTGTGAAAGGAAATACAGTGATGCCTCGGCTAACGAAGATAATTTGTTCCGGAATCACATTCGTTAGCCGAAATCTTCGTTAGCCGAAACACACATACAGACGGAGAAGATAAGCTCCTGGAATGGCCCGACCGTTCGTGTTTGCTGCTTTATGTTAGCGCGCGCATCCACTAAAACATTCGTTAGCCGAATCCATATTCGTCGTTAGCCGAGTCCGAAAAACAGCGAAAGAAATCTTCGTTAGCCGAAAAATTCGCTAGCAGGGTCACTCGTTAGCCGAGGTATCACTGTAATGCGTGTTGTTACCCTGTGAAAATGCCGAGTATTCGTTCGATTCCCGGCGGGGGCAGAAGATACATTTCTTGTCCTATCTCGTGTCCTGCAGAACAATGAACGTATATCGTTCCTACGAACCCCTGAAACAAAGACCAGCACAAAGGGCACGTACATGCACGAGCACGCGCGCACGCTTACACACACGAACCATACATTAAATCAACAACTGTAACGAAAGACAAGGAAGCGAAAAAAAAGGGGGGGGGGGACAGCGATAAGGAAGGAAATGCAAGGACAACGGCAGAAATAAGAGCAAACAACCGCGATAGGAAGTGTGTTGTGTTACAAGTTGTTTGTTGTGTACTGCATCTTGAGGGTGCGTGGCCCCTTTCACTGGTCTGCTGTGTCCATGTTGTGTACCAGGTGCGAGGGAGATCCCTGCGAAGTGTTTACCCTTGCATGAAGGGTTTAAACATCTGTCTGGGGGTTAGCAGACTGGTAGAGCTTGACAACACACGCCAATGTGTCCGATGCATGTTCAGGAGAGCCACTTTGCATTTCTCTTGAGACGCGACTGTTTTTTGTGGGTTTGTTTGTTACTGCTATTTGCCTCGTTCCTCCTATGACCCCCTTTCTCTTTGCTTGAGTGAACTAAGTTAAGGTGTCTTACTATAAGACTCAGTGTTCGCTCCCCAAGTTCGCACCATTCGAAATGGCATCTTTAGTATGCATTAAGACAGATTAGTAAGTGGGGCAAACAAAACAAACGAGTCATTGTTTCATTCCCGTGAAAACATTTGTCATTTTTTCTATTGTTGACAGCGACATACCAACGAAACAAAACCAGAGGTACCTCATTTTTTGGGTTTCCATAGCAACACTTTTAATAGTCGTGTGTATTTGTAGTCGTTGTTGGTAACGAGAAAGTACCGAACGCGCTTGTCTTGTGAAGTACTAAGAACAGCTGTGGTCAATATGGTAATGAACCTTGGGGTTCCATAAAGTGTGGGGAATTTGATAAATGTTGAAATGTTGTTAGCTTCTCAAGAAGGGCTGTGCTCCGTGGAGGCAGTTCTTTCCATTGTTCTCCTGGATGGACTGAGGAAAACCACGCAACTCGTGGGGGTAGTGTCCGGTCTCCTGACTGACTGTGGTCTGTTGAATATTCATTCAATGTACTTCGTAATTGGTCTTGTTGGACCCACACACTCCCAGCGTTATCTTAAGTATTCGTGGCTGTGGGGGGGGGGGTGGTGGTGGTGGTATTTTTCTGTGATCTTCATGTTTGTACCGTGCATCAGTGACGATTAAAACACTTTATTATCCAACGGATGCACAAATATATAATTCGTAGACACAATTAGAATTATTATAAAATATTTAAAATTGCTCCAACATGTTTCGGATCACAAGAGATCCATCATCATGGAGCTATATACAGTGCTTTGCTAAAATTACAGTAATAGTTCTATCTTGTCCGTTGATATGGACGTAGTCGGTATTATGGCAGCATTTTGCCCGTGGTGCGTGTGTGTACTGCACAGTCTAGAGAGGCACTCTGGGTTGTTATACCGTGTCGACTGGTATGTAGTTATCGATGTTTCGACAGTCCAGGACCCGGAAGATGAAGGTGCGATAATGATTCGAAATTTCGGTAACTGTATACTATTCGGCACAGCAGAATACCCGAGGAACCCTGAATCTTTAGCAGCACCACTTTGAGGACGTTAGATCTGCCCAGATGTTATAGATATGCTTCCAAGACGTTGCTAGAAGCATTTGTGAAGAGGATTCTCAGTTGTTACGAAGACAAGCATTTCTTAATACCTCTTGGTAGAATTCAGAGGCCGTTAGGTCCGTTGGAAGGGATTTGGATGTTGTCCTCGATGAGACAAGGTGGCAGGCAGGTGCGCGAATTCCTGTCCGAATAGTTGCTGTAGTCCGCAGAGTCATACCTTCGCTCTGGAGACGCTGGACGGTGTGAAAGATGTGAGCGCGTTTAGGTGTACGTACTGATCGGATCCGACCTGCGAAGTCGTATAAGGAATGCGGAGACGCCAGCTTGCATTGTGACGAGGCGACTTCATGCCCTGTACAGAATGAAAGTATTGATCGGAGGTCACTTTTGCACCATTTTCAAAATCTACCCTTATTATCTGTCGGCCCAACTGTACTTTAGACGAACCTTTTCTTTTACAGTCCGCCTGTAACTTTCCATTTGCAGCAAATACTTTTGGCGCCACAGAAGTAATTTGTGGTTCACAAACAAAATGCGTCTCTTGATACTGCAGTTGCCCATTATGAAGCCAGTGGATTTTAGTACCCTTGAGAGAAGAGAACTGCTCTCTTCTGGTTTATTACGCAGCGAGTTGTGATAATTTCTTTCTTTCTTCAGCACCCTTCTCTGAGATTTTCTGCATAATGGAAAGTTATTTCTTTTCTCATCGCAGGCAGTCTCCGTAAAACACGTATATTCTTTCGATCATTTGGCTTATAGGGGATGCCGATTGCTTTGCTAAAGGGTTCGCAATGGGTGGTTTTTAAAGTACGTCATTAGCTTTCCCATGTCTGTCCGTTGGTCTGTCTGCTTGTAACAGTTCTGGAACCACCGAGCAGATTTTTATGAAATTTGGCTTTAGTATCCTTTATGCTTTGCTTATACGGATACGTAGCTACGATTTGGACGGTACGTGGATCGATTCCCGCTGGGGTCGAGATTTTCCGCAGCCCCCCAGACCGGCGCTGGGGCGTACCCAGTATCGGGTCTCTTTCCTGGGGGGTAAAGCGGCCGGGGCGTGGCGTTGACCACCCTCTACCATTTAACACCTAGTTTAAAGAGAGAGAGAGAGAGAGAGTAGAACTACACCTCTACTTCCCTCTGGGCCTTCATGGTCTTACCTTTAGTACATGCATCTGTAGCGCATCTCAGTAAAGGAACGGAAGAGTTTCGGTCAGGTTTGGTGAACTGAAGCACACTTTATGCCCAATATCATCTTGCGGAAGTTTTACTGTTGCAGGGAGCTGAGATAGCTTAGTCGGCACAGTGACTAGGCTACGGTCTTGACAGTCTAGGAATTTTGGTTCGATTCCCGATAAGGTTAATAGATTTACCTTTTATCCAAAACCTTCAGACCGGTTCTGGGGTCTGTTCGACCTCGTACTGAATGAATACTGGGGATTTTTTTCCGGGAGTAAGGCAGCCTAAAGCCGACCACCCACCTCCATATAGTGCCGAGGTTAGGAATAATCAGGGCTATGCCTTCACTGTTTTTGTAGGGATAACTTTACCTTTGCCTTCCTCTGTCAGAGATACTTAAACGGGAGTCTTATATTGTGCCATCTCATAAATTGAGACCAGTTGTTACGTTGTTGATTTTTTGACGTATTTTGTTGGAGGTCCTTGCAGAGCCAGTGTGACGTAATTGCAGGAGCAATTACGTAGCTTACGCACTAAAACTCTTACGCTCTGCCCATATCTCTTAACTGTTGGCCGCAAGTCTGAATGACCTTGCTGATAATAAGTTCGTGGGGTTTCGTTGCAGAAAACCTTAACATTTAGTAGTCTTACTTACTAGAGGAGCCGGTTCGCTAAAATACAAGTACACATGTACACCAGAAACCTCGCTGCATGATACGGCAGTGCACTCTGCCGTGCTTCATGACCAGTAGCGTGTGTTTTCAGGACACAGTAACTGTGCACCTCCCTTCTCCTCCATTCCCCTCCACAGGCTTTTCGAGGTCAGATCCGCGCTGTACTTCCCCATATTTCGTGAACAATGGGGACGGCCAATTTTTAGGCTAGTTCGAAAATTTGCTGGAAGCGAATGTTAGCTTCGATGTGTCTGTCCGTCCGCATGGAATAACTCGCCTCCCACTGGACGGATCTTCGTAAAATTTTGTACTGGGGGGGGGGGGGGGGGGAAAAATTCTT
>Ga0123354_10009991_pt1 | contig 14581 bp, 14 predicted proteins | sample TergutLab28metaG_2_FD_97872 | JGI IMG/M metagenome (GOLD analysis project Ga0123354, IMG submission 97872) | Labiotermes labralis P4 segment gut microbial communities from Petit-Saut dam, French Guiana - Lab288 P4 | ecosystem: Host-associated > Arthropoda: Insects > Digestive system > Gut ... | reverse complement strand
CTTCGGGGCCGCTGCGTTGATGGCTTTCTGCGCATCGATGTCCCCCGAAGAAATGCGGGCGGCCCTTCCCCGGCCACCACCCATACCCATGGAACTCATGGAACAAGTTAATCACGTGGTCTGACGCGTTGCTGCGTCTACCGTGGTGGCGCTGGGATGGTGGTGATGTCGGGTACGGCGTCGGGCCAGATGAGTTCCACGGTACACGGCGCATGGTCGACGATGAAACGGGTGTCCCGACCCAGGCTGGCGGGGCCAAGACGGGTTTGATCGCCGTCGCGGGCGAGGATGAGCCAGTCGGCGTCGGCTGTGGACTCGGCGACTGCTCGCTCCGGGTGGCCGTGGAGGACGGTGCTGGTGCAGGGGCCGCCGAGGGCTTCCTCGGCTTGGGCGAGCAGGGATCGTACTGTGTCTTCGGTCTCGTCGGGCAGTCGGTCGGCGGTCGGTCGGCCCCGGCCCATCAGCGCGGTGAAAGGACTGACAACTGGTGCTGCCGGAGTGGCGGTGGCGACCAAATGGATCTGGTGACCGTCGCCATGACGACCGAGGGCGGTGATGACGGCAGGCCAGGTGGCCGGGGCGATGAGGGCAAGGATTCTCATGAGTCAAACTCCTATCACTAGATTGACTGCCCAGAGGGCGATTGTGCAGGCGGCCAGACTGAGTGGCACGGTCAGGACGCCGAGCAGGCTGAATTCGCCCAAACCGACTGGCTCATCGTGACGCGCGACAATCCGGCGCCACAGCAGGGTGGCCAGTGAGCCGAAATAGGTCAGGTTCGGGCCGATATTCACCCCGATCAGGCAGGCCAGTACGGCAACCGGCCCGAGTGGAGCCGCCAGGGGGAGCAGGACCAGGATCGCGGGCAGGTTGTTGACCAGGTTCGCCAGTACGGCGGACACCAGCGCCAGGATCAGCAGGGCGCCCAGGTTGACCGATCTCGGGATGACAAGGCTAATCACCGTCCCCGCACCCTTGTCGACAACCGCTGCGACGATGACGCTCAATCCGGCGACGAACAGCAGGAACAAGGGGTTCACGGCCCGTACCAGATCTGTGGCTGCCTTCCCGCGATGCTCGTGAGTCGACACCAGGCGTTTCACGGCCAGGACCGCCGCGCCGGCCAGGGCGACCCAGAACGGGGCGATTCCCAGGGGTTCGCACACCGCGAATCCCGCCAGAGTGCACGCCAGGACGACCGCTGCCACAACCGGCAAACGGTGAACAGCCATTGGCTGGGCCGCGGGTGCATGGATGGACAATTCGCGTGCGAAGAACAGCCGCAGAACCACGTACTCGATCACAATGGCGACCAGCCATGGAACGGCCATCAGCGCGGCAAAGTGGGTGAAACTCAGTCCCACCACGCTCAGTGCCAACAGGTTCGTCAGGTTCGACACCGGCAACAACAGCGACGCGGAGTTCGCCAGGTGAGAGGTCGCATAGGCGTACGGTTTCGGTCGCACACCCAGGCGGCTGGCCGTCACATACACCACCGGCGTCAACAACACCACTGTCGAATCCAGACTCAGGACGGCAGTCGTCACCGCTGCCACACCGGCCACCCAGACCAACAACCGTACTGGCCGTCCCCCAGACTTCGAAGCGACCATACTTCCAGCCCAGTCGAACAACCCCTCGGCCTGGCACAGGTGAGCCAACACCAGCATCCCGGCCAGAAACACCAAAGTCGGCAGCATGCTTTCTAGACCAGCCCCAGCGTCTTCCCACGAAATGACACCGGTCACACACAGCAACAAAGCCCCCGGCACCCCGGCATACGCTTCCGGCCAGCCACGTGGACGCGCCACCGCGAACAGCAAAACTCCGATCAACACGACCAGGGCAAGGGTGACAGCAAGACCCGGTGCCACGCCTGAAACTTTACTCGGTGTGTATCAGATTTCAGGCGTCAGGGTCCGAGCATGTCGGTAGAGATGACGTGCACGCCCTCGGGAGCTGGCTCAGGAACCACTGACAACCCCGTCATTATACGATTTACGAACGTTCCGTTATACGATTTTCGAATGAATCGTTATACGATTTTCGGAAATTGGCATCACGGGGAGCGTGGATTCGAGCGGGATTAGTCGCGTGTGGGGGCGTACAACTTGCTGGCGGGACCTCGGTCGAGGGAGGTGAGGCCGATGATGACCAGGCCGAGGATGCCGCAGCCGATGGTCAGGGCGCGGATGTTGACGATGTCGGCCAGGGGACCCATCATGGCCATGCCGAGGGGGATGGCCGAGTAGCCGATGAGGTTGATGAAACCCATTGTCCGCCCGAGCAGGCGTTCGGGGACGATCTCTTGGACCGATGTCATCGCGGCGGTTTGGAAGCCGGGCAGCGATGTCCCATAAAGGAGCATGATGATGCTGAAGACCCAGATGCTCCCGGACAGGCCGAGTCCGATGCTGAGCACGCCCCAGATGGCGGACGTGATCATGATCAATGTCATGCGGTTCTTCAGCCCGCCCCAGACCGCCAGGATCACACCGCCAAGGACCATGCCGACGCTCCACAGAATTTCGGCTATAGCCAGTTTCCATTGTTCTGAACCGAACAGACGAACGACGATGACAGGAGCCATCTGTACTGGGGGCATCACGAAGGTCAGCATCATGACCATGAGGAAACCTGCCCGGCGCAGGGGAAGGATTGCCCAGACGTATTTCGCTGCTTCCCCCATGTGAGACAGATAGCCCTTGAATCCACCCGGGATGATTGCGGCGTTGGTCAACCGGGGAATCTTGACCGCGATCGTACAACTGATGCCGATCAGGGCGGTGGTGACGTCGATCAGGAGGATCACTCCCAGCGGAAGGGTGACCAGCAGTACGGCCGCCAGCGCCGGCGCCGCCACGAAGATGAGCGCCTGCAATGCGGAGTTGACCGAGTTGACCCGAAGTAGCTTCGAGGTCGGCACGAGTTGCGGAATGGCTGCCATCAGGGCAGGGGACTGGACCCCGGTCGCGAAACCTCTCAGACACAAAACGACGATGACCAGCCACAACTGCTCGTACCCAGCTAAAATCACCAGGGCCAGGATGAGGGTGAACACGGCGACGAACGCGTCCGAGCCGATCATCAGAGCTTTGCGCCAGTACCGGTCCGCCCACACTCCGCCGGGAATCGTCGTCACTGCCATGGCCAGGTTCGCGGCGACGAACATGACTGCGTACTGCCATCCCGACCCTGTCTTCAAGGTGATGTACCAGATGACCGCGTAGCCAACCACCGAGGAGCCGAAGAGGGACAATGTCTGTCCGGTCAGCAATAAAGAGATACTATGCAACCAGTTCGGTTTGTCTTGGGAGTCGTCGCCCGTTGGCTCGACCGGCGGGTCGTCAGACTGTGGTGTGGACTGCCTGGGCGGTGGTGTGGAGTCGCCGGATGGGTCAACTCGTGGCGTCTGTGTGTCGTCGAGTGGCTGATCAGTCCCCGGGCCCTGAAGGTGGCTCATAGTCCTAGCGTATCTGGTGGCCGAGGGGCTTTTTTACCAGTACGGGGAAAATCCTGGTTGCTCAATCATGATCGGGACAGGAATGAGGCCAACCGCGTGAAACTTTCGATGGAAAGGGTTTCGCCCCGGGCCTGTGAAGGAATGCCCGCTTGTTCGAGCGCCAGGTGGACGCCTTGGCCATATCGGGATGCCAGGACAGACCGCAACATCTTGCGGCGCTGGGAAAAAGCGGTATCGATCAAGGTGAAAGTCGCTTCACGGGTTGCCATGGCAGGGGGGTCGCGGCGGACGAAACGCACCAGACCCGAGTCCACATTGGGGGCGGGCCAGAAGACGGTCGGTGGTACGGTGCCCACGCGGGATGCGGCAGCGTACCACGCCAGTTTCGCGGACGGGACTCCGTACACCTTGGAACCGGGGGGTGCGGCCAGGCGCGCGGCGACCTCGGACTGCACCATGACCAGCCCGCGAGCGATCGATGGGAAGGTGGCGAGAATGTGCAGGATGACCGGGACAGAGATGTTGTACGGGAGGTTCGATACCAGCATTGTCGGTGTCATTGGCGAGGGTACGGGTGGTGCCAGGCGAAGAGCGTCCTGTTCGATGACTACCAGATGATCAACCTTGTCAGGGACCAGTTCTTCCATCGTGATGGGTAACTGCTGGACGAGCGCGGGCTCGACTTCGACGGCGAGGACGTGGGCGCCAGTGTGGAGGAGGCCGACTGTCAGCGAACCGAGACCGGGACCGATCTCCAGCACAGTGTCATCGGGAGTCACGTCGGCCAAGGCAACGATGCGACGTACTGTGTTGGCGTCGAACAGGAAGTTCTGCCCGCGCCCTTTGGACGGCCTGAGATCCAACTGCGCTGCGAGGGCCCGGATTCGGGTGGCGTCCAGATAGTCAGCCATCGCGACCCCAGGGTCCGCCGTAGGCGGCGAAAGCGTTGTCGCGCAACTGGACACAGGTGCGTACGAGGTCCCAGTCCTTTTGCTCGGCAATGAACCGTACTGTGTACGGCGTGAGGTACGGAGCGTTGGGCCGACCGCGATGAGGTAGGGGGGTGAGGTACGGGGCATCCGTCTCGACCAGTATCTTGTCGGGTGGAGTGACGGCGAGCGCCCGGCGCAGATGATGGTTCGCTTTGTACGTTGTCACACCGGGAAAACTCAGCCAGTATCCCCGGTCGATGCAGGCTTGGGCAAAGTCGGAGTCCCCGGAAAAGGCGTGCATCACAACTCGTACTGGTTTGGGAGAATCGTCGAGAATGGACAACACATCGTCATGGGCGTCGCGGTCGTGGATCATCAGTGTCAGGTCCAGTTCGCAGGCCAGTTGGATGTGGCGGGCGAACGAGGCACGTTGCCGGTCTTGCGCCTCGAGGTCGGTGGTGCGGTAGTAGTCCAACCCGGTTTCCCCGATCGCCCTCACGTGTGGGCCCGCTTGCGCCAGTTGCCGGATCTGGGCAAACACCTGCTCGAATGGAGGATCGGGTCGGACTTCGTCGTTGTCTCTTGCGCCGACTGGATCGCTCTGCTGGGTGTCGTCGGCGGCGGGTGCGACAGGCAAACGAGCGACGACGTTCGGGTGCAGGGCCACGCAGGCGACCACCTGCGGATTCTCCCGCGCCAGGGCCTCCCCCCACGCCGAATCGGCCACGCTGTCGCCCGCCTGGATGACCCAACCGATCCCGACCTGTGCGGCCAGGTCAAGAGAATCCGGTGCCGACAAGCCAGTACGCTCGGCAACCGAATCCAAGTGAGTGTGGGCGTCGACTGTGGGACAGGGCAACGGCTCAGGCAGCGCAGGCAGCCCCAAGCTTTCAAGATCAACCATGGAGGCTATTGTAATTACTCCGCTCGCGCACCCAGGCCAGGACACCGGGCATGGCCCGCTCCAGGGCCGCGCGCGTGACCTCGAACCCGGACGGCGGGCCGTACCACGGATCGTCGATGCCATCGCCGGGTTCAGCAGACGGGTCGAAGTCGGTCATCAGGGCGAGGGTTCCCGTGTCAGGCGCCAGACGACGCATCTTGTCCAGATGAATACGCTCCATGCCGATGACAAGGTCGGCGTAGTTGATCTCGTCCACCGTGATCTGGTGGGCCCGGTGGCCCGCCGAGCGGTACCCCGCCGCCGTCAGGACGCGTGCGGCCCTCGGGTCGATAGGATTGCCCAGTTGTTCGTCGGAGGTGGCCGCGGACGTGAACCGTACACCGTCGATCCCAGCCTGCTCGGCCATCTTTTCGGCGATCCGTTCCGCCATGGGAGAACGGCAAATGTTGCCCCAGCAGACGAAAATCACGTGGACTGGGCGGGGGGTAGCTGCACTCACCACTCCAGTCTGTCACAGTTGTCCAGTACGCGTGTCGTGCGAGCAGGTTGATATGAATTGCGGCGAGGGGGCAAGGCAAAGCCTGAATGCACCAGGACACCCAGCGGCCATGAATCGGCGGACCAGGTTCACGAACTGACGAGTTGGGCGGCTCGCTGATGAGAGACGCCCATGATGCGTCCGATATCGCGAACTGAAAGATGCTGGTCGGCCAGGGTTCTCGCCGCTGACCGCCAGGCCAGGGCTGCTTGCTGGTTCGTGGTCTCGGCTTCTTCGCGTAGAGCTTCGGCCTTTGCCACCATGCGCTGGAATTCCTCAGGCAACACGACCTCGACATCGATGGCGAACTCGTCTTCCGCCAGCCCCAATTGATAGGCGATGGCCTCGCGCATCTCGGCATCGGCCTGAGCAAGGCTGCGGCACTGGGAAACTGCCCCCGCCTCCTGGGATTCGAGCACCCACCACTTCCCCGAGCGTTCAGCTGTCACAGTGACGGTTCTCATCTCCACCATCCTTTCCCGCCAAAAACTTCAGCGTACTGGTCCCAGAACTTATGCGCAGTGACATCGTCTATTGGGTCGTACCTGCCAAGAGTCCTGGAAGTTGAGCCGATCACGATGGCTGTGTGCCGTGTCAACTCAATCTCCTGGAAGTTAAGACCCTTAGCCCTGGCTGCTTGCCTGAGTTTTCTGATGACATCCCCGCGGTTCACCAATTTAGTCTATTCCCACTAGACGCAAGCGTCAATGGCGTCCTTGACGGATCTTCCACGGTCGCAGTCTCACCCTGTATCCTGGCCCCATGACCTATGATTTTGACGCTCTGATCGAGCGGGCGGGGAGCAATTCGTTGAAGTGGGATGTCCGGGACGGGGAGTTGCCCATGTGGGTGGCTGACATGGACTTCCTGGTCGCGCCGGTGATCAGGCAGACAGTGTTGGAGAAGGCTTCGTCGGGGATTTTTGGGTACGGGATTGTGCCACCGGGATTCGCGCAGGCGGTGCATGCCTGGTGGGAGGGCAGGTATGGGTTCGGCATCGAGTCGGAGTGGGTGCAGTTCTGCCATGGGATCGTACCGGCGGTGTCTTCGCTGATCCGGACGCTGGCCGAACCGGGCGAGGGGGTGGTCATCCAGTCGCCGGTCTACAACTGTTTTTACTACTCGATTGAGAAGTCCGCGCGGACGGCGCTGATCAACAACCTTCCTTATCGGAATGGGCAGTACGGAATCGACTGGGACGACCTGGAAGCGAAGTTGTCCGATCCTCGGGCTCGGATGTTTCTGCTGTGCAACCCGCAAAATCCAACCGGCCAGATCTGGAGTCCGGAAGAGTTGGCGCGGATGGGCGAGATGGCGGCCGCCCATCAGGTGACGGTGATCTCCGATGAAATTCACTGCGACATCACTGAGCCGGGTCTTGCGTACACTCCGTTCGCCTCGGTCAACCAGACTTGTGCGAACACCTCGATCACTCTTGTGTCGCCGACCAAGTCGTTCAACATTCCTGGATTACAAACCTCTGTGGCCATCGTGCCGGACCCGGCTCTTCGCAAGCTGACAGCGGCCAGTTTGTCTCGTGACGAACTCACCGGGCCCAATTCCTTCGCGGTCGAGGCGCTGATCGCGGCGTACACCCAGGGTGGGGACTGGCTGGATGCCATGCGGGACTATGTCTGGCAGAACAAAGCACTGCTGTCGGACTTCGTCGGAAAGCACATGCCAGAATTGCATGTCATCCCAGGTGAATCGACATATCTGTCGTGGGTGGACTGCTCGGGACTGACCGAGGACGCGACCGCATTTTGCACGTTCTTGCGCCAGCAGACCGGGTTGTACGTCAATCCGGGGGAACTCTATGGGGACAATGCCAAAGCGTTCTTCCGCATTAACCTGGCGTGCCCATCCAGCCGGGTCGAGGACGCGCTAGAACGGTTGTCTCGCGGTGTGGCCGAGTGGAAAGCTCGCGACTGACCTCAGCCTTCAACCAGCGTGGCAACCATGATGGCTTTGATGGAATGCATGCGGTTCTCGGCCTGGTCGAAGACGATTGACGCCTTGGACTCGAAGACCTCGTCGCTGACTTCCAGGCCATCTTCGATGCCGGCCAGGCGCAGGATTTCACCGCCCATGGTCGTGTTGAGGTCATGGAAGGCCGGAAGACAGTGCATGAATTTGACGTTGCCATTGCCTGTTTTTTCCAGCAATTCGCTTGTCACCCGGTACGGCATGAGCATCGGAATGCGCTCCAGCCAGACCTCCTTGGGCTCACCCATGGAGACCCACACATCCGTGTAAACGAAGTCGACGCCCTTGACCCCGGCGTCCACGTCGTCGGTGATCAGAATCCTCGCACCCGACTGCTCGGCGATCTCTGCCGCCTGCTGCTGGATGTGGGGCCAGTTCTGCAGACCCTGCGGGGCCACGATGCGTACGTCCATGCCCATGATGGACGCAGCGATCAACAAGGAATTGCCGATGTTGTAGCGGGAGTCACCCACGTACGCGAAGGAAATCTGGTCCAAAGGCTTGTCACAATGCTCCTTCATGGTGAGCAGGTCGCACAGGCTCTGGGTGGGGTGCCACTCATTGGTCAGGCCGTTCCACACCGGCACCCCGGCATGCTTCGCCAGGTCTTCGACAATCCGCTGCCCGTAACCCCTGTATTCGATCCCGTCGTACATCCGGCCCAGGACACGGGCGGTGTCGGCGATGGATTCCTTGTGTCCGATCTGGCTCGACACCGGGTCGAGATAGGTGACATGCGCCCCCTGGTCGTACGCCGCGACCTCAAAAGCACACCGGGTCCGAGTCGAAGTCTTCTCGAAGATCAGAGCGATGTTCTTCCCTGTCAGATGCTGTTTTTCCGTACCATCTTGCTTGTCGGCCTTCAGACGGCTCGCCAGATCCATCAGGTACGTCCACTCCTCAGCAGTGAAGTCGAGTTCCTTCAGAAAATGACGGTTCAACATACTCATGACAGTCCCTTCCCAGAAAGCGCATCATGTTACCACCCTTCTTGGGAGGCCGCACCTTCACCCCATCTTGGCGATTCATGCAGACCCCGCATCCGCCGATTCTGGCGACGGTGCTCCCATCGGTACATTGCCGGTCACGTACGTTGCGCCAACTGCTAGTGTGGTGTCCCAGAAATGACCGGCATGGTGGACATGGCGGGCGGGATGCGGCCCGAGGCGAAGGAACAACGATAGTATTCTCACCTTCTCGTTGCTGACTGTAGACACTGATACATATCGCACACACTGAACTCTAGGAGTTGTCATGGCCTTGTGGACCTTGCATGGAAGCGGATCCCTCACCCCGGGGGAAGTCGTCAAACCTAATGAACGATTGTCGTGGGGCAGAACGATCGGGCTCGGCGCCCAGCACGTGGTCGCCATGTTCGGGGCGACCTTCCTCGTACCCCTGCTGACCGGGTTCCCACCTGCTACCACCCTGTTCTTCTCCGCTGTCGGCACGGTCTTGTTCCTGCTGATCACCGGCAACCGCCTGCCGAGCTACCTGGGCTCGTCGTTCGCCTTCATCGCCCCGATCACCGCGGCGGTGGCGTCCGACGGGGGAAATTATGGTACGGCCCTGTTCGGCGTTTTGGTGGCAGGCGTCGTGCTTGCCCTGGTCGGCCTGCTGGTCCAGATTGTGGGGTCGGGCTGGATCGAGAAGCTCATGCCGTCGGTGGTGGTCGGTGCGATTGTCATGCTGATCGGCTTCAATCTGGCTCCATCGGCATGGAACAATGCCAAGGCTGCCGGGTGGACGTCTCTGATCACGATTGCCGCGATCCTGATCATCACCGTCCTGTTCCGAGGGCTGATCGGGCGGCTGTCTATCCTCATCGGCGTGCTGGTCGGGTACATCGCCGCGCTCATCCAGGGTCAGATCGACTTCACCGCCGTCAAGGAAGCCGCCTGGATCGGGCTGCCGCACTTCCAGACCCCGCAGGTCGACTGGTCGATCTTGGGCTTGTTCCTGCCTGTCGTCCTGGTGCTGATCGCCGAAAACGTCGGGCACGTGAAATCGGTGGCCCTGATGACGAACACCGACATGAATCCCCTGATGGGCCGGGCTCTGCTGGCGGACGGCGTCTCGACGGCCCTCGCCGGACTCGGCGGCGGTTCGGGTACGACCACCTATGCGGAAAACATCGGTGTCATGGCAGCGACCAAGATCTATTCAACAGCCGTGTACTGGGTGGCGGCCATCGTCGCCCTGCTGCTGTCGCTGATCCCCAAGTTCGGCGCCCTGATCAACACGATTCCCATCGGCGTGCTCGGCGGCGCAGGGACAGTTTTGTACGGCATGATCGGTATGTTGGGCGCCCGGATCTGGGTCGAGAACCACGTCAACTTCTCCTCACCGGTCAACCTGCTGACCGCCGCTGTCGCACTGATCGCAGGTATTGCCAATTACAACTTCTCCATCGGGCCAGCCAGCTTCGGCGGCATCGCAGTAGGCGCCTTCAGCGCCATCATCATCTACCACGTCATGCGGGTCATCGCCCGTTGGAGAGGCACCGACCACGACGAGCCGGCCTCACCGAGTTCGTCCTCGGGCAAGTACGAAGAGGACGAGTACGCCGTGTACGACAATCCAACTGACAAGGGCTAACCGATTCATGGCTGCGGCACGACGGACCAACGCGAAGGACTGTGCAGGCACGCTGACTCGCCGGTCGTCGTTCAACAGTCGTCAAGCCCGACCGTACTGGCGCAACTGTCAGAACATCTCGTCCATGATGGGGTTGGTCAAGGTACCGATGCCCTCGATGTCGACGCTGACCAGATCACCGGGCAGGATCTCTCCGACACCTGCCGGAGTGCCGGTCAGCAGGATGTCGCCGGTGTACATCGTGGTGAACGCGGTCACGTGGGCGATCAGGTGAGCAACATCATGCAACATCAGTTTGGTCGACGCATCCTGGCGTACTGTTCCGTTGACTGAGGTTCGCAGACGAAGGTTGCCCACTTCAGCCGGGGTGAGGTCCGTTTCGATCCAGGGACCGAGCGGGCAGAAGGTGTCGAACCCTTTGGCCCGGTCCCACTGGCCGTCTTTGGCCTGAAGGTCACGGCAGGTGATGTCGTTGGCGACGGTGTACCCGAAAACCACCTCCGCGGCGCGTTCGGGCTTGACCCGGCGGCAGGTGCGGCTGAAGACAATGGCCAGCTCTCCCTCAAAGTTGAGCTTTCGGGTTTCGCGTGGGCGGATGACCGCTTCACCGGCGCCGATCACCGAGGTGACCGGCTTGAAGAACACAATCGGTTCCGGCGGGACATCGTCAACACCCATTTCCGAGACATGGTCGGCATAGTTGTGGCCGATGCAGACCACCTTGGTCGCCGGGACCACCGGTGCGAGCATCTTCACGTCCTTCAAACCGATCCGTTCACCGGTGTAGGTCAGCGGTTGCCGCAAAGGGTCCCCGGCCAGGACCGCGATGGTGTCAGGATGGTGTCCGAGGTCACTGGCGATCTCGACAGCTCCATAGGTGGGCAGGTCGTCGAGTGAGAATCGTGCAATATGCATGATCACAGTTTATGAGACGAAGGCAGTATGGTCTGCTGTCATCCGAAACATTTTTTGACACAGTACGGGGATGTTTGGCCAGCAGTCACCCCCACAGTTGCTCGTGGTCGTACGGGCTAAAATCGACAACTCCTGATGTGCACAGTGATATCCGCAGCCAAGTAGTCCAGATTCGGCGAGTTTTCGGAGGTCCGTGCGGCGAATGCTCTAGGGTAAATGGCATGGATGTCTCAGGCCTCATATTCGCCGTGCTGGCCGTGGCATGTTTGTTGTACTTCGTGCCCCGGCAGGTCAGTTGGCGCATTCCGACCCAGGAACAGGTCGAACAACGGGTTCCTTTACGCCGGTCGGTCAAGACCGTTCACGCGGGGATTCCCGTGGATCAGGAGCAGGACAAGCCGGTGGAAGTATCCACGGTGTTGATGCGTCGTGCCGGTCGTCGTGTGGCGATGCGCCTGGCCAAACGGGCCGCGAAACGGCGCCAGGGAGTCTTTGTCGCATTGATTCTTGTCACCTTGGCGACAGTGCCTTTCGCGGTTCTGCGGATGATGATCCAGTGGTGGGTGCCGCTGGCCGGCGCCGCGGTCGTGATCGCGTGGGCGGTGTTCTCCCGCATCGAAGCCCGGCGCGAACGCAAGCAACTCGACGCCATCGTCGCGGACACCGAATTGGGCGATAACGAAAAAACACTGAGTGTGCAGGTCGAACAGCCGGCCGAACAGCCGGTTGAAGCCGCTCTTGTCGGCCCCAACGGAGATGTACAACTGTCCTTGTGGGAGCCGATTACGGTGGTTCCGGCAACGTACATTTCCGCTCCCACAGCAGCCCGAACAGTACGGACGATCGACCTGGCCGCGTCAGCGACCGGTCTGCCGATCACCGATGACTGGCGTCAGGACGGGCAAGCCATCGCAGTATGACAACACGGGTGCCGACCCTCAACAAAGTTGCCCACGGGACGCATCGGCTCCAATGGGTTGTGATCGGCATAAGTGCAGTGTGCTCGGCGTTGTACATTGTCATCTCTCTTGTTCTGTACAACACGTACCGCTCTGGCATGGATCTGGCCCTCTACGGAGAAGCCGTACGCAAGTACAGCCAAGGCCATCTGCCCTGGTCGGCGATCAAGGCCCAAAGTCCCTTCGACTTGCTGGGTGACCACTTCACCATCCTGGTTGCCGTCCTGGCCCCCTTCTATCACCTGTGGTCGGATGTCCGACTCCTGCTCGTGGCACAAGCACTTTTGTTTGGTGTGGCCGTGTGGTTGGTCGGACACTTGGCCACGACTCGGTTGCCCGCGCGGCAAGCCCTCGCGATTCAGGTAGGTTTCGGCTTGTCATGGGGGATGCTCAACGCGACCTTCTTTGGCTTCCACGAGATCGCCCTGGCCGTACCCCTGGTGGCGTGGGCGCTGGCTTCCATCTGGCGTAAGCCTCATTGGGTACAGTTCGCGATCGCCTGCGTCTTGCTCATCCTCACCAAAGAGGACTCGACCTTCCTGACCGCCGGACTCGGCCTGGTCCTGATCGCGCAAAGGAGGATCAAGGCTGGTCTCATCACCGGGATAGCAAGTCTTGGTGCTTTCCTCGCGCTGGTCGGATGGCTGATGCCGCACCTCAGCGCGACCGGGGCGTACATCTATCTGAGCCAGAACTCTCCGGGCCTGCCCAGCATGACGCACGCGCTGTCCTCTCCGGATTTCTGGGTCTTCCTGGCCACTCTGATCGTGACGGTCGGCCTGGGGTGGCGCAGCCCGTTGGCGTGGGCGATCCTGCCCACCATCGCCGCCCGGGTGGTCGCCGACTATGCTCCGACCTTCCGCTTCGGCTACCACTACAACGCTACGATCATGGTCGTTTGCTTCGTGGCGATCATCGACGCCTGGAGCAAGCTGAGGCAGCGCGCTGGGGTGGGGCCTTCGGACACGACGGACAGTTTGGCCGAGGGTGCGATGGATACCACGGCCGAAGGTGCGACAGACAGTACGGTCGTGGAGCCCGGCGATGGCCCGCCAGTACGCACGGCTGCCATCACGCGTACTGGATTGGTCCGTCTCGAACGCTTGCAATACCTCCTGCTTGTCGTCGTTGTCCTGGTCGGACTGATCTCATCGGGGTTGTCGGTCACCCTGAGGGCTCCCGCCCCGTCGTCGGGGAGAGATGGGGCCATCAGCCAGGCCATCGCGATGATCCCCCAAGGAAGTACGGTTGTCGCCGACGAGTTCGTCATCGCACACCTGGTCGACCACTATGTCACCCGATTGGCCGTGCCTGGGTGGACCGATTCGCTCGGTGTCCCGCTGACCGGAGTGCAGTACGTCATCTTCGACACATCCTCGTACTCCCTGGACAACCAGAAGAACCACTGGCAGGCGACCTTGCTGGGACAGCTGGAAGACAACGGATGTCAGATCGCATACAACCAGGACAGCATTTATTTGCTCAAGTGTTGACGCTGGCGATCACGCGGAGGGTTCCTGCCCGGCCCGCTGCGAGGCCTTTGACTTGCGTTGTCGCCACACCCAGGCGACGATCATGACGACCAGGATGGCGAGTGTGACGTACCACATGTATTGTGCGTAGATGTTGACCAGTTCGACCGCGGGTTCGCCGATCTTCCAGCCCAGGGCGAGGTACGCGGCCTGGTAGAACAGGGAGACCACGAAGACCGGCGGCAAGAATCGTTTGAGCGAGGTTCCTGCTGCGCCGATGGCGGCGAAGACGATCGGCATGGGAAAGGGGATCGGCAAGAATGTCAGGAAGATGGCCACCAGGCGGTACTTGTTGGTCAGGCGTACGGCACGGTCGGCCCTCTTCTTGGCGCGGTCGGATGTGCCCGCCAGGATGTCGATGATCCCCGTACCCCACAACTTGCCGGCCCACCAGTAGACCCAGCAAAACTTGATCAGCGATACGCTCGCGACAAGCCAATACAAGATGAGCGGACCACCGTTGACAAAGGTCCAGGCGCCGGTGGTGACAACCGATGCTCGTCCGCCGGTGATCATCGCGGCGGCCGGTGGGCTCCAGCCGATCAGGATGGCCCGCAGTGGGATGGTGGCCAGGCCGTAGATTCCCACGACCGCGATCCAGGCCCAACACGCCAGGTCAGCCCGCGTAGGTTTGTGGCGCCAGGGCAGCGAAGGATCGTCCCACCAGGGTTTTTCCTCGTCCTGGTCGTCTGGCGTGTCCCCGGATTGTGCGTCCGCAGCGTTCGAAGAAGTCATCGACGTTCAGCGTACCAGG
>Ga0123354_10009990_pt1 | contig 14582 bp, 13 predicted proteins | sample TergutLab28metaG_2_FD_97872 | JGI IMG/M metagenome (GOLD analysis project Ga0123354, IMG submission 97872) | Labiotermes labralis P4 segment gut microbial communities from Petit-Saut dam, French Guiana - Lab288 P4 | ecosystem: Host-associated > Arthropoda: Insects > Digestive system > Gut ... | reverse complement strand
CGGGTCCAATTACCTACACAAGCCTGCACCAGGGGGATAGGGGGAGGGTGGGGGGGGGGGGGTGAGGGGGTAGAATACTGAACACAAAATGGGTGTTTTAATTTTCTTTACAACTTCGGCCTGAAACATTTCTCATTCTAAGAAGAAATCAGCGAAATATTACCATATACGTTCATACGTCTTCGTGTAAAGTACCTGTAATTCTTGTCATATTTTAATTAAACTTGAACTTTCTCGAAAGATTTTCTAAAAATACTCATACGAAAATCCTTCCTGTGTCAGCTGAGTATTTCCGTGCCCACGGACAGACACACAGAAGAACGGATGGGTAGACAGACAGACAGACATGACGAACCTAACAGCCGCTCTACGCTACTTTCCAAAAGCGCCTAGTAACTAAATACCCCACTTTACGAAACACACTCGCTGAGATGTTAATAGTTGCTAAGCTACACAAGAACCTCCTAACGTTTTAAAGGATCCGATGGTTCATTACATGCCCCGTATAGTCCGCCGCTGTTCATCTTGAGCCACACAAATCCGGTCCACATCCCTAAATGTTATAACTTCAACATTACTGATTTTAATATTATCCTCCCGCGGGTCTTTCAAGTAGTCTCCTTCCTTAAAATGATGTACGTACTTCTCAGCCATTCACTGCGTGCTACGTACCCGACCTATCTGACTCTATCTGACAATCCCAATAGTATTCATGGATGTGCAAGAATTATGAGAGTCCACGCCGTGCGATTTTCTCCAGGTTACATCTCTTGAAGATCTGCGTACTCCCCTCAGCAAGCTGCTCATAAAAATAAACTCTCAGTCTGACAACACTGAACGAGAAAGTCCAAGTTTCATTTCCGATAAAATATACAAAATCAAGTTATAATGATTAAAATACTTTATTATCCAACAGATGCAAAAATATATAATTCGTAGATACAATTAGAATTATTATAAAATCTTTAAAAATATTTAAAATTGCTCCAACGTGTTTCGGATCACAAGGGGTCCATCATCAGGGAGCTTTATACAGTGCTTGGCTAACATTACAGTAATGGTTCTATCATGTCCGTTGATATGGACGTAGTCGGTGTTATGGCAGCATATTTACCCGTGGTGCGTGTGTGTATTGTACAGTCTAGAGAGGCACTCAGTGCCTCTCTAGACCGTGCAGTACCGACTACGTCCTTATCAACGGACATGATAGAACAATTACTGTAATTTTAGCCAAGCACTGCATGAAGCTCCCTGATGATGGATCCCTTGTGATCCGAAAAATTTTGGAGCAATTTTAAATGTTTTGAAATACTTTTTAATAATTCTAACTGTATCTACGATTTATATGTTTGTGCATCTGTTGGATAATAAAGTATTTTAATCGTCACTGATGCAAGGTACAAACATGAAGAAATTTATAAGGATATTTACTACAATCAATTTTGGAAGCATTTCTCTACCAGCGCGGTCTATACAACAATATTGTGCACAGTATGAGCGTCACGAGAGCCGGCGACTTTTAAGTACTGCTAAGGCGATGTTTGTGATTCTGTGCGATCAGTCCGAACTGCAGTCCCAAACAGCTGTTCTGTCTGTGACTTTTAAATCTGTTTTTCAGCAACCTTGGCTGTACTGTCTCAGCTTAAAGAAAAGCAATGGTTATGTGAGTTTTTTTTTATATCTTTTATACAGAATTCAGTGGAATGAGGAGGGGGTGAGCGTGTTATGCTCCTGCTCCGCTTTCGGTAGGAACTGATTTCGAATTCCGTTCGGAATGCCGTGCCTCCTGGTTTCCTTCATTCCATCTGGACGCAAGCCACGTTCTTTCCGATTCATCATTAACGTGGACCTACAACGTCAGGCAAAGCTACATGCCAAATGACAGCTACTACAACGCTTCATGGTACAAATATAATCTCCTCCTGCGAACGACGGTTTCTGGTCGACACAGTGAAAGTCAGACGTGACGTCACCTCTTCTTGGCCTGCGACGTCAAGGCCGAACATAAGCCTTTAGCCTCTTGTGACTGTACCGGTGTTTTATAACTACAACTACATCGCTCGGAAATACCTCCAAGAACGCATGCTTTTCTTCAATCACTTTTTTTATTCCAACTAAATGCACATGGTATGTTAAATACATGTATTTATTACCTATTACCTCCTATATGTTCCGGTATTTGTTACACTATCTTCAGGGACACCACTGCGTTATCTGCTGAAGAACTGTATGCTTTTTGCATTGCTGTTACATTAGGTTGTGTTATAAAACATTAAGTATACTTTTTTTAAATTTACAATGCTTGTGACAATGTTTAACACAATATAGAGTTCGTCCTTCTATATCAGGTGGTAATGTGATAAATATGTGTATTTAACATATTATGTGCATATAGTTGGAATAAAAAAAAATTAGCTGTAAGAATACATGGAATTGAAAGCTTCAATATAAGCCTACTTTGTTTGTTTACACTCTTTGGTATTCACGGGAGAGAAGTGGCTAGCAGCAACCACTGGCCATGCAAATGTATTTTCGTTTACGAAAGTGTTCTTTAAATTTCCTAAATTTCTTGACCATTATTAAATATGTGGGCAAGAAAACACAATCAATAAGCTGCAATACGACATTTGTGAACACACGATGGTGCTAGCCACGTCGACTACGGTTCTTATAATTGTCAGGTTATAAAGGAACAAAAACAAATCAGTACTCCACAATTCAACGCGCAGTACCTGACCCATACTTCTGTTCTTGGTCGGCAGTTGCCACAATACGGACTGGACTGTTTCGTGATTTCCGTCAGGCATTCTGGGGGAAAGCCGGAATAGTGTCTAGAAATGTGGCTTATGGTAATACTTCCAAATTATGTACCATGCAAAATCACCACCATGTTTCATTCCACATATGGAAATAACACAGCGTCTAACCATTTCTTTGCACGTAAGCAAAGACGCTAAAGGAATGCTGGCGATATACGCCGATTATCGGATCAGAGTCCTCGATATGCTGACAGTTGGTTGTCAGACCAAGAAATTCCTCACCTTTTACGAACACGAAAGCTTATTCCCGCGTTAGCACGATCCCGTACATTGAACCCTGCCTTCCGTCGCGCCCTCGTGCTCAGTTTCGTAGAGAAACACTGTGATTTCTACGCCCTTCGCGTTTTCTGATAAACATTTTGGAAGCTCTTCTGATCTCCTCGCTGGATTATGTCACGGCGATCTCATGCTCCCTGATTTCATCTTTCTTCTAATATCATTTATCGAGAATATAAATGGAACTCACTGCGCTACAAGCCGGAAGGTATCGGTTTCGATTTCCGTTGGGGTCACTGAATTTTTTATTGACTTAATCCTTCCGGCCGCACTACGGCCCTGGGGGCGACTCAACTTCTAGCAGAAATAAGCACCAGAAATATTTCCTGAAAGGTAAAGGCTGTCGGTATGTAGGACTGACAACCTCGCCACCATCATGTGCCGACTGTCTAGAAATCCTGGAAGCCTCAACCTCCTTGAACCCTACGGGCCTATCCAGGCTTGTATAGAATTTGCTTTACCGTTACCTTTATAAATGGGACTACTGGAGTACATTCTTACCACCACCACCCCACTCCCCTCAAAATGTAGCGACAGCATTTCAAGGTTGGCCAAACTGAGCTTGTTGCCGCCCGTTCTTAACCTTGAGAGAAGCTACTCTTTCGAACATCGCTGCAGGTAAAAACCAACTAACTCCACGCAGCTGTATCCTTCTTCAGAAACTCACAATCTCTCGGCCGACAATTTCCAGCGGTATAGAACCCGTAGGTTCAGTAACGTGTTCACAACGTACGGACACATGTCCCTGTCCTCGTCCGTGTCCTGCGTCACATAAATCCAGTCCACCCTCCCATCCCTTCTAAGATTCTTCTTTGATTATTATTATTATTATTATTCCATTGGCACTACAGCCCATTGTGGGCTTTGGCCTGTCGAACAATGCCCTTCCATTTTTTCCTATCTGCCACCACCTCACTCCATCTTCTCACTCCCAACACTTGAAGATCTCTTTCTACTTCCTCTTTCCATCTTTTCCTGGGTCTTCCCCTTCTTCTCGGCCCTTCCAGTTCTTGAGAGAAGATCTTTTTGGGCATCATATCCTCCTCCATTCTCTCTAGGTGACCTAACCAGCGTATCCGTTGCCCTTTTATCCATTTTACAATATTTTCTCCTTTGCTCATCTCGATTCGTCCGACTTTTCCATTCCCCGTTTTCATATTTAGCACCATACACTCTTCTAAATATTTTCCTTTAAAAAATTAGCAGAGCTTGCTCTTTCTTCGTCAACGTCCATTCTTCCGCTCCATACGACATTAACCGGATCTACTACCATCCGCTCTCGTTGTTGAGTTGGAACTCAACAACGAGAGCGGATGGTAGTAGATCCGGTTAATCAATACCAGAAGCTGTAATTACAGTTGTACGAGCTCCTGATGATGGGTGTCAACACCCGAAACATGCAGAGCTGCCTAGAGAAACGTAATAAACTGAATAAGTCGCATCTTGTTGGACAATTATTAAATTCGATTCACGATGCACGGACCCATGTGTGTGTGTGTGTGTGTGTGTGTGTGTGTGTGTAAGGCAAAATTACATTTATGTATTTTTAAATGTCTGCGTCTTCATGGCAGCAAACGGTAACATGCAATCCCCGCAGGTAATAACAATCCGACAGACACAAACGTGCTGCCCAGGACACGTGTTCATTCATTCCTCTACCCCAATAAATGAGACAATAGGATCGTCACATCTACCAGACTACACGGCGCCACATCCCAGACGACGGATATCTTCGAAGTCACACAAGACAAACCTCCTCTCTCGCATACTATGTTTCATTTGATTCGATAATTTATCTTTTCCGTTTACCAGGCACAATGGCGTTAAAACATGTGAACTATGCATTTCTGCTTCGCACATCAACACAATCTGCAAATCGTTGAACGAAGGTACCGTTCACACAGAAGCAGAGCAATCGATAGCACCATGCCGGCAGGCAGCAACGAGGCAACACATGTTCCCTATCAGGCCACTGCTATCAGGAACATATTATCGTACTGGCAGTAAAGAAGTGACTTACTGCCTACCCCCTACTCTAGTGAGAAGTAGGGAAACCCTCTGAAGGTCAATGGTAAATTAACACACCACCTGTTTAGCATTAAGAAATCCTGCATTTTACGCAAACATTGTACGTTTGTATATGTGAAGTATAATTCTCAGAACAAACAACTCTTATTTCCCCACACAGCACCGGCTGGCTGGCCCTTGTCCTGCAGTTTTTGCCGTGTGGTAGAACTCAAAATTGAAACATTAGTAGCAAGAAATTCGTGAGGCATCATACATTCAAAATTCGCATTACAACACGACGCCTCCAACTTCCTACAACCATCTGATCGGTATGTTCATCAAATCCAGCTGCTGTACTGTTTAACTTTATCTACGGACCTCGTAAAAAGCTAAAATTACGTTACATAGTGTCGGTGTGCCACTAAAAGCTACTTCTACTCGTTTATCGATTACAATACGACCATTCTGCAACATAAGATGCTGACAATCATGACACCACATTAGAAAGAAGTCCGGTTTCCATGACGATGGCTAGTTTCATTTCCTCCTGTCTATTTATGATTCATTTAACAACAGCTTCATCATGTGTCGTCGAATGGTTGGATTATTAACGGATAACGAATAAGAAACCATATCGAAGGAAGTAGTAGTGACATCCGCGTGGGGATGAGGGAAACCAGAAAACCTGAGTCACGACAGTCGGTGTCCTGGCCTGGATTCGAAGTCAGCACCTCCTGAACACACCCCAAGCATACTGTAATCGATATGCATAGGAGTTTTGACGGTGACGAACTTGGACTTCAACAGTAATACATGATCGGGAGGTGGTGGTGGTGGTGGTGGTGGTGGTGGTGGTGGTGGCGGCGGCGGCTGAGGCGTTGTTGATGATAAGATGAAGATGCCTGTTATACGTTCTCCAAGAAACAACACAGCCCTGTCAGGTTGCCGATCGGCGACTTCACCAATCAGCTGAGATGCAGCGTCTGCACTGCTAGGGGTTATCGCCACTGCAGTACGTTCACCCTTTTTCTACTCCTCGAAATCGGATTCCTACCGACTTTATTCTGTCAACTAAGTGAAAATAAAAGAGGCGAACTAAGGCTGCAGCCTGGTGCTGACTAGGCAGATCAACCACCTTCCTCAGTTGTGATTACAAAGCCGACATGCGAAATGCACAGAAGTGAAGCCAGACACGGCATAATGGAATTGCATTTTGTGGAATCTTGCGACAGGATATCCTGTGCGAGTGTCACCATAAATATTTAACGATCTGACTAAAGCGTTTCGTACAAAGCTAACAGTCGTTCTAAACCAGGGATGTACAAAGGCCGACGAAAATTCAAACTCATCCTCGGTTGCATCCCAAGAACCGACAACAGAAGCTACAACAGCACACAACACGACGTTCCAAGTCAGAACTCACGAAGCTCAAAATGCTACTGCGTAGGGCGTCCAAGTCAACAGCTCTCTTAGTAATTTTTAATAATGCCACGAGTTTTACTTTTGTAACAAGTGCATCACATAAGTACAGATGATATATACGTTAAATTTGTCCTATATAACCGCATCATTATCATCATAGTTTGTAATTTTTCACTTCCCAAAATATTTTAAACTTAATTCGTTCATAATTCATCTCTGTATCAATCTCAAATATCCGGCTGTAATGACTCACTCACTGCACACGGCCACCAAACCGAAAGATATAGAAAACATGTGTGCGACTGTCACGTTACTTGACATTTTGCAAATGCCACATAAAATATGCGCTGTTAGTGTGGCCTCCACACGCACAACGTTCACACCAATTTTCCATAAAACCAGTCAGCTGGTTCAGAAGTTTAAATTGACAAACAGGGTAAAGGCCGAAACAAGAATGTGGTCTTTTTATTTTTAATACGAGTCATCCCGTTGTGTGGAACAATACAGTAACATTTATTACCGTCTAAAAACACAGCATGTATAATCAATCAACATGTTTCGGCTGTAAAACAGCCATCATCAGGACAAAGTACTTAGGCCTGATGATGTATGTTTTACAGCCGAAACATGTTGCCTAAAAGTTAACGACAAACTTTTGTCAAATTTTGATGTTTTGCTGACCGTGCATCTCAGTAATGTTTATCTTAGTAATTAACCAACTTGATGCACAAAAGTTTTGTTTTACAATAAGTTTATTTCATGCCTCTACATGTTTCGAGCACCATATGCTCATCATCAGGAGGTCAAAATTGTATTATACAGCCTCTGGTATCATCACACTGAAACAAGTGAGCGGTATAAAATTACTAATATACAATTCTATAAATATGAGCAAATTTTACTACTATTTGCATCAAGTTGGTTAATTACTAAGATAAAACTTTTGACAAGTTGTTGATTATACGTGTTGTGTTTTTAGACGGTAATAAAAATCACTCCAAGAATACAGTCGTTGAGTAGCATCTCTACACTCTGCTCTTCAACATGCTCCACATCCAAGTCAGAGGTTTCTAGAGATCAAAAACTCCTTTATCAGGTTCGTTAGGTTCCTGCAATACATGGAAAAGAAAATGATTTAGGTCTAACTTCGTAACAATCTTCACAAGTTGAATTCCGTTAATTTCCTAACAGCCCTTAGTGTGCCTGAATAAGAAACAGCCTACCCTTTCACGATGCAATTATTCTCAGTGGTTCTTCCAGCGATTGCAATATACATAAACGACGATTTGGTACCCGCAAGTTCTCCAACGGCTAGCGGAGACGGCAGCTCGGTGTAACTAACGCTCTTCGACGAAAACGAGCGACTGTTGATTAATCTGGTGGGCTAAGAATCCAAACATCTTTCTCGAAATTCGGTTTGGATGTTCACAATCAGCACAGTTGGACCATGTACCCCCGAACACGCAGGGAATATTTAATAGTGTCTTCGTTACGAACAAATCCGTATTCAAGGGTTTGTGTAAGTATAATGTAGCAACCATTACGCTGAATTTGTAATTGTAGAGTGTTGGTACGTATCTGATTTAGTTAGTAATGCATAGGGTTATCAGCAACAGAGACATTAGCTATTACAACCTTGAGATGCGCGTCTTTTGACTTACCCCGTGGGTCCCAGTAACACACTGGTGTTCGGTCAGTGAAATCGATTAACGGCGTCTCGTCAGAGTTCCCACATGAAATGAAGCAAGGGAGTAAATGATTGCAATTTCACACGTTACTCGCGATCCCTTATGCAAAAGGCACCTGTCATATATGTCCATAAAATTAGGATGCATAATTTCGAGTAGGGTGGAGTACCAGCAAAGCTCAAGACTTGTATTCGAGGGATGCCTCGTTCAAAACTCTGCCAGGTCGTATGCTACCTAAGAATTTTTCGTATTTTTTTGTTTAGTATTTCCGTAGGTGCCTCGATCAGGCCACGACCACTGCCTTCCAAATCCTTCCGACTTCATCAATCATTCTAATATTCGGCGCTACATAAACTACGATACTGACAGCGTTGTTAAACAAACCACGAAAATAAATCGTTCGATTATCAATAGGTTCGTAGTTCGAACAATGGTACACAAATATTCATGGTGTTCCGCCGAGCAAGATAACGTCCAGGTGCTCCAAAAACTGAAAAGGCTTAGGGTCCAATATCCTATAGTAGGGCCGGCTCATGCAAGTTGCGTGTGAAAATAATATTCAAGTGATGAACTTTCACACGAGGCAGACCGTGAACAGCGTTTCGAAAGTTCTTTTAAAGAAAAGAGGCTTAAAGCTAACTAAAACGTACCGAATTTAGTTGGAAAAACAAAAATGAGCCACTAAATAATATATATATATATATATATATATATATATATATATATATATATATATTTGACTTGTGTAATACATGACTCTTGACTAGGTGCGCCCCCAAGGCTCGTCTAGCTGGTCACCCCTGATCTGTGGCACTATTTGCTGTTTGTGCCATTTAGGTATGTCGGGCGAGATATATTCTTTTGCGTTTCTTGGGTTCTTACGGCCATGTCCTACAAATCGTACTATGGCCATCACTCTCCTTTTCACTCGCTCATACTGTGTGTGTGTATGTGTGTGCGTGCACGTACTGAAAACGTCTGCCAAGCATTACGGTACAATTTTTATGTACACAGCTCGCGAGAGCTTTCTTCTCCTCGACGTTTCTAAACATAACGGCATTGAAGTCATGAAGTTCACAGTCATTCAAAATCGGAATAACGTATTATACCGCTGACAAAAAAAAAGTTACCGGAACAGTTCTATTCACGTTAACTACGATATTCTAATTCGTCATATACCCACGGTTTTCCTGCGCTCTCCTTTTTAAGATTCATCCTTCCACTTTCACCGCAATGCGCCGATTATTATTATTATTATTATTATTGTCATCATCATAATCGTCGTCTGTGTCCATACTGTTTCTTGCATCTAATCGTCCTCAACACATAGCAGGTTAATCATCTTGTTATCTACTGAGCGTAGTTACGAAAATCTCATTTCTGAAAAATAAAGTCCTTAGTGTAAACATTATTTATTGTTACGGTTGTACTTCTACGCAGGTTCAAAGCCTTCCTGAAGAATACGTTTCGCAGAACAGGAGATGGAAGATATCCGTTTCCGGCAGCTGTGCGAAGTCAGATTCCTTGCTGACTATTACAGGCTTCAGAGAGACATAAGAATGCCACTGCGCCAGACCTTCAGTCAATGCAGAGACGGGCCTACTGCCAGTATGCAGAGACCAGTCTAAAATTAAAATCCTTTGTATGCAGAAAACAGACGACCTTTGCAAATTCTGTGCCTACATATTTTACTTCAGTTTAAAAATCTTATTACATTTGTTATTGCTATTAGTATCATTATTAGTAGTAGTGATAAGTGACACATGTCAGTCAGCAATACTTATAATAATAATAATAATAATAATAATAATAATAATAATAATAATGGCGAATGAATTATGTGCTATGTGGAAGCAAAAGGCAGCACAAGTGATCCCGACAGTAAAATCAACCTCGGGAATAATTCCAAATTAACTACCACATGGACTAACAAGACTTGACTTGCACCCGAATACATATATAAAACTGCAAAAATCTGTAATTCTTAGCACATGTTCAATTGTAAGAAACTTTTTAAACTACAAATAAGACCACTGAGCCTAATCCTGTTGATTACTACATCCCAGGATAGGTGAATATTTCCCAGCCAAAGCTGAGAAGTGAGAAATTCAATAATAATAATAATAATAATAACGACATAAGAGTTACAGGCACACAGGAAGTTCCTGTACACACCATGAAGATATACGTGTGAGTGGCGATGAGCTCTACTCATTCTTAGCCTCGGCATTAGATGGAGTGGTGAACGTCACACCAAAACCGCTCTAATCCCGGCGGAAGCGCCGCAAGCAGCCGATGAACAGGAGGCTGCGTGGGCCCCGAAAGCGGAAAGGACACTTTGGGGAAGATAAAAATCTCTGACCCCTACCAGGAATCGAACCAAGATTCCTCAGTTAACTGATCCGTATCCTAGTAATTATACTGACAACCTATCCCTGTAATAAGTGATGTAGTAGCAACTGTCATTCAGTAGGGATAGTGGTATACTGAATCGAAAGTCTATTTTGATTAACAATTTATTAAATCGATTATGTTAATTATTGGTACTAGAACTTTGTTTTGTTTATATCGATATTTCTACCGATTCCGGTGGCCGCACGGTATAAGGCGTAGGTCTGCGGCCGCTAGCTTGTTGGGATTGCGGGTTCGAATCCCGCCGAAGGCGTCGATTACTCTCTCTTGTGAGTGCTGTGTGTTGTCAGGTAGAGGTCTCTGCGTCGGAGTGATCACTGGTCCAGATCAGTCCTACCGAGTGTGGTGTGCCTGAGTGTGATCGAGAAGCCTCGATAATGAGAAGACCCTGGCCCATTAGGACCTGCTTCGTCACGGATAGAAATATTGTTATTTTTCATATTTTTGTCATGTTTCGTGTGTTGATGTTTGTTGTTAGTTATGTCACGTATTTTCTGTTATGCTCCTGTACTTTCCTTGTATTTGGCCTTTTGGCTGTTGTGTCAGCACATTAATAATAAAGAAATTATTATTATTATTGCTCGTTAGTTATCACCTTTGTGCAGAGTAATTAGAAACATGCAAACAAAACAAATCACGATTTTAGGGTATACAATGTTGCAGGTATTCTGTGATTACAATTTATGGTACATATTTATTATTATTATTATACCCTATTACTGTTATTATTCACTGCCGCTGTTTTTATTTTGTCCTGTTTGTATTTCGATTGTTACACGGATGTTAGTTTCGTACATTCGTGCCGCTTTTGTGATAGACCACGCACTGCTGAGTCAGCACGAAAATAAATGAAGAACGGTAATTATTACTGTACTTGTTGTTGCTTCTGCTTTATTTTAGTGAAATACTGTTACATAAGACGAAGCACAAATTTTGTGTACTTGGATTTGTGGGTTAAAATCTCACAGCTTCGCGCCGTCGCCATGTTTGTAAATACAAACAAACAATGCCCAGGTATAATGTGTGCGTATGCTTATATCTGCTTCACTAGTTACCGATATCAAACCGCAAACTAAAGAAAAATCCGTGTGGTCGACATGTTAATAGTTTTGCATACTATAAAATAAACTGTCTTAACAGATGCACATTTTTCCAAGCTCTATTGCCGCGCATCACATAAGGACCCTGTGGTCCCGCAACTCACTCTCTCCAAAGTCATTATGTTGTTAGTGATAGCATGAAATTCAACGTACGCATTTTGGTGACGCCAAACAGCATATCTTTTGTTTTATGTTTTGTTGACCGTGCATCTCGATACATCAGTGTAATGAAAACCAATTTGAGGCACTATTTATCCTCAGTTTATTTCGTCAATCAACCTCTACGTGTTTCGACCATATTTGTAGCCCATAATCTGGAAGTATACTGTATACATACAGCAATTGGTACGTGTTGTTGTGTGTGTGTGTGTGTGTGTGTGTATATATATATACTATATATATAGTATACTTCCTGACAATGGGCCATAAATATGGCCGAAACATGTAGAGGTTGATTGACGAAATAAACTGAGGATAAATAGTGCATCAAGTTGGTTTTCATTACACGAAAGTCTATCGTTCATTAAAATCTATTAACTGTTTCGTATGCACGTATGTACATAGAGCGTGGCCACCTCAAATACGTGGGAGAACTTGCCTCTCGACTTCCTTAAGACAGGCAAACTGACTGACAGACGGTCAGCGATCGGTGTACAAATACCCACACATGGACAAAGCTTTCAGTATCAGGAATTCAATTACTCACAGAAATGCAGTAACTATGAATAGACAAGCACGCAAAGTGAACAGCCCACGAGCTGGTATATACGATGAAATGGAGACGAAACAACCCCCGCACAAAATGATCAAAGTGTTGTTAACTAGAACATGAACAGAAGTGATTCGAGCCATTTTCCTAAAGGTAAAGGTCAACACGTTATGCAAAGTTTCTTGCAGGCCATTCTGTTCATTTCAATTTGTTTAGCTCCTGTTACGCGTGTACTGAAGAAGGCCACAGATATTAAACTACTCTTCATTATAATAACAGCTTCTTAAAATGATTGCCCCATTAAGGATCCTCACTTCTTCCATTTTCTCCTTTTATCCGCACTTTTCAGTGAACGTAATATAATTCCTGAACTATGACAATGACTGTACAACACGTAGACAGCAGACAGTAAGAGAACAACCCCTGAAATAAAAGGCAAATGAAACCGACTTAAAAAACAAAGAGACATAGATTCCGACGTCACGTATCCAAGGTTACAAGAACAAACAAGTTATGATGAAACACTATGAAAATGGTACGGGCAGGACCGAGAGGGCAGAAGCGAGTCCATCGGTGTGCAGAGACTCACGTTCCGTCGCCCCTACCTACGTGATTTTAACCCGCGAAGAAATGTATGGAATGGTTTGCAGTTTTAAAATCTTGCAGGCAATTAAAATTTCATTCTGCATTACACCTTCAAAACCTTTACATTTCGTAAAGCCACATTTGAAACTGCGAGCATGCTGAATGTGCAGCTACTTTATATACATTAATTTCAGATAAAACATTTTTAATTATTTAAAATATGACTAATATAAATAAATCTAAAGTACGTAATTGGCCAGTCATTTTTAAACTTCGGAAAACTTCAAGTTCACTCTTAGCAGTACATTGCAAGGTAATGATGAGGATTATGATAAAACGACGCCATTTTCATTCCTTAAACAACTACGAAAAAATCACTAAAGCCTCAAGTGAAGGTAACCGGCACTCAGCTGGCGATTCGGTCCCGAGTGTGAATAATAGCCTATACATTACTGCTACGCCAGTTCGCTTGATTTTTTTTGTTCCCGGAAACCTGCAGTAAAAAAGGAAACGACTTATCTTTCTTCTAAGCAAGAGGCTCGCTCAGTAAATGAGAAAATAAATGTCTGCCTTGCTGTTGAAAAACGTGGTGAAACAATTTGAATATCTGAAATGTCGTCTATAAAATGACACAATTTAAAAGCCTTTTTTTTTTTTATTAGAAGATGACTGCGAGTACCTGTTTACTAACATGCCAATTCATACAACTTTCAGTACACGAAAACATTCATCTCGAGCATCAAACGAAGGCCACACAGCAGACCAGTCGTATTTTTCTCCAGTGGACGTATCCGTCTACCTGTGACACCCCTGTCATGTTGACGGAGGCACAATTATTTTTACTAACACGCTTCAGAAAGATAAGATTACGATCCTGTAAGGTGGAAACATCTTTGACATTCTGAGGACCGCGCATCGTGATACATTCTTATAAAAAAAAACCCAACGAGATGCATTATTTCTCAAATTAATTTTGGTATAAAACTCTATATGTTTCGCACAGGTTTACTGTCCATCATCAGGAGTCTAGTACTGTATACACGGCAATAGGTATTTGTCATACAGGTTATGCTGACTGTCTGCTAGCGAGATCAGGATCCTGATCTCGCTAGCAGACAGGAAACATAACTAGCATGCGAAATACAAATTGCTGTGTATTCAGTGTTGAGACTCCTGATGGCGGAGAGTAGATTTGTCCGAAACATGTAGAGTTCTTCATCAAAAATAAATTTGAGAACTAGTGCATCTCGTTGGTTTTTACCACTGGTGTACCAAGGAGAAGGTCAATGGCATATACTGACTTTCTGGTCTGTTCCATTACCTTCAAATGTTAACTCTGAAACTTCAATATTTTATCAGTGGAAAATTCACCACAACTCTGTCTTAAGACATTCGTTGCTCTCCTTTATCTGATTTATTTAATCCTATTTTTAAGAGTCGAATTGCTTGACTCGGCCAGTTGCTAAGATTATCAAACGTCCGTGATAAAATGAATGTAACTGACAATATTTGGAGGAAAATCTGTCCGAGTGCCACTTTGTCCACCATAAATCCTATGTGGTCT
>Ga0123354_10009987_pt1 | contig 14584 bp, 15 predicted proteins | sample TergutLab28metaG_2_FD_97872 | JGI IMG/M metagenome (GOLD analysis project Ga0123354, IMG submission 97872) | Labiotermes labralis P4 segment gut microbial communities from Petit-Saut dam, French Guiana - Lab288 P4 | ecosystem: Host-associated > Arthropoda: Insects > Digestive system > Gut ... | reverse complement strand
ACTGTTAATAATGTGAACGCACTTAGTTCGTGCTTCGCGTAAAGTTGCCAATATTTTTGTCTTATTTTAACGAAATTTGGATTTCATTGGCGTATTTTCATAAAGGTCTCCAGTGTGAAATTTGACACAAATCCGGCCAGTCGGAGCCGAGCTGATATCACGCGGACGGATGGACGGACGATCCAACCAATATGATGAAACTGTTGGCGCTTTTCGCGAATTAACACGAACGCAGCCCACGTGCACTGTCTGACCATCCAGTCCATACTGCTGTTTGGGATAGTAAATGGTGTTGATTGTGAGAACCTTACAGAAGAAATAAATGTGCTGTGTTGCAGAATGCAGAGTCGGTATATGCTGCAGGGTATGGTATATGTATTTAACACTGGGCTTTAAGTCGTTAGTGTTAATGTACTTGATGACCCTGCCAGGTATAGACCTTATGTAATGTCAGTAATGACTTATGTATTAATGCTCTAGCACTCTTCTGATATAAAGCCTATAAATAATTCTAGTCACTGTCCAGTGAAGATTCAAACCATGTCCATCCACATGGAGGAGCAGTGTTAGTCTTCATGGTCCGGTAGGTGCCGTGTGTAACATGTGTCCAATACAGAGCACTGATTGATGTGCTGGTGGTGTGGAATCATGTGCTGAGAATGTGGCTCGGATCTGTTCACAAGTTTTTCTTTGAACAGGATCTAAAAAGAAGAGTGACGTAAATGCCACTTGGTTTGCAGCACCACATTAGTTCTATGTGCAAAATGTTTGTTACTGTCTTGCTTTTAAAATGTAATGTAGGATCTTTATTTAAACACAATAACAGACCCTCACCACCACTTGGCAGTGAAATTTTTATCCCAGCAAGTCACTTCTTACATGAGCATACAATTTACTACATCAGAATTTCATGTGACTAGAAAGACTTTATCACTTGATAAATAGCAAAGAGGTTATGTTGGAAGCACATGACTACAGATCCCTTTGTGTTACCAGGTTCAGGATCTGATTTGTGTTGTGAGATGTTAGTGCTGGGACCATTTTCTGTCAAATTTTTTTTAAGATAATTTTAACGCACATGTGTTACATTAACGTCGTATGGGTATGTCATGTTGGTGTGCCCATTGATTTTAATGCATATATGTAACTTGTGAGTTCCCGTGCATTTGCCCAACTTGTATGACTGATAGGTGTGTCTTAACTCTCTTTCTACCTGTCAGTATTTTCCTCCATCATCTTGTCTGAGTGTCTGCTGGTATGTTTTCATCTGTCTCCCTGCCACTTCCTTCTGTTTGTCTGTGACTGTCTAAATCTTTTTTCCCCCCTTTCCCACATACAACTTCCGCGAGTTTACTGCCAGTTAGTGACCACTATGAAGAACCTTTATTGGCTAGTTGTGAAAAATTTACCTGTTGTGTCACTTATTCAACAAATACAATGACATTCTAAACAGTGGTTAGAGGCACATAATGTAATTTTTTTTCATTGTTGTTTTGTATAAAGTGTATGAACACAGGAACACTACCTTCAACTCATGCCAGGAGGACGTTTTGATGCACACCTGCATGTTTTATAAACTTCAGTTTTAGGTTCATGTCTTAGCCACTTTATGGAGCCCCCAACACCCAGGAGGCTGGGTAGGCAGGCACCAGAACCAGCTTGTCATCTCTAGAATTAACCATCAGTAATAATAGTGCAGTTTGTGATCCTGTGCTGTGTGAAATTGGTACTAGTACATACCTCATTAAATTAAATACATAATACTGAAACACATGTCATAAAACATTTTTTCAGACTCATCCTTCTTGTCCAACTTATCTCCATTTTTGGATTACTAAATCCAGTAGGCCTAGTGATAGATGAGAGAAAGGAGCAGGGAGTATGATCATTTTGATCCAGAAGCTTACAAGTAAGCCATAGTAACTATTTTATTTTAATTCCTTCAGAGTTGAAGAAAACTGGAGAATATTAACCAATAAAGAAATTTATGCAATGGTTAAAAAACCCACTATAACAGACACAGTACGGTTAAATAGATTATGTTGGTTTGGGCATATACAGAGAATGGAAGAAAATAGAATTTCCAAACAAGTATTATACGTGAATTTGGAAACTGTGCAGCTGAGAGGTAGACCAAGAAATGGATGGCAAGATGAGTGAGGGAGGATGGAAGACTAGTTGGTGGAAAAGGGTGGAAGGAAAAGGTATATAACAGAGAGGAATGGAAGAAACTCCTAAGAACAACAAGGAATTGTCACATTCTGCATATGCCAATGGAATGAATGAATGAAAGTTGATGAAGCAGTTGTGAGCAGAAGCTGTAAAGCCTAGACTTCCAGACCTACCCACCTATTGGAATTACTGCTGTCTTTTATTTTGTGTCTGTAGGGAGCCAGTTCGGTGCAGACTGTGTGTACATAAACCTATAAAGAGCCACTTTGCCTTTAGAGCCACAGCATATAGCTATTCCTTGCTGACCAACTGTGGACTAAGAGGTAAAGCCTAGCACAGAATTGGCATTTAATTTGAATACCTGGCACTTACAGGTTAAATCTCTTGGATATAGCATGACAATTGTATTGTTGCAGTGTTTGTAGTTTTTAACTTCAAGTATTTTATATACAAATATATATATATATATATATACACACCACCCTAACAAATTTCACAAATGTGTAGTGGTTCATTAGTTATCAACTTCAAACTGTATTTTTCACACTGCTTTCATGTTGTAATTTTTACATTGCTCTGAATTATTGCTGAACAAACATTTCATCATTTTCCAATGTGTATTGCCATATACCATTTAGTACCCTAGACAAAATGGCACTCCCACCTCCAAAGTTCAAGTGTTCCCACTGTGATGTTCCTGCTTATCGTAGGATTATAAAATGTACAGGTGTGTGGTATCATCCAATGGCATAATGTTCATAGTAAATTTTGTGACACTGTGTGCAAGTGAAATTAACCCTATCAATGCCAGGAAGCTGGGACAGTCTAAGCTTTAAATCGTCTCAGCCTACTGCATTCCTCTTGGCCTAAGCCATTTTCTTTCACTATCATGTGAGATGCATTTGGTAATGTAATAAGTGAGTGAAACTGGAAGAATACAGTAATTTTATCCTTTGTCTTATAGGCAGAATTGGTGTACCTTCGTGCAGAGCTGATTGATGCTAAGGCACGGAATTCTGTTCTCGACCAAGAGCTGCACACACTGCTGCTACAACTGCATGCCTCCCAGCTACAGCATCTGCCTGGTGTACACACAGAATCCGATGCAGAACGAATCCGCAGGAAATTAGAGGAGGAACTGCAGCAGTCTCCGACACATCAGCACAGAAGTGAGTTTGCTTTCTTGCAAGATATCTTTACATGGTCACAGCTTGAACTCTGATGTGCCAGCCATTTCTAATTTACCTAAGACTTCCCCTAAAGCCACTTTACTTTCTCCAGTGATTTGTGTCTGCCATAAGGGCCATATGTAGGGGGAGGTTTATGAGTTAAAATACTACAAGGAAAGAGGCATATTAGGAATGTTAGCTGTGTAGTTCACTAAAGAGCTGCCTGCCTCTCTGGCAAATTACCCATCATTATAGGCCAGGAGCCTAAGACTGTACATATTGACATACACAAAACTATAATTTTGCCAGCTGTTTGATGTGGGTGCGGTATTTGGGCTCTCACATTAAAGGAAGAACATGGGCTGGGGGTGTTCAAGAAAAAAGTGCTGAGGAAAATTTGGGCCAAAGAGTGAGACTGGAGAAAATTTCATAATGAGGAGCTTTGTGATTTGTGCTTGTCACGAAATATTATTTGGATGATGAAATCAAAGACATTGAGATGGATAGGCATGTGGCATACATGGGGAGACAAGACAAGCATACCAGCTTTCGGTAGGTAAGCCGGCAGGAGAGAGACCACCTTGAACCCCTAGGTATAAATGGGAGGATATTTTAAAAATGGATCTTAAATAAATAGGATGGGTAGGTGTGTACTGGATTAATCTGGCTCTGTATAGAGACAAGTGGTGGACTGCTGTGACATGACAACAAACCTTCAGGATCCTATAATGGTTAGATTTTTTTTTTGTTTCATTCCAGCAGGCCATATTTTTAATTTCTGGAAGGATTGTCTAGTAGTGTGTAACAATTGTTAATTAATTATACTGTTATTGTGTTTGGGACTGGTCATTATCTGAGGTGTATCTGATATACACAACCTTCTGGGTGGTTGGCATACTCCTGTCCTGTCATTAGGCTGAGACATAACTGGAGTTAATAACAGTGACCATTGTGCGTTGACCCCAGTAATGTAATAGTTAGCAGGAGGACCTGATGTTGGAAAGGTCTGAAATTCAATCCCAACTGCTGCCAGATGAAACATTTACAAGTTTCCACAGCAGTTTACTGGTTAGTATACAAGCCTGATATTAACAAGGGTCTTGGTTTAATTCCAACAGCAGTCAGTTGCCCAAAGATGAAAATAAACCCATCAGATGAACTGTCACACATATCATACATATGTGACAATGTAAATTGCCCAGTGTAATATTCATATAGGTAGGAATGATTTGAAGTTGTCCCATGGCTTCATTAAGCATCACACCATAAAAATATATGTGGAAGGTAGGTGCTGCTGCACTGGATGGAGGCGTGTGAACTTCACACCTGAGCACTTAATCTCTGGAGGTAGATACTGCACTGACTTTGGGTTAGAGAGTCCCAAAGAACGTGTGGATGGTGTGGAGAAAACATATGTATGAACATAAACGTATCGTGATAGTGGAGGTTCTCATAGTATTGATATCAGTGTTACGGTATGTTGCTAGCTACAGTCATTCGAGAGGAACACAGCATGATTCTTGTAATGTCACCATATCACAGAATAACATAATCATTACCACATAATAGTTATTTAACCTAAAGTGTTTTTCGTGCACACGTCAGTAACATAAGAAACAATTACTGATATAAAGATACCAATACTTATGAGAACACCATAGTTCAGTTTCGAACTTTTATGCACATTACTTTGTCTTTATACGAAACACCTCAAAGTATAAACCATGTAGTTGTACTGTCTGTCATCAGCACTTAAATCTGTGATGGCTGCTGGATATGATGATCTCTCTGAAGGCAGCCATATCCTTCAGTATGAGGCCAACAAGTTCATGACCTCTCTGGTGATATCACCACTTATAGGTAGAAATTATTATACTTACAGTGGTTGTGAAACATTACACAAAGGCAGGCATATAGCACTTTGCATGGATGGACCTGTTCCCAAAAAGTGAACATAAAGGCAAAGTTGTCTCTGTCCATGGCCTGGAGGTATTAGGGGGAGTAGAAGTATAGTTCCACTTGTTCTTAACCTTGGCATTTGATGGAGGTGAGTGGTTACCTACATACCCTAGCCACTTTACCCTGTCAAAGAATGCTGGTACCCATCGAATAGGAGGCGGAGGGATTGATAACACAATGGCAGTGTGTCATCTTAAAGTTAATTAATGTTGTTAGAACTGTGAATTCAAAAGTGTATGAGAGTTAATTAATAATGTAATGAAGTTTTTAAACCCATGTATTTACCTGAGTGTCAGATAATTCTGCCTGCTGACTCTTGTGGGGTTTATTTCTGTCATGCAGAAAGCTCATCAGGGAATAGCTAAAGCATTTAGCATGGAATTGCTTCTTTGCTGCAAATTTTTTTGAGCGGGTGATGTGGGGTGGGGGTATAAATATGTCGCAGAGGTACGGCAAATTAAAGTTTCTAAGTTTCCCGTCAACTTCATCCAGAGTGGCGTTCAAATCGTTTGCTGTTCATATTTAGGCCTGTTCACAAAATTACAAAAAGCAACTATTAGCTTCGTCATGTCTATCTGTCTGTCCGTTGGCATGGAACAACTTGGCTACCACTGGATGGACTTTTGTGAAATTTGATACTTGAGTTATTTTCAAAAATCTTTGGAGAAAATTCAAGTTTCATTAAAATCTGTCAAGAATAACGATTACTTTACATGAAGACAGGTACACATTTTTGATCATATCTCGCTCAGTTCTTCATAGAATGAGAGATGTTTCGGACAAAAATTGTAGAGAAAATCAAAACACACATTTTATGTTCAATCACTGTTTTTGTTTCAAAAATTCTGCTTTTGTGAGATAATGTAGAAAAATATTTTAGACCCAGTCAGGCCAAACATGACAGTATGACATGGGCATTGTTCAGGATACCTAAGTCTACAAACACACACACTCAGAATATGTAATACTTATCACTTTTCCACTTGAACAGTGGTCGCACGAACGCGCCTGTATGTTATGTTTCAGTTTCATGTACATTGCCTGTCTTGTTTTAAATGTATTCTTAAATTCCAGAGATGAAGGGCCCTTTATATTGTACATTCTGTATATATTTCTATTAATTTACGTGTGTCTTCTGTCCTCCACTTATGAATTGGTATGCAGAAGTCTGTGGTCGTAATGCAAAAGTACACAGTTTTGCAACATATGATAGTATAACTGCATACCTACACTGCATAAGTTCAACTGTTCAGGGTTTGTTAGTGTGCTGTCCACACTACACTGACATGACTATTCAGCTTGTGAAACTTGAAACAAAGCAGAATCCTTTTAGTGTTTACTGACCACCAACTGGACTCTAGAGAGTTGCTGGAAACATGAACATTTTAAAGGCCAAAGTGTAAACTTACAAAAATGTTCCATAAATGTTGCATAAGATATGTAACAAAAACACTGAGTTTTTTTTTTATTTCTGTTTTGTCAGTTAAGTATGGACACAACGTAAGATATTGTACGTGGTACAGTACGAAGTTACAAGTAACTGTCTTATGTTGTGGCAGTGCATTAGCAATAACATTTTTAAAGCTTGAACATTTCAAGGGATGTCAGGAATTGTATGTATACATAAATAAATTTAGGATTGGTATGTAATTGTGTAAGTATCCAAATGGTGTAAATACTGAATGGTAATGTGCAACATAAGCTGTAGGTTACATTGATGGGGATTTTGTGTGAGATTCATCGCACGTACCTCACTACCACACTATGTGTATTTGGATTAAAAGAATGTGATTAAGGCAAATTGGTGAACTTTGTGTAGTACTAGTACTGGTGGTGGTGGTGGTGGTGGTGGTAATCAGCAACGGTCACGCAGTAACTGAGAACTTAAGTTTGTGAAATTTTCATGTTTATTTACAAAAGGTGACTTAGATTTAGTCTAAAACATGATTCACTTATTAACATTAATTTTTGTACACAGTTAAAGAAGAAGAAATGCAGTTGGGTCTCATGGAACTGGCATCTCTGCGCAGTGAGGTGTCTCAGCTACAGAGTGAAAACATGGCTGTCCGTAATACACTGCTTGCCTTGCATAGTGAAGTGTATGGTGCTAAACTTGCGGCAAAGTATCTGGACAAGGAATTGGCTGGAAGGTGCGTACCATATTCAAAATACGAGGGGGTGCTGATAAGTCCTTAGGCTGACCTACTTCCCAGTGTTGTAGGACGGAATCAATGGTGTCGGAAAGAGGGGTCTATTCATGTGCCGAATTGCAAGTCTTTGCTTGTTACAGAGGCTGAAAGGAAGCATGTCAGGTGACACATGCGAATTCAACAACATAGAGACATGAGCTATCATCAAGTTTTTTTTCCTGCAAGGCAAGGTGCCGAAGGAAATTCGCGCCATTCTGACAGAAACATTAGGGGAACATGCACCACCGTATGCCACCGTCAAAAACTGTGTGGCCGAATTGAAACGTGGTGATTTTTCCACCTGTGATGCGCCTCGTCCTGGACGACCCACAACAGTGACCACCCCGGAGATTATTGATCAGATTCACGAGCTAATCTTGGAAAACTGCTGGATTTCAGCTAAATCAATAGGTGAGCAACTGGGCATCCTACATGAGCGGGTTGGGTCCATCATTCATGAAGATTTGGACAAGTGGAAGCTCTGCTGGTAAAGTTCTCACCTCAATTGTTTGGGATCAAGACGGCATCCTTCACATTGATTATCTTCCAAAGGGCCAAACTATCAACACAAAGTGTTACTCATCTCTGCTGGTGCAACTGAAGTACATTTTCAAGGAAAAACGCCGCGGGAAGGTCACCAAGGGTGTCTTGTTCTTGCACAATGATGCCCCGGCTCACCAGGCACTTGCAACTCAGAAGAAACTGGCCTACCTGGGCTTCCAATGTCTTGATCACCCACCCTATTCTCTGGATATGGCCCCATCGGACTACACCTGTTCCCTGGACTGAAAAAAGAATTGAAAGGTCGCCATTTTTCGTCCAAAGCAGAGGTCATTGCTGCTGTGGAGACCTGGTTGGACAGACAACATTTTAAATTTTTTTTGAGTGGCTTGCAAAAGTTAGAGCAATGAGCTAAGAAGTGTATTGAGCTTCATGGGTAGTATGTTGAATAAATCCCACGCTTGGTCGCTGTAGCTTGTTTCCTTCCTGGTCGGGCTAAGGTCTTATCAGCACCCCCTCATAACATCTTTCTATTGCGACCCACCAAGCAAAGTTGTGACTAAGTTTCTGCCAGCATTATGTCTAGGCTGTTGACTGGATGTTTGAGGGACTGGTTTTGAATCAATGTTAGGGGCAGAGAATTTTTTCTTCTCCTTAGTGTCCAGGTAGTTTCCAGATCAACTCTGGGCTCCGCAAATCATCTTATACAGGGGTTACAAGAGAGGGCTTTTGCCAAAGGATAAAATGGCTGGAGCAGCAAGTTGACCCACATCCATCTAGAATATATGGATAGCTACTATGTTGTTATTTCACATTCTACAAAAAAATTGCCTGAACAAGAGTTGCTTACTTACCAAACACCTATTGCTTTACAACATGTCAGGGCCATACATCATCTGGCACTGGCATTATTCCTACATCACATAATTGTGTCTCCATCATGTTGTTACCCCTTATTGTAAGAAATTGTCATAACATTTATACCAAGTCTCTGCAAAGTGGTCAGTTGCTGCAAAAACTGAAAATTCCTGGCACATGCATATGCAGTACAGTAATCTCTTAAACCTTTTAAGTTCTTTATGTAACAAAGGGGACTAAACTTAAGTGTGAGATTAGTGACTTGTAAGTGAGTAATTGGGAATGTACTGCACTGCAGTACAATCATGGTAAATGTTACTGCTATGTTTCAAATTTAATCCTTGCAGAATACAACAGTTGCAGTTACTGGGGCGAGAAATGCGAGGTGATGTGAGGGACAAACTGTGGCGGCAGCTGGAATCAGAAATCTTGTTGCATCGCCATAAGACTGTGGTGAGGGCATGCCGTAGCAAAGGATGTGGTGTGGGTGGTGATAATGCAGGTCCTACATCTGAACCACCATTAAGTAGAAATCATCATGGTATCTGCGAACCCAGGTTTATCACTGTGCAGCGAGAAGCAGGAGAAGGACTGGGAATTTCCATTACTGTGAGTACTGACTTCAGCCTGTGAACTTGTTTTTGTGGGTGGTAGTTTCCCCATTCTTTTCTGGCATAGCTGCTTTTCATCGTTAGTGATTATTTCAGCATTGAGAAGTGAACATTTTTTGCCATCCTGTGTGAGATTGCCCTTCCTGAGTTTTTAAGTTTCCAATATTCTTTGTGATTCATTTTTATCTTTTAGGGAGGCCGTGAGCATGGCGTGCCCATTTTGATATCAGAATTGGAACCCGATGGCCCAGCGGCAAAATGTCGTTCACTGTATGTTGGAGATGCCATATTGTCCGCAAATGGGCAAGATCTGAAACAGGTAATAGCTGTGATTAGATTATTTTGGGGCCAAATATTGCAATGCTTTAAGATATTTCAAGTTGCACAGTGGTGTTGCTGAAGATATGGTTGTTTTTGGTTGTGACGATGTGTAGCTGGGTGGGTATATGCTGACATCTTGATACTTTACCATGATAAATGAATACATTGTTTTCCTTTCAAATGTTTGTAACTGCTTGCCAAGTGGCACAGCATCATGTCACTGAATCATTGCATCTCACTACTTGGTATGGCCGGACCAGTTGCATGCAGCTGGGTCCCAGCTCTGATACCTCAGACAATGCACACACAGTGAAGTGGGTGGTGGTGGGATGCCTGTTTTGTGTACTTAGTTGTCATTCATTATATTTTTCCTGTCTCCTCATATATTATCCCACTGAGTGTCAGGGAGTAGAACTGAAGTGTGCAGAAGTCTTCCGAGATCAGTGTACTTGAACACGTGCACAAACGCACAAGTACTGGTTCAAATGCATTTAATATTTTCAAATTGTTAGGTCACTGGATTGTGAGATTGAAGCTGATGAGCCAGGAAATTATTTGAATAATTTAATCTTTATTCTGTCTGAATAGGGATTCTGAATCTTCTAGTAGTGCAGAGTTGGTGGTCATAATTAAATTTGGATATAACATTTTGTCATTTGTAAATAAAAGACTTTTTTTCAAGTTTCTTGCTTCAGTAAAACTGCAGACCATACGTTAAGTTCTGAGGCAATGCTTTTAGTACTGAACAAGACTGCAGATGGTGTAGTCTGTGATGTAGCACGCAGACTTTACAAGGGCATTCTTTTCTTATAAAACTTTGTGTGGTTTTGTGGTACACACATAAATAAACCTTTATCTACACCTGTAAATAAGGCATGAACTTTTCAGCACCGATTTTCATGAAATTCACATTTGCTGAACTTCGTTACATGGACATCTTTTGTACCATATTTCGCCCAAATCAGGTGAGAAGTATGGAAATTGTGGGTAGAAATTAATTTAAATTCTTAAGTAAAGTATATCACTGTGCTGATCTTAACCAAACTTATGTGTGCCTGACATTGTTTTGTGAAGAACTTCTGTCCGGAATTTCTTGAATATCCAACAAGTGGTGTAGTCACTAATACTATGTCACAGACAGAAAACAAGGTCTTTACATAAGGCATTCCTTTTTCACTTCGTAAAGAACATCTAAAATGTGGTGCTTTTGCAGCTTGGCAATGCCTATGCAGCACTGCAGTAATGTGATTATAGCCAGTTAAGAGTGGATGTAACCTACCTGAATTGCAGTTCTACTAAATGCTGGCCTGAAATTCTTGCAGGCATCTCACCAAGAAGCAGTGGATATCTTGCAGTCACAACTGGGTGACATCTGTTTGGAAGTGCAGTATGTTGCGGCAGAGGATAGTGATGAGGAGAATTCCCTGGGAGAAGATATGTATGGCTTTAGGTAAGATGCAGCCTGTGGAGTAAAGGTAAATGTAATGGTATATTGTGAGTGGAGGTGTAACTCCCTCCATTCGTAACCATGGCACTAAAATGAGGTGAAAGGTCAGTGTCTTGCCACAACTATGTCAGGTCTGGGGAAAGAGTCCCTGCTATGATATGCATTGAACAGGGGGCAGGGTGGGTCCTAGAGCTGCTCTGGACATTTTGGAGCAAAGATGAATCTCTTGTCCCCACCAAGAATTGAACTATGATTTCCTGGTTGTCAGCCGATAGCTAGTCACTATGCTGACTGAGCTATCTTGGGTTCCTAGCTGCCTTCAGCTTTATTGTCAGAGTTTCAAATCTTATATCAGTTGTTGCACAAGCATCTTTGATTCAGTGTTCATTATTTAATAAATTGAAACTATTCATGAAGTGGACATACAGCATAAAAATTCTGGCATGTTTGCTTCCCATTGTTAGCTTATCTTATGAGACACAGTTTAAATTTTTAAGCTAAAAGTCTTATGGCTATGATGCCGTGACAGTTGGTGAATAGTTACATTTCACAGAAGCTTGTTGCTACCGTCTTCAGTGTCAGAGCAGTTTTGGAAGACTCTTCATGTACTCTAGAGACATAGCAGGACAATCTCCACAGCCTGTGCAGGCCACAGACCAATACTTTACAATAAAAGTATTTTCTTTTCAAGGAAAACTTGAATTATGTTACACCAAATTACTATTAATTATTAGTATTATTGCAATGAAAATAAATACAATAATTTAAATATAATCTGGTTTTGAAGACTTACTTATCTTTGAAGAATATAAGGATGTCAGGGAGCTGACTGGCACTGTTGCATTGTCACTGATAATTTTTTAAAAAAACACGGTCTTTCATTGTTGGAAACCATGAATGAAATAACACTTGTACTAATTATTATTGCAGCATACTTAAAACTTAAAGAGTAAGTGAAGCTTACCACTCTATTTTTCTGATTCCTTTCAGTGCCAAATGTTGGGAAGTTTTCCAACACAGAATTTTCTAATTCAGCATGCACAAAGCCTATTACAAGTTAAAAGTCTTTTTACTAACTTTAAAAATACATGCAAAGTTTATGAAATGAAAGAATTATACTTCCTTATGAAGAGAGACCTTGTGTGTGTTTGAGTCTGTCACAGGCCACAGACGTAAATTTCATGAGCAGTGTTTTTCATGTCACTGGCATAGACCTTGAAGAAGGAGGCAGTATGCTCCCTTTAAAAGTTGGTAACTGTTTGCCACTCAAAACACTGTCATATTCCAGTGGATTAATCTTCCTCAATTTGCTATGAGAACCTCAGATCTTTCAGTTCATGTTTGAATAAAATATTATTGTTGTTTTAGTAGCATATTGAATTGTATTTTAGTAACATCATATATGTATAGGCTGTATGAGGCATATTGATTTGTGTTTTAGTAACGTCATAAATGTATAGGCTGTATGAGACATATTGATTTGTGTTTTAGTAACGTCATAAATGTATAGGCTGTATGAGACATATTGAAAAGTTTCCAAACTCACCACCAGGACTGATAATGGCAACTAGTACACCTTTCTGCCACTAGGTGCTGTAGTGTCACTATCTTCTGAGCAGCAGTGTGTCCTGGGGCGAGGATTTGCAGTGGCTGCCAATGGCAGCAATTACTTACCAACTTTAAAAACATAACAGTTATTTATTGAATTTCATTCTGTTTGTCTCAGTAATACAAAATTTGTTTAGTGCAGAAAATAAATTTTATATTTAAAATATTCATGTTGCCACCCCTTGCAATCTGCTGCCTACGGCTGCCGCATCACTCACCCCACCCCAGCTATGCCCCTGCTTCTGAGACAGTCCAGTGAGTTTTGTGGCCATAATCCTCTGAATTACTTGTCACTCGATGTTTATTGTTCTGCATGTTAAGAGTGGGTCAGAATTTCATACTGAAAGATTTTAAGGAAGATTGCATGTGCATTAAGTCTTGCTTAACAGTTTGGGAAACAGTACATCAGAAACACATGAGATGCCGAAAACTGCTTTTGGTGACAGTTTTGTGTGGAAGAGCACAGACTTCTCATTGGTTTTCTCAATTCCAACCTGACAGGACTTAAGCTGAAAATCATGAGTATCAGATTGTTTCATTACAAGGACACACAGATGACAATGTGGAGGAAGTTTCCAAGATTATTAACAAAGACTGAGGCAGAACCACTTTGGAGATTGTGGCCAGTCAGCCTCTTGGATGTAATGTGCCAACAAATTGTAAGAGAGGTCTTGAATGTGCAGTGGATTGTTGTGATGTCTGTGTCTTACTGTTTCACCAACAAGCGGTAGCAGCCGCAGTTTTTGGCCATTAGAAACATGGCTGTGGTCTCCCACCCTTCCTTTTCACCTTATTTATTCCCTTGTGACTTCTTCTTTTCCCAAGCCTGAAATTGCAACTATGAGGATGTTTCTTGGGTGTCAGTTTCAAGTGATTTTTTAGGTGCTTTATGAAATTTTGTGACTTTTAGGCATATTTGCAAAATTGCAAAAAGCAATTATTGTCTCTGTCATGTCTGTCCATCCTTCCATCTGTTTGTCTGCATGGAACAACTCAGCTCCCACTGGACGGATTTTCATGAAATTGGGTATTTTTTCAGAAAACTTTTGAGAAAATTCATGTTTCTTTCCAATCGAATGAAACTAAAAGGTACTTTATATACAGACCACTAGATATTTTTGATTATATCTCACTCATTTCTTCTTAGAATGAGAAATGTTTCAGACAAACGTTGTAGAGGTAATCACAACACACATTTTATGTTCAATAACCTTTTTTCGAAAATCGTAACATTTGCATGTGTAAAAATATTTCAGAGCGGTCCAGGCCACAGATGACAATATGGCACATGCTTATTGCATGTTGGTTGCCTAGGGCTACAGATGCACACTCAAGCTGTGTAATACTTAATTGCTTTCCCACTGCAACAATGGTTGCAAGAATGCACCTCAGTGTTGTGTTATATGTACATTGCCTCTCCTGTTGTACTTAATTTTTGGTTTGATCTCTGTCAGTATAATATACCATTGTTGATGTGGTCATGTGTAAACTCTGGTTGTTTATGAGATCCAAAAAAGGCAGTTGCTGATGATATGATGAGGTTTAATCTGTTGGAAGGAAGAACACAATGGGGCATACTAATGATGTTGGCAGAAAGAACAAATCCATGCTTAACCTTTTGACACATAATGTCAACTATAGTGGTCGTACCGCACCGCTAACCTCTAAAGTTGCATTTTATATATTTATTCAACAAATATAGGTACTGAATATTTTAAACATGGTATATACTCTCCGTTTTTTTCTCTT
>Ga0123354_10009985_pt1 | contig 14586 bp, 5 predicted proteins | sample TergutLab28metaG_2_FD_97872 | JGI IMG/M metagenome (GOLD analysis project Ga0123354, IMG submission 97872) | Labiotermes labralis P4 segment gut microbial communities from Petit-Saut dam, French Guiana - Lab288 P4 | ecosystem: Host-associated > Arthropoda: Insects > Digestive system > Gut ... | reverse complement strand
TGATGATGATGATGATGATGATGATGATAATGATGGTGGTGGTGGTGGTGATGGGAATAATAATAATAATAATCACACGTTGCAAAAATAATAATTCTGATTCGAGTGTGATTCCATTATATGAAAATAGACATACACATCCGTCACTCGAAACCATGGTCTAAAGTTTCATGTTGTTGATCGACCATAAATTTCCCTCACATTATATTAAAATAACACAGAGTTGCACAAATTCCAGGACCAAGTAGCCATTGCGACTAAACTTTCTACAGTGGGCTTAAATTTCTAGATTCTCCGTATGGATCTTGCTTCTTATAACCTTTCTAAACCCTACAATTTTGAGGTAGCTCCTAGATTTCTGGAAAAATTGTGCACCTCTGAAATAATACATTGTAGCAAAAGAAGTCTGATGCACCAGAAAGTTACTCTCGGAGCTCATTATTTATCCATGCCTTGCCGTCTGATCCAGTAGCTTCTCATCACATTGTCGTGCAGGCATATACACTGGGTCCGTGTACAAAGATTACAGCCTGCTCAAGAACGGCTTTCCCGCCGAATCCGTCGTGAATGGATCCGTGTTGGTTGTCAAAACTCATGAGTGGGGACCTGCAGCCCGCCGACCTTTCAATAAAGCAGTGCTCCTTATTCGAGCCCCGGGACCGGCGATTCAGGCCGAGTTCAACAGACAAAGTGGTGGTCACATCGGCTTCGCATCTCCTGATAGATATCGACGAAACAAAGGCAAATGTGAGTAGAAAAGCAATTTTCTTCAGCAGAACTAATCTGATAAAACATACGACAGATATCGGTGTTTCTAAATTTAAATCCGCGATGAGGTTTCACCCCCCCCCCCCACCTCCATTTCTATACAAAGTTTCTGAATCATTGTAATTAGTTTACAGGGTTATTTATCTCACGTAGAAAAACCCAACTGGACAGAGTCCTTGTACTATGTGATGGCATAATTCCCTGGGGATGAAGTTAAAGGGGAAACAGGGAAATGAACTGAGTCAATAACCAATTTAAAAATGCGAAATGGGGTTCCCCGGCATAGTGCATAGGCTGTAAGCTGACGCACACAAGTTGGTTGCCATTAACCCGCTGAAATGTCACCTGCTGCCCAAAAAAAAAAAAAAATGAAAATGTCAGTTCTACTAAAATAAGAAAACTTTTTTTTTTTGCGCCTGAGCCATCACAAGGCAACTATGTTGGTGCAGACGTAAATTTACCTCGATTTCTGAACACCTGAATATAAAGGGGTAGAGGAAGCATGAGTGTAAAGCTTTAGGCAAACTAGATCTCAGCCCGATTTGAGAGTATATTGTCGGTTTCAAGTTCCGACTGCTTTATCTCGACACCATCTGAATGATCCAAAGCTGAAATGGGCGTTGTAGGTCTGGTGTGGAGCTCACGTTCCAGTATTCTCATGACCATACACGATTCAGCTGTGAGGCCACTATACACTGTGTGCAGTTAAAGCCTGTCTACAGATTTCATAAAATTCATTTATAATCTGCGTTTCTTATTTCATATGTTTAGTATGCTTGTCTTATCACCATTCCTTTCCTTATATTTGTGCTTCCACCAACTAATTTTTTACAAATATTCTCTTTTATCATACGTGGTGTGAATATAATGCCATCGCAAGTCAGTTCAGTAATATTTATTTTTTAAATCGTCACCATTACTGATACAAGACCGTTATGTACTCTTAAAACGTAAAAACGCTCGATGTATGGATATATACTTTAAAAAACTATACAAATTCTTGTTGTAATTTTTTTTCGCACTGTATGAAAATATGGCTATTTAATTTTTCTATGGTGATTATTAATAAACTGATAGCACTAAGTCATTTGGTGTGATGAGACTTATAGATCATGAACATGCCAACCAACTCTGCATGCAACACTTCTCTTGGGAGTTGACCACTTCAGTACGGAAATTGCAGGAAATTGTAAAGTTACAACGTAATCTGTCACGTACCGTACAACAAACTGAATCGTAATCCGTCAAGTTGGTGGAAAATATGTATAAGATAATTACAAATCTTTAAGGAGTACACTTATTAATTTCCAAATTTTCTTAATCCCGTCCTAACACTTAAGAAGGACAGCAAGCATAAAAAATTCTTCCTGTAACTTATCTCGTACTTTGTGGAAAGAAAATTCTTTATATTTCCGAAAAAAATGAAGGGGTTTGTAGCCATGGTATTTATAAAATACAAATTACTCTTCAATTATTTGCATATGGATGATTATGGTCTTATTAATATTTAGGAGAAATATATTTGACATCAGGTTCAGCCGTATACGGTTATTGAATATATTGTAAGGTTTTCTTGTTTGTTGAAAACGTTTGCGAGCTCAATCATGGAGTTCTATGCCCACATAAGTTGCTAGGTTTGCGTGGCAGCTAGAATATATGTTTTTTTTTATTTGTTTGTTGTTGTTACGTACGTTTCAGTGATTGCACACTGTCAGTTTGGGCGTTAATGTGCAGACAGCCAAAGTGATATACTCAAAATTCGCAGAGCGGCAGGCTCTTCCAGGGACGTTGTATGTTTGCAAGTTCTTAAAATAATCTCTTATTTCCTCTGTCTGTTTATCATTAACCTCTTAACTGGGTCTTTTCTGTGCTGCTGGTGTAATCTGCCGTGGGTGTTTAAATGCTACGAGTAGTTGTTCTATGTTTCTATAAATCAAGAGGAGCGGTGCCAACATAATGGGGGTTTCTCCCAATATGTAATGAAAAACTGATGTAAAGATGAATTGCAGCTCTTATTCACAATTCTTGTAACGTTGTTTTTTTATTTTTTTTCTAAATTTTTGTCTGTGTTGTAGAGTTGAAAACACGGTACTACACAGAGGGCTTTCTCACAGCCAGGACAGCAATATGATGACTATTTACTCTCTCCATTGTGGGGAAATTCGTGACTCCGAAACGTGCAACTAATTTGTGAATATACATTTTTATGGGGAAGGTATATTTAACGTGGCATGGCATAGCAGTGTGTGTGTGCCTCACGGCGATACGTTACAGAGCATTGTTAGTACTGTACTTATTCATTTACTGTTTCGATAAATTGACCGTTCACGTAAGTACACACCAGAATTCGAGCAAAACGTTTGGTTTTTCGTGGTTCTGCACTTAAACTCGTCGTTTGGTTGTCCAAGGAACGTGGCAGGTTCGGCCCGCAAATACACTGACATATTAGCTGAAGAGTACTTGGACCACTTGAACTGACACTTTACTCCCTTTTACCACAGCTTTTATGGCAACTCCTCTATGAAATTTGACAAATATTAAAAAAAAAAAAACTTGGTACTGGCAAAATGTCAGGAATTACAAAATATATAAGTTAAATATAGTCAAACACAACTTATTTACATCGCTTCTTTCTGAAAGAAGCGATGTAAGAGTACATCTTAATAATAAACAACATTAAATAAGATGTGTTTGACTATATTTTACTGTATGTTTTATGATTCTATACATCACAAAGGGGATATATCACCTGAAAGGTAATATGTCAGAAAATGTCTACAGAGACGTCCCTGCGTATCCTAGCAAGAGCGTTTGTTTATATTTCCCAAAACCAAAGGCTTTCTACGTGAATTATTGCAGTCCACTTACAGATCGAGATTTGATGTCGAAGATGTCCCGAGTAAGCAGGAGAGCTGACAATTCGACAGTCACTTCTTGTAACGGACGAGGTCAAAGTCGTCGCACTGTATCTGTTATTTGGGCGGGTAGGAAAGAGTCCGATAAAGAAAAAAAATTGTTTTGTCCACGAAATTCCATTCAAAACACGTAAATAAACTTGGTGGGTAGAACGTAGAATTTTATTGTGTTAAAAGCTAGTGAAATTTAAAGTCGGCAATAGGCAGTAAACGGTTAAGCTGAGGGAAACTTTTTAACGTCACGGCAGTGTAATTTTGATAGAAGAGTTACGGCACTTTTATATAATCGAACCTCTTACACACGACTCTTCAGATTTGTATAATGTGTTGCAGGGTCCCAAAATGTTAGTAGTGTAGATGTGTTTACAACAAGAGCTGTGAATTGATTGAAGCAAGCAACGCTGTTGTAGTTCCAAACATAAAATTCCCATCACATTTTGGCACTGTTGCTGAGTTACGCGTGGCGATGCAACGTTTCAAGCAGGTGGTGCTCATATCTGGTGAAGGTAAAAATAGTAATCTTGTCTCTCTTCACACTATGAAGACTTACGTGCTATTGGGAGTAGAGATAAGCTCCACCCATCCTTAACTTCAACATACTTAAACGCGAGTGGTACACTTCATATTCCGGCCGCTTTACTGAGGGAATAGACCCCACGTGCCCATTGACTAATTTGGTGGCTAGTCCTTAGGCCCAAAAATCAGTCTGGACCTTTCGGAAAAGAGAAAAATTTCTTACTCCTCCCGAGATTCGAACCCAAGATTTTCAAGACCATAGCATAGTCGTTATAATACTACGTGGTTCCACTACAACTTGCCTTGCTCGCACACTGATGCTTTTCGGACAGAGGGCTGCGGAGAATATATGGGCCTTTCTTATAACTGCATTACTTAATGACACTAATATCATGTTGTGTTAGTGATACAGGAATGAGTGAGTACAGTGCATTGGTGAAATGATACTGACGGAGAAACCTCGAAGTACTAGCAGAAAACATCTGTCCCAGTACTGCTTTTTCCACCATAAATTCCACGTGGATTGGTAGTTTTGACTACGGTGGAAATAGCAACAGTAGGATGAAGATGTCCGGATAACGGCGAGCTTCTTATTTTGTACGGTCTGCCATTTATTATTAGAGAAGTGAAGTAAATGAGGGTGAGACTAGCAATGCAAGCAGGACGCACTGGAGGAAAAAACACTTGAAATACTTGGTACAGGTGTGGAACAATATTAAAATGGATTTGAGAGAGATTATGAGAGTGTCAGCACCATTCACTTAATTAAGGAGAGTTCAGAGTGGGAATTTTGTGCATATGATAATGAAAGTTACGTAAAGGGCGGAGGAATTATTGATTAGCTAATTGACTAGTAGTTTCTCTGGGGACTTTTCTGCATGGACGATATTAGTCAAATCAGATGTTCGTAATTTATCTAGGAATAGACAGATACAATTTCTTAATTTCGTTCCTCTCCGCAGCAAATTGCTATACTAGTCCTCGCTGTGGAGGTGTATGGTACTCCGGCCAGTGCCTTCCTCAGGAAGACGCATTTGCACCCATTGAATAGGACGAAGTACTGATACCTACTTAAGAAAGTGGTTAATGTCGAAGGTTGATTCCCAGCCATCTTGTCTTGTTGCAGACTGGCAGCAGTTCGTGGCAGACAAGCTGTCAGCGTGGCGTCAAACCAACCTGGACTGGTTACATAATTTCACCGGCCCGATGCATATCCTGTTCTATGATAAGCTGATAGAAGATGTAGCCACGCATCTACAGGATCTTCTCCGCTTCCTAAGGCTCAACGTATCAGAACAGAATATGGCATGTGCTCTAGAGTGGCGTGAAGGCATTTACCGACGCAAACGGCGCGTCATCAACTTTGACCCCTTCACAACAGCCATGAAGCAGGCGTTGCGTAAAGAACAGGATGTGGTGTACGACGCCATTGCCAACTCTCCGCACAAATCACAGGCTCTGTCTGTAAAGCTACGGTGATGAATCAGACATTCGTATCGAAATAAGTCATAAGTGATGGCATAACACAATGAAAATTATAACCCTAGTCATTTGTAGCTTCTACATGAACATACAAGGAAATGATGCTGATTGCTGAAGTTTTGTAAAAGGCCCGCTTACGGGAGGCAATAAATTTCTTTGCTTACATAATGGGAAACGTGGACTGCCACTAATAAAAGTGATGTGGAGATGCGTGTGTTTACCGTAAGGGAACATCAGTAGCTTATGCTAAAAAAAGCTGTGTCCTTATCGGAAGGAGAGTAGATTAATTGGCAGATTCGACACTTGTTATTAAATTTACTGCTCACTTCCATCAAACATATTGCATCGCCGAAAAAGTATGGTCACTCCATAACATTATACATTTCCTTCATTCGTACGGTTCATCTGCAGTGACAAACATAAGTGGACAGTATAATCATTATCTTCCGGAAAATGACGAGTACCGATCGAAAACACTTATTTCATCAAGTCAGCAATTGGCTGCAAGGTATGATTCCCTTTCTGTGCTATGAAGAGTAGACGTAACAAAGGATTATTTTATGCTGTGTTTCTTGGAAATAGGTCAGAAATATTTATGTTAAGTGGCTGGAACTGGCAATTTATTTGGCTATAAATGTCTGCTTAAGCATCGAAAAAAAGTTCTTGTCAGCAATTTGGTGTAACAGTGTTCCTCGTCAAACGAGGGAATGTAGGATCTTTAGAACTGATACTAATTAGCAGTCTTTTGTTCAATGCGTATCTATTTATATGGTTGCCATCCAGATTTTGTAGTAAGAATAGCGTTATATATACATTTTTTAATCTGAATCTTTGATGGGAGGGAAGATTTATTAAGCCGATTTCTTTCCAATAGGCCTACAGTGTAGCTATACAAGCAAAGGGTCATAATCTCAATGTAATATTTGGTGCTTAGAGGGTGAATCGTAATCCTTAAATTCAATGAAACAGCAAACGTCGTACAATGCAGAAATAGCTTTAGAGCGTTGTTGTGTTTGTTGTTTATTTTATGCCTGCTTAGATACCAGGAAATATTGTCTCATAAAGCTCTTGCACAAGCGGCAGGAAGTACTATTAACCTTTCACACCAACGTCACAAATATTGTCGTCCTCGTCTTGAAATGTCAGAGTTCCATTAGACGCAATTTATAGCTGTAGTTACAGATTCTTGCATACCGCTTCAAAAATTCCTTCACAGTTTTGCATGTGAAAGTACCAGCCACTTCATCTTCTGGTGCAATAATGTGGGTGAATTTTGCCCAAATAAACATCTTCTTAAAATAATGTTCAAAAATAATAAACACATTATGTTAAAACAAAACGTTTCACGGATATTTTAACGTCCCGTAATAGATATCCTACTTCACAGTTTACCCTGGTAGGCATTTAGCCTATTTACCCACATACGTACTGAGAAATTATGTTCCCTCTTACAACTAGCGACTTTCCGAATCCCACCCCATCTTAACCCAATAAACCTAACTTTCTTTTTGTGAATAAATTTTGTGTGTTTACTACTTCCTTCCCACACCCCGCCTTCGCAAAGTATCTCAAAATTAAAGTATTTCTTGTTTGCTCTTGGGTTTGGGGATGCGTGATTATTACTCATGCCTTCATATTATTTTCACAGATTTATGGGCCTCATATGAATATGGAAGTATACTGTATATGGTCGTTAAATGTGCATGCTGCAGCAACTCTCATTCACTTTTCACTTAGGCCCTTTCGGGTGATGGCAGCTTTCGCCGCTATTTCAATTTTCCGGGGCTGGGGATACAAGCGTTTTTACTTCAACACGTTACACCGGAAGTTATGTTCTTACTCGCCATTATCGAAGGAGATGCCGAAAATATTTTCTTTCGATTTGAAGACAAGCTAGTTTATTGATTTCAAACTTTCGCCGTGTTCTGAATATTGTATGCTTTCTTCTGGGTAATTCCCCGGCGTCTGAATTGTATATGCCGACGTTTCGGAACACTCTGGCTGTTCCATCTTAATAGGCATGTAGGTACCTACCTGCCTATGAAGATTGAACAGAGTGTTCCGAAACGTCGACATATAAAATTCAGACACCGGGGAATTACACAGAAGAAAGCACACAACATGCTAGTTTCTGTTTGTAAGCGAGCTGACCGGAGGTAAGTAGTCACAATTGTAAGATAAAATAACGTCTATATAGGTTTGTGTAAACAAAGTGACACAGGTGGAACACCGGTCTGCCAAGAAGCCATGTCTATTGTAACATAGCGCAAATCAGGCAGAAGTTGAGAACCACTGCAAAGTTGTTAATTTTGCGAATTGGTAGACATAATATTTACCTATTATATTATTCCTAAATTACTTTCGGTATATCAAAAGAATATAAGTATCATTTGCGTGCAGCTAAAAAAAGAAAGAAAATGTGATTTTATTATGAATCAATGCCGACAGTTTCTTTTTGCCCAGATTTTCTTGAATATTCAAGTCTTACAGGATGTTACCCTTTGTCGTCTGGTAAAGCTTTCAGACTCTTGAGGGGGCTTAGTGCCTATATCTTCAGATTTATGCAGTCTGACAATGCATAGACCTTAAAGGCGGAGGCAGTAAAATTCTCCGAAACGTCGGTTAACAATTTACCAGTCGATACAGCGTAACATCCCAAAAGACTTCAACCTTTGTCAACTGCTCTGTAAAAATCTCATATCTATCTCAGATATACTTCTCATGGCGCACGTGTTCTTCTACGTGTAGTTTACGCAAAACGCAAACTTTTAGTCATATCAATGCGATGTCCAATCCCTCAGCTTGGGTAAGTTAAGGACATGAACTTTCGATAAAAACGTAGTCATTAAGTTGCAATATTTGCACGACTTTTTCACCTCTCTTAGTGGTAACAGGAGTTCAAAAATTTATGTTGCCTAAATTCTTTAAGTTAACGTAACTCCACGGAGAGGAGTCCTTTCTGAGAAGCTAATACGTCCGCGGCTAGGTAAGTAATTCTTCGCATTTTATGGAACCCGAAGGTTCATTATTGCATTCATAAGCGCCCACCACTTTTTCCTATCCTGATCCAGATCAATCCAGTTCATGCCTCTCTCCATCCCACGTCTTGAAGATCCATTTTAATATTATCTTACCCTCTAGGCCTAGGTTTTCCAAGTGGTCTCTTTCCATCAGGTCACCCCCACCAAAATCTGTACGCACCTCCCCTGTCTACCAAAGTGTCACATGCCCCGCCCTTCTCATCCCTCTTGATTTGATCATCCGAATAATGTTTGGTGAGGAGTTCCGATAATGAAATTCATCGTTATGTAGTCTTCTCGACTCCTCTGCTACCTCGTCCCCCATTAAACCCAAGTATCTTCCTCAGCACCTTACTGTCGATCGCCCTTATCCCATTTTTCTCCCTCGATGTAACCCGTACAAAACAAAGGCCAAAATTATAGTTCAGTGTGTCTTAATCTTCATACTTATTTTTGGATAGAAAATAGTAAAACTGAAGTTTCTACATCAAATTATAGCAGGAATTTCTTGAATTCGATCTGCTATTAATTTCTTCGTGAGTGGTATTTTGATTTCTTAAGGTTGTTCCCAAACACAGAATTGTTTCACTCTTTCAGAGATTGTATTACCAGTCTTTATTTTGTGATTCTGTCCTGCATTCTGATTTCTAGACACGGCCATATACTCAGTTTTCTCAGCATTTACTTCTAGACTTGGCTCCCTGCTGGCGACTAGTAAGGCTTCTGTGTTTTTCTTTATAGTACGTATGCTTTCACCCACTGTATTAATATCATCACCATAAACCCAGAAGCTTATGTGTACGATTTTATTTCAGGTCCTCCGGGTTTTCCTAGACTCCCCTAACGCCTTATTCTCAAGCAAATTTAAACAGAAATTGCAATAAATCATGTCCTTATTCCACACCAGAGCCTACTTAATAGAAAAGGTGTCAGACAAATGTTTGCCTACCCGAACTATGAGATAGGCTACATTTACACATCTTGTTTACCTTACTAGTTTCAGTGGTATACCGACCTCTGTGAGAATATTATAGGCCTTCTTCCTAACTGAATCGTAGACTTTCTTGAAGTCCATAAATAGTTTTTGCACTACGTCGTTTTCCAATTTTAGGCGATTTTGCAAAATTTCGAAAACGACTGTTAGCTTCGTTATGTCTGTCTATCGATCCGTCTGTTAATGTATCTGTCCGCCCGGCTCCCGTTGGACGGATTTTCGTGAAATTTGATATTTGAGTATTTATGAAAAATATGTTGACCAGAATTACGAGTACTTCACATGAAGACCTAAGTATATTCATCATAATATCTCGGTCATTCCTTATTAGAATGAGAAACGTTTCAGACAAAAAATTGTAGAGAAAATTAAAACACACTGTTTACGTTCAATATTTTTTCCGAAAATTCTGCCATTTATGAGATAACGAGGGAAAATGTTGTCGAGCTAGATAGGCCACAGATGACAATGTAATAGGGTGCATACGCATTGTATGCTGGATAACTACAGTTACGAAACCACACTCCGAACATGCAATACTTATTGCTTTTCCAAGGTAACGGTGGTTAGGCGAAAGCGCCTCAATGTTAAGGTTAGAAGTTCATCGTCTTGTACTCTAAAATATTTGAGGGATGCTGATTACGTGATCAGTAACTGACCTATTACGCCGAATTCTTCATGGATGATCCTCAAATAAATTCATCTGCCTATGGAGTTAAACTTGGCAGAAGGATTTGAACAGAACTGTGTACATAACTGATAAATTGATATGCCTCGATAATAACTACAATCTGTTTTATCACTTTCCTATGAATATACATAACACTTATCTCGGACGCTTGGTTATCAGAACTAATTGTCTTACCTCCTGCTTTAATCAATTCTGCTGGAAATTGATCAATGGATGGTCATTTTTATCCTTTTAACTTTTCAAAATTTATGAAAAGTGTTTGTCCGTCTGTCTACGTGATATTGTATCATGACGAGTCACATGAGTGGCGTGTTTGTGTGTCACGTACACACAAACACACACAAACATAGCGACATTTTTGTACCGCATACCTTATTCGGGGCACCATGTAATAAATTCCGTACCCACGTTATCGACTGCAATTACAACATACACTTTCTGAAGTAAGTTCGGGAAATTTGCTGAATGTCGTATCGTGGAATGGCAACATAGAATCGGTACGCCCGATACGCCGTTCGTATATGGTTCGCAGATGACGTATTATTATCATTTGCCTGATAGATGGCAGCGTGGTTCTGGGGCTGATAGTAAGATCGTCCGTCGATCCACAAATGTTGGCAATCAATAGCCCACAACTCCATGTTTGTGTTCAGCAATTGGTATTACAGAAATAAGAATTCTGGAAGCAAGTGCGTGAGACCGTATGTTAACAAGTTAATGTACTCTCTATGTTAACCAAAATACTTTGTGTTTGTCATTGCGAGGTGCCACAATATGTGTTTTTGTAAAAACGTAAGTAAAAATTGGCGCAGTATTGAATACTATGCTCATGTTAATGCATTCCAGATATATTTTATGCATAACGTGACACCTTTATTACATTCCAGGAAAATTAAGGCGCGTGTACTTCCACAATGGGGTTCACATCGCCGTTTGGAAACTTGAAGGGGTTTACGAGCCGTCCACCGTTGGTGATTTTCACACTTTGTCTTACTGCGTTTGCACTGACCACACTGTCTCTTGCTTACTTCATTAGGCATTCGGAAACAGTTCCAAATGCAGTTCATAATATGGTACGTACAGCATAAAGTTTAAATTAAAATGACACGTTGTTTGTGCTCTAGACATTTAACTGTTTGTGAAGAGGTGGGTTGGCCAGGTTGGAGGTAAATAACTGTCTGTACACAGACAGATTATGGTTCATGTCAGGCTTATATTGCTTTAATAATTTGAGTGCACACAGGTTTTCAAAGACAAGAGGATAATTTTTGTATTTTGCAATGACATGTTTGTAAATAAAATGAAAATATTGGTTGCTGCTGTCAAGCACTGTGTGATATGATGCAAACAGCCTTCTAGAAAATGCCTATTGCCTTAGTATACAGTGGTTCTTCTCCCCTTTTGTGTGGAATATTTATTGTAAAACATTTAATTGCTAAATTTACGGTTTTCCTGCATGTACCTCTTCTATGCATTACCTCTGGTAATTTTGAGAATGGTACGCAGTTGCTGTATATGAAATTTGATAGTACAACTTAATGCTGGATAAGTTATTGTGGAAATGTTAGTTTCATCCAGATATTCCAGCTGCTTTTAACTAGTCCGAACTTGACCTTCCATAAACTTCTTACTGTGAGCTAATGGGTTTCTAACACTGAATGTAGTTTTTGTAAGGACCTACATTTTAAACTTTTAATGGTGAATATATTCAGCAACATATAAAGGTATATAGCAGTGTATAAGAAAAGACTGTTTTACACCTGTTTTAGAGTGTGACATGTGTACTGTTGTGAATGAATATGACAGCAGTGAGAGATGTAAAACAGTAAAGAACATTGCCCTGCAGGAAAGGTGATACAGTGTCTGTTGTTGTAAATAATATTTTTATGTTTCTCAGGACTGGAGCAGATTCCTGAAGCACCTGAGCAGCTTCAACTTATGTGTTATACCAGATGCAGCTGGCAACAGCAGCCGATCAGTGGATGAGGATCAGAGTGATACTGTTGGCAATGTCTCAATTGCTGTGACTGCATCTCTGAGTTTGGTGCATCAACTCAGTTCTCTGCCACACAACTTAACAACAGTAACAGGGTTTCTGCCACTTGGAGGTTTGAGTTTCAATAGTTCACACATGTTACAGATTGTAATAGAATTGTGCATTGACTGAAAATTTTCAGATATGCTTAGTTCTTAGGCGATTGACCTATTTATAGTCCATGGTTATGACTGGCTCTGTTCCAGTGCAGCATGTGGCAGTTTAAATGATAGCTTTAATCTTTGCAGTGATAAAAGTCAACAAATATAACTGGCACCTTTCATGGTGGAAAGAAACTCATCTCCTCTCAGTATGGTTTAATGTATTCCATCTGCTTTCAAAGAGGAAAAAGAAAAGGAGGCACATCTGTGCAAATAATACAGATGTGACCTTGTGTCATGTTGATGTTTGTTATCTTGGTTATAATGACATGATGTGCGCAAAGCAAGTGTTATGTCATGCAGCACGCGCATCACGGATCAAAAGTGTGACACTGAAAGTTTGAAAGAGAAGGCAAGAAAATGTCCACTTGTGTATTTAAATGTCAATGCTATGACTGAAGATTATCTAACATATATTTCCTTTATGTTATAGACCTGAGATAACTGAGGGATTTCAAACATAACCACAGGCATCCAGACAATATTTTTAAATAAAAATGTTTTTCAAACAAAATTTGTAAGATATATAATCTCATCACTTTTATAAGAAATGTTTGTACAAATTTTATCTCAAGATGTAAAACATTTCAAAACAACATTTTATAAATGTGTTGGCAGTTTCCTAAGTTGCCAAGTGACCATATGGATTTGTAAAGGGTTGGCTTATCCCAACACTAAATCTTGGGCACAAGAGCTCTTGTGTGCTACTGTCTGAGATGTTTCTGCCCATGGAACTGTGAATGAACTTTGCTACCTTTAATAAACAAATTATTACAGTTCTTTCGTTCTTTTTAAGACCATTCTGGAGACTGAGCATAGATAAACAGAGGGGAATAATAAATCGGCTTTGTAGGAATAGATTGTGAGGATTAAGCTGGGTCAAGCTATTTCAGGGTAGAGTACTGCGGTGTACTTTTTTGATTACTATCGTGAACCATTCCATATCATACAATAATGGAATTTTGTGATTGGTGGACTAACAATTAACTTTTCAGTCAAAATGCTGTATCAGGTGCTTAGTCAGTTTGTATAGTAGACCTTTGTAATACATGGTTTCATAAATTTCTTTGCTTGTTTTGGTGTGACTGCATTTATGCGTTTGGTTCAGTCACTGACATTTATACTTGTTATTCCAGAACTTTGAATGTCCTGCATTGTTAAATGGTCCAGTGTTTGATTATGGCACATTTTGCCTAGTTTTTATCATACAATTATTCGAAGCAAAATTTACTGTCATTTTCTTCATATTTGCTACTTGTTATTGTGTTACTTGTTCTTTCTTTTACTGTAGTGCTTCCTAGAACATGATACATTTTTGGCATTAATCCTGTTAAATAATTTGTTGTGATAATGGACAAGTACCATATTTACTTAAATACAAGACATGGTTTTTCTGTTTAAATTTGTTGCTTAAATATGTGAGGTTGTCTTAAATTCATGTGTAAAGTGCTGAACTGGACCATGCCAGACTGGATCACTCTGAAGTGGACTAGGCAGAGTCAAACCAAGGCCTGCATCGTCAGATGTACACAAACAAGTGAGGCCAAAGTTAACTGACAGAGTCTTTTTTTTTTTTACTTTGTCCGTTGTCTTAACTTTATAACACAGCACAGATGTTGCGGAAGAGGGCTCTATTTCCCTCAGCAGGCAAAGAAGCACCTAGCCTGGTGGACTGTCTTAGATTCACCTATTCCGAGTCACTGGGCTCTGTAGAAACAGTTACTTGTTAAGATATGCACCTGAGAACTGATCTAGTCCTTAGTACTTGGGCCCCTCATTAGTGGTGACTAGCTTACGGCCCTGTTAGGGCGTCTATCCTCTTTCCTCATGCTGAAATGGCAGTTCCTATTTTGCACCTCTGTTCTATGGTAGGACCTCCTGCTGGATATTCTTCCTGCCTGGGCCCAGACAGCTTTCCTCACCCTTTTTCCTTACATTGGTGGTCCCCCCCCCCCCCTCCCATTTCCCTTTCCCTTCTAATTTTTTTTTTTTTTCTTTTCCTTT
>Ga0123354_10009984_pt1 | contig 14588 bp, 9 predicted proteins | sample TergutLab28metaG_2_FD_97872 | JGI IMG/M metagenome (GOLD analysis project Ga0123354, IMG submission 97872) | Labiotermes labralis P4 segment gut microbial communities from Petit-Saut dam, French Guiana - Lab288 P4 | ecosystem: Host-associated > Arthropoda: Insects > Digestive system > Gut ... | reverse complement strand
GCGGCCGGGGCGTGCTGCTGACCACTCACCCCCTTCTAGTGCCGCGGTCATGGAAGAGTAGAGCTATACCTGTACCCACCCTCTGGGCCACACCGGGCCTGTAACGGGATCACTTTACCTTTTTTATCCACCTCTTACTTGAGTCTACCGGAAGGGGTGGAAGTGTAATGTTAGGAATCTCTGTGCTTACTAAAAAAAAAATCTGAGCTGAGATTGCTGGTACATATAATAAGAATCTCTATGTCAAGACATGAATATATACGTAATATCTTCTCTGAAAAGCTGAAGGCATTGTTGCGCTACTGATAGTATGACAAATTTAAGTTAGATCTAAGATAATTAGTGGGAGATAGTTTAAAATGGATTTAACTGGGTGTGGTTAAAGATTAGTGGCAGGTTATATGAACACCATAGTGAGATTTCAGGCTGCTAAAGTACAGACAAAAAGCTGGCTAGCAGATCGGCAATTGGTTTTTCAAGGTTGCTTTTGGCTCCGTAGAACATTATGGTACCTATCTCAGCTGACTAAACACAGCGCGTTCTGTATGGCATTTAGAGTGTATCAAGATTTATTTCACGCTGGAGACGATCTCAGTTACTGAGGTCAGCAAGTGGGGTTCATCTCCTTCTCAGGCCAAGGATGTCCCTGTGGTTAAACCCTTCCACCGAAATGTTGAACACTCTTCCGACCCCCGCTCCCCTCCCCGGCCGGCAAAATTAAACTTGACGATGTTACATCGCCTATCGAATTATTTATTCTTCGGGCCAGTACACTTCCTGTTGTTACGATGAAAGTAGTAAGTTTTCCATCCACAGGAGTGGGACGGGATAGCTCAGTCGGTATAGCGACCCGCTACGGTCTGGACGTTCCGGGGATCGAATCGCGGTTGAGGTGAAATTTTCCGCACCTGTCCACACCGGTTCTGAGACCCACCCAGCTTCCTATGCAATGGGTACCGGGTCTTTCCTGGGGGTAATGCGGTCGGGGCTTGCCATTGACCACCCACCCCCATCTAGCGCCGAAGTTAAGGAAAGAGTTGGGATATACCTCTACTCCCCCCCCCCCGGACATTCGTGGTCTGTTCTAGGGTGAAATTAACTCTTACCTATCCATCCACAGGATCATTCCTCGTCCTCTGGCAGAAGAGTACTCACATACGTAAAAGTAAAAGTAAAGTGATCCCGTCACAGGCCCAGTGTGGCCCAGAGGGTGGGTAGAGGTATAGCTCTACTCTTCCATGACCGCGGCACTAGAAGGGGGTGAGTGGTCAGCAGCACGCCCCGGCCGCACTTTACCTCCGGGAAAGACACGGTACCCATTTTACAGGAGGCTGGGTGGGTCCCAGGACCGGTCTGGACGGACGGAAAATCTCGTCACCATCGGGATTCGATCCCGGACCGTCCAGCTCGTAGTCACTCGCTATACCGACTGAGCTACCGGGCCCACACTCACATACGCAGCTTTTCTAAAACACTTTGTCCAGAGGTTCAGACCAGGCTTTCCTGTTTTAGATTGCGTTTGAAATGTGATTTCACACTCGCAGAAACCAGAATTTTTTTTCGGCGAAACGGACGAGTCCATTTAAATCGGCAGGGGCGTCAGTTCAGTCGACTACTGGCAGCCGAGGTGAGCGCATCAGCGCTAGTAATGCTGGATACACCGTGTTCCGAGGCAGTGTAAAGAGTACTGGCTACCCACTCCACTCGCTAGTTTCCCCTTCACTTCCCCTCCCACGCGTCACCGTGTGCCATCACGTTTCAACCGGACTCTACCCAACATATCAGCTGTTCCCCTCACTGTTCTTCCTGACGACAAGGCTGATTTATTTTTGTGAAACCTGTTTAAACATTTTGTTTTGAAGAGCGGACGTCATAAGAAGTTCAAAGAAAGAAGAATTCCAAATTGTTTTTCCACGTCGTCAAGTCGTGTTATAGGTCATTGTTTCCAAATCTGTTTTTAATAGAACACGAAGGGTTCTAAGGACAGTCAAACGCGTTCATTAAGAGCCGCACATCATGGAACAAGTTTATATTAATCCGACATCAAGAAGAGGGTAACTGAATACACCGACACATAGCTTGATCGAAATGAATTCGTTACGAAAAACTAAAATTTATTACAAATACAATATATGTTTCCTTTTTATGTTTGTGTGACCGTACAATATTGATACAATAATATAAACAGCCAACTAGATGCAACATTAACAAATTTTATTGATAATTACAATAAGCTCAACATGTTTCGAGCGATAATTTCGCCCATCCTCAGGAGCAGCTTGTAGTATAAGGCACCGACGATGCTGCAGCTGTTGCTGTTGCGGTTTCTAGATCACACACACAGACACACTCACACCCGGTACGGCTCCTCTGAACGAGTCATCAGCCCGTCGCAGTGGCCGCTGCCTGCACAGCACATAAGAAACTCAAGAGACGAATATCCATGCCCTCAGCGAGATTAGAACCAGAGATCCCAGAAGTCGAGCGGCCTTAGATGGCACAGCCACTGGGATCAGCATCTAATCGAGTTTGTATTATTTATTTGAAAAGTGTTTAACAGTAATATTCGTAATTACATGTTTCTGTCAGTCCCCTGAGGATATCTTTCACGGAATACATCGGTTCCACATAGGACTGTCTGGGGACAGCTGATTGGGAAACTCAAGCTCGTTCCGGCCTCATGTAATCATTCCACACTTTTCAAGGTCTGCCTCAACCTCGCCGACGTTTTGGTCTGTGATTTAATGCTAAGCTGCTTTCTTCTTTCGTCAGCCATTTTGTTCCGCATACATACAGGGCTGCATCACTGTGTGCTCAGGTCAACTTCATTTATTTACTAAATTCTCCAGGGTCCCATCTCTCTCGTCTCTCCAATTCATGCTACATTCTCATCCTCCTTGATATGGTCAACTTAACACATTGCGTAATTGGAATACCCATGTAATCCAGTGTACAGGGTGATCCTCCATGGTGTACAAACAGTGACAAAATGTAGGATTTACCATTTTAATAAACTGGAAGAGATTTCACTATTTCAAGACATCTGCATTTACAGAGTTTTATTATCTGTCTTGTATTATAATAAATTAGCACAATTTAATGACACTATACATTCAAGTTTTCAAGACATTTTGGCCTTATATATTTTCACCATTTACAGTCCGTTCTGTTTTCTTTTTATTGAGGTTTGAGAGTAATATTTTCCTAGGGAGGGCTCCCAGCCTACCACTAGGTAGTCCAGCGTTCGGATTGCTTCATTTAGCATCTGTACAGGCTTCTGTTCGGATCACAGAACATTTACACTGCTGGGATTCGGGTCTCAAGAGCCTCGTTCGTTATGGCAGGTGGGAATGGGATTTGCGTAGGAGAGTTGATTGAATGCACTTCACTACCCCTTGCAACCTGCAACTTGTATAAACAACAACGGTACGCCAAAAGTGATGGTGAATTATACACCAGATGGACGAAGACGACTTCGAGTACCTTTGAAGAGACCATTAGAAGAGGCCGACACATGTTTATCGAGGCATAAATTGTGACGGATGAAGACGATGATGATGATGTTGATGATTGCGATGACCATCTAAAACTGACAAAGTTGTATATAACGCCGTATAAGCTTTTAAGTATTGATACTTCCTGAAGATGGCAATAAGTAATAGCCAAAACATGTAGAAGTGTTTTTCTTCATATGTTGCACCTTCCGTGCAACCAGTACGCCACACCGACAACACAAATCACCCACCCTCTGGATTAGAACTCACCATTATAAAGACTTGGTCATCAATCCGCCAACACCAAACAATTTTAAATCACGCGATTTTTATTAAATATCAATTAGACCCTATTTTTTATTACTTAATTAATTTTAAACAAAATTATATAATTTTAATTATTATGGAGTGATAGTGACATAGTTAACCACATTTGTATTCTTATAATAAGAACATCACCCTGAAGATGGCAGGAGTACCGGCCGAAACATGATAATATGATGGTGAGAATATTGTGAATAAAAAAGATCATACAATATTAAAGTGTATTTTGTTGGTTATATATATATATATATTGTTGGCTGTAGGAGTGATTGTATGAGGACCGGGGTAGCACAGTGTTTAAGGTGCTGTGCTACAAATCGGAAGGTCGCTGGTTCGATTCCAGATGGTGTCATTGGAATTTTTCATTGACATAATCCTTCCGATCGCACTATGGCCATGGGGTCAACTCAGTCTCTAACAGAAATGAGTACCAGGAGCATTTCCTGAGGGTAAAGGCGGCCGGTGCGTAAGGCTGACAACCTCACCACCATCCTGTGCCGTTGTCATGAAATATTGGAACCTTAACTTCCTGGAGCCCTGTGGGCCACTCCAGGCCTGTAATGGGGCTGCATTACCTTTAGGAGTGCCTGTATATTCAGGGATTGGTGCAGATTGTTGGTGATAAACTTGATAAGTTTTTTTTCATAATTGATAACTGCGCACTTCCGGGCTTTTATGCAGCATGTATTGGTAATTCCTTACCGACGTTTCAGGACAACCTATCGGTTCCGTCTAAAAGGGTAAAGAATCCAAAAGTTTATATTTCATTATGTTTCAGGCTGTAAGGCTTCCGACGTTTATTCTATTCATAGCCGTCCGACTTAAATCGCGGCCGGAACAATGACTGTACCCACTGCAGATTAATGGTTTTATTCCGTTTCTCAAGGCAAATATTTTTCACAATTTTTCCCCCCATTCCACGCCTTATAAACTTGACTTTTTGTAAATAAATCACACTGTGAAATAAAACAGCTGCTGTTACTGTGAATTTGAAGCTGTCTCTAAGGAGACTACAAAGATTGTTCTGGCCTGGCAAGCAATCTGTAATCTGGTACAAGTTTACTGAAACCTCCATTTTTTTACATGATCACGGAGGAAGCAGGTTCTTCTGAAACGTCAGTTTATTTAATCAGACTACAAGGGGTCGCATCCCAGAAGACAGCAATTTTCATGTCTTAGAGACAAAGAAGGAAGGTGAACTTTTGTATCTTTCATGACAGGGATTCATTCGGCTATATGGACGAAATGGACATTAAGTTGTAGTGCCCAGTAGAAGACCACCCACTACAGGGGATCAGCTACAAAACTCAGTCCATCATTTTGTGACTTACTTATTTACTTACTTGCTTACTTACTTACTTCCTTAATTACTTACTTACTTACATACTTTCTTACTTTCACCATAGAGAAAAGTCCTTCTTGAGCAGCTAACCGGTTCTCAGTCAAGAAATTCCCCGCGTTTTATGAAACCTTACTTCCTGAAAATCCATCTTAATATTATCCTCCCATTCACGCCTGGGACTTCCAACTGGTTTCTTTCCCTCAGTTTTCCCCACCAAAACTGTTTATGCACCTATCCTCTGCCCCATACATGTTATATAACCCACCAAACTCATTCTTTTCGATTTTAACACTCGAAAAATATTAGGTGCGGAGTACAGATTAAAAAGCTCTTCATTATGTAGTTTTCTCCACTTCTCTGTCACTTTATCCCTCTTAGGCCCAAATATTCTCCTCAACACCCTATTCTCAAACACCCTCAGCCTATGTCCCTCCCTCAACATGAGCGACCAATTTTCGCACCAATGCACAACAACCGGCAAAATTATAATTCTGTATCTCTTACCATTTTGTGACTTGTGTTACACAAAGCTCTCACGCTGAATTACTTTTGCTATCCCTGAAGCTCCTGTTTTTATGCACGAATGCCTCCTTCCGTTTACGCGTAGTGAATAAATAGTTGGCTTATTTAACAATGTTTGTTCAACTGGACAGATGAAACAGCGCCATTATACAGTAAGTAAAGGACTAGAAACAGCGGAACGATCAGTATGTGATGTTGTAAAGGGCGATCTGGAAAATGTCCTGGAATAAACTAAAAAAAAGAAACATCGAAATTGGCTGCGATTTTCGGCTTATGGACCGAATTTGGACGTCTCCAAATCCTCTTAAAATAGAATTCTATGTGGTTATAAAAATAAATATAAACACAAAAATATGAACGTCGTTGGGAAATACAGGGTTATTCGAAATGATTGTCGGGGTTTTAACAACTTGTCATACACAATACACTTGAGATAGGAATATATGTATTTTTTAGTTAATAGAACAACACTCCACGTTTTTCTTACATACCTTACAGGTGCTCTATATTTGCACCTTTTGTGATTCTACAAACATCAACACGATAATGAAATGTAAGCACACTAAACGCCTTCTCACTGCCGTTCGCCGCAATCTTAGTATACTGCGCTCCAAGCGGAGAAATGCATAACTACTGCACACCGCACATCATAAAAGAAAACTTTGATAATTTCCAGATCCATTGGTGCAACTACATACTCCTATCTCAAGTGTTTTGTGTATGACAAGTTGTTAAAACCTCGACAATCATTTCGAATAACCCTGTATATCTGTGTGGTTTGTTATATCAAGGACTGACATAAGCTTCCAACATTTTCTTTTCACTTCTTTCGTGGGTATTTAATTTCAGGAAGAATACTAAATATTTTAGGAGGTGGTAGTATGGACTATTCCGAGTAAGTTCATATAAACATGTGTCCAATTTTCAGTGTATGTGGAGATACAGCTGTTTGAATGTTACGCATAAAAAGCCTTACAAAAAGTATGAAGGAAAGACAAATGAGGTATTGATTGCATTTATTTGTTATGTAAATTATCTCAAAATAAGTGTTCAAAAATCCCACCATAGATTTCAATGCACTTTTCAACCCTCTTGGCAATAGTACTTGTAGCTCTTCTGAGGTCGTTTTGGCGTTCTTGCTTTATGAGAGCAACACTATTCACAACGCGAGCGACCAATTCGTCCCTTGTGTTTACTTTTTCTTTGTAGACTTCGCTTTTCATCCATCCTCGCAGACAAAAATCTAATCTGTACGCGCCAACTTCAAACAGCTGTATCTTCACACCCATTGAAAACTGGACACATTGTTATATGAACCTATTTACTCGGAATAGTCCATACTACCACATCCTAAAATGTTTACTATTTCTTCTGAAACACCCTGTATATGTAACTGTAGGGTACATTGTGTATAGAATAGAATATATTCGTAAAGTAAAAATATATAAGCTTTAGCCTAATAACCTATCATTACAGGACAGTAGCAGTTCTGGGGCCATAATTTTGTAGGTCATTCATGTTAAAACCTGACAGATAAAAAATAATCATTCTTACTATGTTTGAAATGTCAAAACATGTTTTCAAGGATGATGCTGACGCTGTCAACTGTATGATTACCATCTCGCTACTGATTTAAAAGGAAATATTGTATACGGGATTGGAACTTCTCGCAACAGCACTGATGAGCGTTACATTTCAGCACAGAGACAGCCTGTCCTAGGAGCTTGCTTGGGTTTCCTCAGTCCTTCCTGGTAAATACCGGGCTATTTCCTGAAAATAACGCATTATAAGACCGTTTTTATCCCCTCAAATAAAAGGTAAAACAATCCTACTACATAGAGAGGCTTAGAGGGTTCCAGTAGGCTGAGGCTCCCAGATTTCAAGGCAGTCGGTACATGAAGGTGGTAGGGTTGTCAACCTTATGCACCGGCCGCCTTTACCCCCCCCCCCCCAGGAAATATTCACGGTATTCGTTTCTGTTAGAGGTTGAGTCAACCCCAGGGCCATAGCGCGGCCGTAAGAATTATGTCAATGAAAAATTCCAATGACACCTTCGGGAATCGAACCCGCGACCTTCCGACCTGTAGCGCAGTGCCTCAACAAACTGTGCCACCGCGTTTCCTCCATCCCTTCGAATAAATTGCTTATAAATCAGATTCTCATCGGAAGCCACAACGTCGCTCAATCACGTAGCCCGCAATCAGGTAACAACGGAATATTCTCATGAAGGCACTCCACAACAGACCACTAGCTCACCTTTTGGACTCCCCAGTAAGCATTACTTCCTTGCGTTGCTACCGTACGTTAGACTGGTTGAATAAAAATAAAGATCTTGCCTAAGTTTACTTCCAAATTGCGAGTCGCAGAGACCGCTTGCTGGCCACTTCTACCAAATACCCTTTCATAGAAAAACGTCGTTAAAAAAACAAATAACCGGTATATAGAACTTTATATATATATATATATATATATATATATATTACACACACGAACACGTACATTCAACAGATGTGACAATGTTGTTTGTCAGTACAAGGTTACGGAACGGGAATTATTGCAAGATGTCTACACAAATAACATAAATGGTTTAGGTAAGTTAAAATATTAAGTTGTCGTGAGATGAACAGTAGCCTCATTTACGAAAGTAACATCTTGTTACTTAGTAACTTACACGCAAAATTTTAAGCGTTAAATGACAGGACTTGTGTTAAACATCGATTTGTTGAATTAGCTCTTACCCTACCAACGTGGAAAATATGATGAGCTCCTAATAATGCCAGCAGATGGCAGATGGGATTTAACTTGGCGTTTAAAGGGTTAAATTATATTAGGTTACACAAGCAAGTCTTGTGTATTGCAGGAATTGTTAGCGATATTTGTGACACCTGTGGAACTAACTGATGTTATTCCATCTTGGTAACAGAATTTTCTGCCTGGCTTCCTTGTCATGTCGTAGAACAAGCCAGTATCTTAGTCTGAAATAATTTCTTGTGTAGGTTTTGGTATCGTGTGTCATCCTTCAAAACTCCAATATGCGGCAGGGCCTAAGAACACGCTATATTTGAAGTATGTTCGTGGTGACTCAACATAAGATGCTTGGCGACAGGACTATCCTGTCCGCTGTCGTCAAAAACTGAGTTGGTAATGGAAACGATTTTTCAATGTGACTCACAAATACAGAGTTATTCGAAATGATGTTCGGGGTTTTAACAACTTGTCATACACAATACACTTGAGATAGGCATACATGTATTTTTTGTTTAATAAAAAAACACTCCACGTTTTTGTTACATACCTTACAGGTGCTCTAAATGTGCACCCTGTGTGATTCTACAAACATCAACACGATAATCGAGTTCGTTCCAAACTGTTTGTAGCATGTCAGCGGTGATGGTTTCAGTGGTGGTCCTGATTTGTACCTTTAGTTCCGGGATACTTGCGGGAAGAGGAGGAACCTAAACCTGATCCTTGACGTAATCCCATAGAAAGAAATCACATGGGGTTGTATCTGGAGAACGAGGTGGCAAGTTGTTAAAACCCCGACAATCATCTCGAATAACCCTGTATTACTATTTTTTACTCACTAAGACAGTAGCATACGAAGCAGTTTTAACTTTAAATGCACGCGTATGTGAGACAATTAACACTGAGCCGTGGTTTGTACATTACTACATTACTTCAACATGCTTGTAATTTCTAAGATACAGAAAGCTGTTTCAGACCAAGAAGTTACGCCTGTGTTCGGAATATCGTGTTATTGTTTCCAGCAATATACTAATTGTTGTCGTGTCAGAGAACAAATAACCAAGCACTTCGCGCTGACGTCGTGTTCATGTTCTTAAAATGATTAGAAAAACTGTTTTTACAAATGGCATTCTTCTTGAAATATTTCATCGTATAAAATTTTTGAGACCTACAATTTAAAGGCCCATGATCACTTCCCAACTCAGACGTTTGCAACGTTTTCGCATTCTGCTTCTTTAACAATGCAAAATAAATTATTTATTTGTATTAGGATTAATTTATGAGGAAAGTTACCCTGAAACATAGAAGCAGAGGTGCATTCAGAACGATAAAATAACACAAGAATTTCACCACTTTTAACCTACCCTAAGGATTATAATATTTATTAGAACATTTGTGGTAAAATACAGAAGGATAATCTCTTTAAATCTTTTTATCACGGCACTTACTGTACTTAAGGCCTAACTTCATACTTAAAGGCTCTATTTCTTGCCTACAAGATGCACGTACATTGAATAAAGAGAGACCAACTTGATGTCACTTGCTTTATTATTTCATTATTTAATGCTCAACAGGTTTCGGATGTTAATACATCCATCTTCAGGAGCTTGCGACTTATTTGTTAAGCTATTTCATGGATTGTATTGCTCTGGTTCGATGTGTGTTGGTGTTACGTTGTGGTTTGGCTGGGGTGGTGTGGTAACTGTATGCAGGCTGAAACGCTAGTGCTTCAGCCTGCAACGTGGCCCGATCGGGCCACGTTTGAGGGAAGTAGCTGTACCAGTATTATGACCTGTACCGGAGTCTGCGGTTACAGTTTTTAGTACTCCTGATGATGGGTGCTGTGACACCCGAAACATGTACAGTGACTTTGCAGTAAATAAATAACTGCATACTGTTGCATCTATTTGGATTTTTATTAACTTTGAATGTTCTTAGATCTTAGAGACGTCGCCTGTCCGTACGCTGCAGCTGGACCAACATTCAGTATAGGGCCTAGTCATTGCTACATGGATTGCTGGCTACCAGTTGTCCAGTTCATTGCCACAGAAGCAAGAGCCATTTACCTGACACCTGACATCAACCTCACACTCTCGGCCCGTGTAAATTATTTACTTGTATTAGTTACACTACACTTATCGGCAGAGATCCGCAAATTTCACCAGCATGTAATGCGCATGTGCAGAATATAAAATAGTGCTACGCTCTTTACACTATGAATTGCCCGCGACCGCAATCTTACTATTTTTCAGTGGATAATTTAGTGCGATATAGAAGATGAGTGACATTGATGAATGTTGCATGATATTCTTATCATTTCATGAAGTTGAAAATTATTACACTGTTATTGTATTTTATTTACCTCACACACACATATGTGTACGTATGTATATATATATATGTTAAATGTGTACATAGGAAGTGATGAAGAGAATTTTATAATCCAAGAAATAAGAAATGACAGGAATAGTGAAAATTCAAATATCAGTAGAACGATTAAATCGAGAAATGCGATGGATTTTACATGTAGCACACATTAATTGATAGCTATGTACTTCGTAAGTCTTCCATGTTTGCGACGCATGTAGCACTCATGGGAAATCATCATTTGATAGACAGCACGCTTGAGGAGACGCCGTGTGCAGTGTATAGCAACGTGATGTCTCTATAGTGTCCGCTTTCTAAAGGGTCTGCTTTTCTGTGTCCTGAACAAATTATGCCTTCTTCCCACATCTCTGGTATTTTTCTGTTGTCGCAAATTTGTGTTTCGAACTGAAGTAGTGCATCAAGGAATAATAGTTTCCAGAATTTAATAAATTCCACTTGTGTGTTGTCTAGTACAGCCACTATTTTATTTATTAATTTATTTGTTATTATATCTACTTCGTCTACCGTAGGACTGTTTGTTCCACCCTTACTCTCTTCCTCATAAAATTAATTTTTTGGTTTAAATTCTCTTCGTATATAGTGAATTTATTTGTAACACTTCCCTTTTTCACTCCGAGAGTTAAGTTGTTCTATTTCCTTCATTATTCCTTCGTGAAATAATTTCTTTTTCGTGCTATGTAACATTTTCTAATGTCGCCTTAATTCCTTATACCTCTCCACAGTTTGTCTATTAAGTGTTCCTGAATCATTTCTTTACATGCTGCATTCTTTCGCTGTTTTACTTCTTTACATTCTTGATGAAATCAATTATTTTTTTACCCTTCACCTTCCTCCTTAATTACCTTAATTACCCCTGCAGCTGCCTTCTTTATTATCTGCTTAAATTTTTTATTTCAAATTTTCGCCCTGTTCTAAATGTTATATTCTTTCTTCTGGGTAATTCCCCGGCGTTTTATGCCATTTTCATTACTCTCCCCTCCGTAAAATGACAACATCAATAGCATGTCTTAGCTTTCTTATCGCCCTACATTAGAATTAAAGTCACAAATTATTTATTTAATGTCATGCCTATGCCATTTATCATATTCGTTTCACTGTATAATCATACATCTTCCTCTTCATGTTTATGTTTTTCCTCTGTCGTTACATTCTTTCAATATTCTATACCTGTGACATCTTCTTATTCTGATCTTACACAATCTCTTACTAATGGGTTGGCAGTCCATCACCAGACGTCTCATGCCCCTATAAACTATAAATCTCCACACACAGTATTTTGTGAAATTCGGCGAATTTTTGGACCCCCTGAGCAATTATCGACTTTCTAGTAGGACAGCTCCGTAAATTCAGTTACTGGACACTTTTTTTGCTGGAGGGACGTAATAAATGAGGATTAAACTGTCTGCTCTTGTGCATTTCATTAAAATATTCCAAAGAGTAAAGAAAAAGGCACAGGTAAAGCGGGAGGAATCCTGCAATTTAGTCCACCAGTTTCGCCTTAGTATCACGTAACTTTAAATCCAAACCAGACACTTCATTGTCGATTATATACTAATTGTATAATGTATGAATATTATTATAAATCCTTTTATGTATCTGATGTGTTGTTGACCGTGCATCGTAATTCAGTGTGGATAAGAAACCAACTAGATGTCACTTTTGTGTTATCCTTTATTTCTCCTTTACAAGTTGCTCAACATGTTTCGGGCAACCATGTGCCCATCATCAGGAGCTGACGACTGCTTAGTGTTATCGCCACGTGTTGATGTGCTGTAACAGTGAGTGGTGTTATTCAGACAAACGTAGAACATATCGACCCACACAGATAGACATATCTGAATAATACCACTCACTGTTACAGCACAACATCAACACGTGGCGATAACACTACGCAGTCGTCAGTTCCTGATGATGGGCACATGGTTACCCGAAACATGTTGAACAACTTGTAAAGGAGAAATTAAGGATAACACAAAAGTGACATCTAGTTGGTTTCTTATCCACACCATTTATGTTCTTTAATCCGTGTGTGAAGCCCTCCCACTAATTCCTAATGGTAATGTGAGTCATGCGCTGAAAGTTTAATTTATATTAAAAAAGAGTAATATTATAACAAACATACGTAATACGAGCCAGGGGAACGTAGACTGAATTTGCGCTGGAAGTTCCGAAATTCGACAGTGGGCGAAATAAAGAGGTATTCTTTCTTCCGTAAGGTTCAGAACGATGCTGGTGCCCACCCGTACTCCTGTTCAAGCGGTAAAGGGAATTACTTCAAAGGGTGAAATTTTTCCGGGACGGCTGACAACTCGCCTTCTTCTGATGCCGCGATTACACATGAATGGGGCAATAATTCTTATTACCTTATGTGCCTTCGTGGCATGCACAAAGGTTCAGCTGAAATTGTATGTTATAAGTCTGTTGCAGGAGCGAGAAGTTAAAAAAATTTATAGCCAAGCGAATGTTTTGGTATCCAAGGCGATGTTGTTCAATACTTTTGACATTGAGATATACCTGTCTCTATTGCACAGCACTCAGAAATCAGTTCTTTCCTTTTGATGCCTGTTTGTCCTATGCTTAATGAGGTTCTATCGTTTCGTTCTCGGAATTGAGGAGTTCAACCGAATTGTATTGCATCATTCTTCAACCAGTCTATACACAAGGAAAGGAAATTTTAAACCCACAGATTTAACTTACAATATCTTCCAAAATAAGAATTATATAACATAATCAAGCCCTTTACATAAAATAAGCTTTTTTTTTCTTTATTTTAACTCGTTAAGAGACAGAACTTCAAAACAACTGGAATGCATGCAACATCAAAATTTACAACAAAACCGTAACATTTTAATATTATCCTACTGTAAGTGAAAATGAGATTTAATTTCTTTTTTATACAATTTTATATTGCTGAACCCCCCCTCCCAACCATTTTGTGTATATTGTGTACTGCCCGAAGATGGCCAGGTAGACTGAAACTTGTCGTATTGAATATTGAATTTAAAAAAAAAAATAGAAACTTAGTTGTCATTAATGGATTCTCTTAATATACTCGTAGGTTCGAAAAGGGATTTTCTGACCATTATATATGGAACAATTTATTAAGTGCATTCGCCCATCAAAATGCTGTGTCCACAGCCTTCGGTATCCCACACGCATGCCAGGTCGAAAATCCCGGATTGCAAAGGAGAAATAAGTAAGCAGTCAAAAAATTGTGTGTCTCCACTGGTGAAAGGGAAATTGTAATCTTGGGCCCCTCTTCACATTACATGTTTATAAATATTTGTAATGTGAATTTTTTGTTTTTCTGTTATTAATTTAATTATGGCCAAATTATTTATTTTCAAAAGAAGGTATTTAAGTATAAAATTTAAATCATTCATATCGACTAAATTCAGTAAAATATTCTCATTATAAATTTATTTATTCAGTCAAACACAACTTATATATATATATATAATCATTAATAAATAGTTGGGAACATGTTTCGGTTGTAGTGAACCATCTTCAGGCCACTTCTTAATATACGGACATGGTGCATTCAGTGAGTGCGCAATTTATGGGTTCCCGTATTGTTTGTAAACCATTTTGATTTTAAAATTCACGTTAAAATCTAATGGCCGATGTATCTTTCGAAACATATGTAAAAACTCTTATGTTTATTGGACCGTGCATCATCTTGATAGTTGAATAAAGAGAGACCAACTTGATGTCACTTGCTTTTTTATTTCATTATTTAATGCTCAACATGTTTCGGATGTTAATACATCCAT
>Ga0123354_10009983_pt1 | contig 14589 bp, 10 predicted proteins | sample TergutLab28metaG_2_FD_97872 | JGI IMG/M metagenome (GOLD analysis project Ga0123354, IMG submission 97872) | Labiotermes labralis P4 segment gut microbial communities from Petit-Saut dam, French Guiana - Lab288 P4 | ecosystem: Host-associated > Arthropoda: Insects > Digestive system > Gut ... | reverse complement strand
CTTAAAGTCATTGATGCCCCTATACAAATCCCTAATGTTGTGAATCTTGCTGTTAGCTTCAAGTTCCTCAATTTTAGCTCTCAAATATTCCTTCTTTTTATTCCTGAAATGTCTGCTAACTTCCCGTCTTACACTGTTCAAATTATCTACATTACTTTGGCATGGATCCTGGACCCACTGCATTTTTGCCCGCTTCCTCTGATCCAAAAAACCTGAACATTCTTCATCAAACCAGGGTTTATGCTGTTTCCATTCATGCATACCTAGACTCTCTTTTGCTGAGATTTGGATATTATGTTTAATGTTCCCCCAAATCCTATTTTAATTTATTTATAAATTAAAATAGGATTTATAAGTGTGATTGACATTGTGTCCTCCCCTCAATATTTAAGAGGTCCAAAAGCTTTCAAAGTCTAAAATTTCAACTACTCCAGTATGTTCGAAAACCGTTAATCTTGTCACTGACAAACTGGAACAACTACCAAGTCCTTCTTGCTACCCGCTAGTCGCCTAACCTGGCTCTTAATAACTAGTCCGATCTCCCTTCAACTACTATTGCTCTAACGGTGCTGTCTCATTGGCCATTTATCCTAATTATCCGCCATTCATACACTTGCGCAACGCGTCAATCTGGTCAACTTGTTTCGACAATTCTATGTAATATAAAATTTCGATGGCAATATAAACAGTTACTTTCCGTGCAACAGTTTTAATACCCCTTCTTATTCTTACGCCCGGCGCTAAGGGGAGGCGAATAAGTTTATTTAATGGTCTTTCAAATTACACTAGTGCCTTAACTCACGAGGTAATGCTTTCTCTATATTAAATTAAGCACCATGCTATCAAGTAGTGTGGGGAACTGAAGGTATAGATCCATGCATTCTTAATCTCTGTATTAGGTGGAGGCGAGTGGCCACCTTAACGCCCATTTCCTTTACGCTTGGGTCAAGGGCCCCTCGTAGTATTTGGATAGTTGGCTGGTTGGGCATAATAGCAGGTCTGGACGCTGTTCAGGAGACAAAAGTATCCGCCTGTTTCGCGGTCTTCCATCCCGTAGCCCATTCATTATAATGACTGAGTTATGTCCGGCCTCTACGTTTACCTTACCGAACTTCAAAAACTTTGTATGGTATTTGAAATTTTTTACGGCGGCGTAACTTTCGTGTTATGACGCCTTATAGTTGGTTGTAGGTTTTCCAACGTTTCGGAGTAAGCTTCTTTCTCCATTTTTAGCGTAGAAGTGACCTGAATTTAGAGGCAGTATGTGCGTCCCAGAACGTTGGCAATCGCGTACTAGACTACACGGTATCATCATCCGGAACTCAATCTCAATCCCTAAACTAAAACCTTTATCTGCTATGGCCTCACGTTTGCAGGACAACTTTGGTGGCCATATTGTAACCTGCGGCGACTGTACACTCTTCATTAGTATGGCTGCGACTACGCTAAGATGAGATTCCAAAGCATGTTTTTAATAACACAACCACGGAGGTGAATCCGGAGGGATGGATGGGGCATTGCAACTGTTATAGACTTCCTCGAACACGAGGGTCTTGATTGTCCTGCAGACTTGCGCGTAGAAGTTGCAGCATTAGTCATGCATATAGATTAATGTCTTCATTCTCTCTGCCACTCATTTCCTTGTTGTGAAGTTATCTTGTTGTAAGGCACGAACATTGCAAATTGACAAATAAGGGAAGGGAATTTCTTACTACCAAACGACTTACCGTCTCACGTTTTACGTTATTTTTTATATTTTCTGTTTTCTTTGTCGTTATGTTTTATTTATTTCGGCTTTTTCTCAGCCGCACCCACTTTCGAGCATTCATTCTCGTAAGGGAACGGACTGTTTTAGCGGTAACACTGTCGACTCGTATTCGAGGGAAGCCTGGTTCGGATATCGGCTGGTTTGTCGGCTATTTGACTCGTGTGTCTCGCGTCTTTTCTTCATCCTTCTGGGCTTCTGTGAGGATGGTGGCTCGACTGGACTACAACTGCTTCCGTCCAACCCCTTTCCATTTAATAATGCGTCTCTCATCTTAACACTGGAAGCTACACAGTTGGATGTAATGATATGGTCGTAAAATAAGCTACAAGAAAGTACTTACGTATCTGTATTTATAACTTTTCATTTTGTTGGTATAGCAGTCTCGATTCTTGACTCCAGACGAACGAATTAAAATATTTCGCACGTATCTCGCAACAGCGAGTTGTTCCTTTCCTGATAATAAGCAGAGTGTAAAGTGCCATATTTTGGATGTGTAGGAGCAGTTCTAAAAATTTACATTTCACTGGCCACCTGGACTGTCGGTGTTCTTTTTAGCACCGTGAACCCTTTATTCACCTCACCATCATTCGGTCTAGGCACAACATAATATGATATTATATTGAAGGTACAGTCGGACGGATGAAGCTGTTTGAGAGATCACGAAAAAATTATAAGATTGAAAAACCCTTTATAACTTAGTTTCTTGCGTGAATTAGGAAAGGACGCCATTAGAATACTCGTTTTATGTGCTCCACGGGGGCGTGACATAGGGACCACCGATATAGAGTAATAGAACTCTATGAGACTTTTAAAAAGCTGCCTTATTAATGTTCCAGGCTTCGTTTCTTTCCCATATTATGAAATGTGCCATGGGTTTCTATTAACTTCATGTTAATGATACAGTTTACAATCCGTGTCTTGTTTTGTAGTGCTGCAAAACGACGGCTGTGTTGTACCATACAGACATTTCATTTATCCTTTGATGAACTGGCGATCAGTTAAAAACGGGCAGGTAATGGCTTGCCACATGTAGAGTACAAACGTACTTGTCATCAGGTACGGAAAGTCAGGTGCACGCACAGCAAAGTTTTCTATCTGGGACCAACCAAAATTTTTGTCTTGATTTGAAGTTCAATATAAACCGTGAGATGAAAAATTAGACATTAATGAGGAGGCAGAGAGAAATAACGAGAGATGAAGAAAATTGTGAATGTGAACTATTCTTTTGTTAAAGTATTTTGCGGATTCATGCTTGTAAATTGATGTAGTTCGTGCAAAAGCGATGTGAAGTGCTGAAGTTTATCCCGCTGTAATCCGTTGATGAAGTTGAAGCCTGTTCGGATATGTAGCCATCTTTCTAATGATGTTCATTTCTGTCCACATCCTTGCTGTTTGCAATGACGATCAAATATGCCTCATGTTCAAATAGTCCAACCATTTTAACACCCCTAATTAAAAAAAGGGAATGTTTATGATTTATTTAATTATTTGTTTATTTACGTATGTGTTTGTCGGTCTTTCACTTCTTTATATTTTATAATATATTCAGGAGACTTTCATTAGGTCAGACTGTCGTATCAGATGGTATGATGATTAGTGAAAACTTAAATTTGACACGGAAGGAAGCTTTATGGCATAATTTATGTTACTGTTACTGGGAATGAGGTAAACCACGAAAACCATTAAATGACACTTTGAAATAGTAAGTCTAATTTGGAAGGGACGTGAAATCGAATGTGGTGTACTTTACAGTATTACTTTACGGTATTACTTTACAGTATTACTTTAGCCGTCCATTTATGTAATCTGTATACTTAGAGACGGTCATCGAAGATCGCCCGTTATCCTGATTTATGTTCGGAAGGTCCTGGTTTCGACTATCGGAAAAGGGACCTTTAACCCATATTGAAGTTTCATCTTGGATGTCTTTATTGTCTCCTGGCAGGCGGCAGAATACTACCTCAAACTAAGTTACTAGCGCTTCCATCCTTACCCTTTCCAATTCATTTTTCAGTACTCAGCCTACCATTCGACGGTGTATATAATCCGAGCTGCTGGCAGCGCCCTGAGAAATAAATCTTGCATAAATGAGTAAAATAAATAATAATAGGAAAGAGGAGGCTAATTAAAACTACAGATGCTTATTATATATACGAATATGGTTACAACAAATTTTGGCCAGGATAGGCCATCTTCAGGTAGCACAGAAGACCAAAAAAATACTAAGAAGGATTGCAACTACTGGTTTTTGGTTTTCACATTCTCCATCCAGTTCATTATAATTCAGTTATGACAGTTCGAATCAACCAAAGCACTCAGTATTATTAAAATTACAATAATATTAGAACACACCAGCTCCTACCTGTTTCGGGCTTTATAGGACCATCGTCGGGGAGCACACAATAATACAAAACAGTTACTTAACATTTTCTGCAGCTACATGCAGAAAATATTAAGCAACTGTTTTGTGAAATTTTGTACTCCCAGGTGATAGTCCAATAAAGTCCGCAGTATGTAGGAGCTGGGGTGTTCTAATATTATTGTGATTTTAACAGGTATAGAATATAGTAGAATGGTATTTGAGTTCGAGCACTTGCGGGCCCAATGCACCTAGGCCTTAAAACAGGCACTTTGTGCCCCATACGCTGATAGTAGGTTAAAGGAGCCCTGTTCCTTGACCAGATTTCCAGAGGACCCCTATACTTACGGTAGATTCGTTACATCATCAGGGTCCAACAAGAAGGAACCCAGATATACGTGTCTGAGTGAGGCCAAGGCCTCACACTCACACAGAACGTGGATTGAGGTTTCCTCCTCAGTACCACTCTTCCTACAGGTGGGGTTGCTACTCAACCCCATTACTTAAATATGTCTTCTCGGAGCGTTATGTCCGGTAAGAAAGCCAATAACGGCCCTGGATTGTGCCCTATTAAAGGACAGTAATCGGGCCTTTGTATCCGGGCGAGGAGGCGTAATCAATTTTAGAGCCTGTCTCTGGGTACTACAATGACCACGCCACATTGCCAAATGCTGGTTACCCACCCAGAATTTAATTTTGTTATTGATATTCCGTCTAGAGACTCGAATGGACGGCTCAGGTCCGATAAACGTCTGAGTGGAGCCGCTCCTTGCGAGCTTGCAGGCGATTTCATTTCCACGTACCCCGGCTTGTCTAGGGACCCAGTACAGCCCCTCGTTGTGCCGGGTAGAGATATCATTCAACGCCTTTTGGCACCTTTTTACCAATGGAGACGTTGTTTTGGCAGCCTGGTGTGTTTTCAGAGCCGTCTGGCTATCAGAGCAAATACTAACATTTCTCTGTTCTACACTGAGTTTCAATTTCATAAACGCAGGCTAATATCGCATGTACTTCAGCCTGAAAGACTGTATCATGTTTTCGTAGAGGAATACTGGGCCTTTTTCTTAAGGATTGCCCATAGACCCCAGCACCGGTATCCCCCACCGTCTTGGACCCATCTGTAAACCAGACGAGCCAATTATGGGAGGAGTCCCAGGCTCTCTCGTTCACTCCTCTATAGTCAACATAGTAACCCAGTATCTGGGTTCAAGATTGAAAGCTGCCCTCATAACATTGACCTCCATGCTAAATATGGGATCAAACCTCTGAATCCGCGTCAGCATACTGCTATGTCCTCGACTGGGCTGAAGGCAGGACCAACATCCCAGCCTCCAAAGGCGACGCGCCGCTGTCCTCGCCTCACCTTGAATCGCCAGATCCAACGAAGGCAGGCCAGTGAGTGCCTTCATAACACCAGTAGGAATGGTACGAATCGCTTCCGTTATCCCTAAGCATGCAAGTCTTTGTACTCTGCTTTGTCTTTTCTTGGCACTAGCCGTCTGACTGCCAGGTCATCATACTAAGGGTGCAAAAGAGATGGCCTAATGATAGAGACATAGAGCCAGTGAACCACTTTGGGTCCCAGGCCCCAACTCGCCCCACAGGCCCTCCTACAGGCCCACAAGAAGTTGTGAGCCTTCCTCATCTTAAAGTCCACATGCTATCTTCAGGTCAGCTGAGAGTCCGAAATAATTCCTAGATACTTGACCGACATAGAGCTACTTAATGTAACCCCAAAAATGTGGTTCAAAGGAACCTGAGAGTTTCCTTTTCGTTGTGAATATTGCGAATTCAGTCTTATCGGGATTAACTGATAGCCCGATATCGTTACACCATGTCCATACGTTTATAAGGGCCAATTGCACGAGCCATGACACCGTGTTTAGGATTTCACCCACCGCAAGAAGGCATATGTCATCTGCATAACCCTGAATGTATATCCCACCTCCACTAAGCCTCGCTATCAAAACATCCACAAGACACCACAGAAGCGGTGATAGCACATCTCCCTGTGGGCATCCCCTGGATACCGCAACCCTCATGGAAGAACCGTTGAGGGTCGCCGCAACCACGCGGCCCTCCAAGCTGGCCCTAATCCACCCAACAGTGGTGTGATCACCCTCATATCTGACCAGAGCATCACACGTGGAATCATAGTATATCATTAAATGCCCCTTTTGTGTCTAAGAAAACACGCAAGAGTGTCTCTTGCTGGTCAAGCGCCTTCCCAACCCGTGCCACGTTGATGAAGGGCTATTTCCACCAATTTCCCAGCCTGGTATTCATGTTGATGCAATGGCAGTAATGCCAGAGCTTCAGCTGTGAAATACCTATCTACCAGTCTCTCCATGAAATTAAGAAGGAACGATGTGAGACCGATAGCTCTAAAATCCCTAAGTACGCTATGGGAATACCTACTGGGCTTAGGTATAAAAACTACCTTAACCTGAGGCCACATGGCTGGTACGTAGCCAGTAGATAGGCAGGCAGGGAAATTTCTGACCCGGTAAGTGACAACGATTCTCCGTCCTTGCAGCATGACCGGGAATATGCCGACCATTCCTGGACTTCTGTATGGGCAAAAGAATCTATAGCCCATTCAACTGTTCTTTGGCTGACTACCCTTACGGCCACCCTCCAGTCAGAACGTCTGTCACGGAGGGCAGAAGCCGAGGCAGCCATCTCCTCTGTAACCTCCGAATTAAGGAAATGTGTAGTCATGAAGAGCTCTAGGTTTTGCCCTACGGATTGCGTTCGTCTCCCCGAAGGAGCCACCAAAGATCCCAGTTTGCTCGTAGGATCCCTAGAAAGATCTCCATGTAATCTAGCGCCATAGGTAGATCATTAATGGAACCGTCTTTCTTCCTTTCTATATCTCCGCTGAGCCTCTGTATAGAGTTACGAACTTTGCGGGTTCTTATCTGTCCGGCACTTATTAAACAGCCGTCTTACACTTTTTCTGAGGGACTCCAGGTCCAATGTCCACTTTAGAGAGTACCTACCTACTTTAACAAGTCTGAGAGGACAGTTATCTTCATAGGCTGAGATTAGGACCTACTAAACCCAATTGATCGCAAGCCCCAGTTCGGCCTCATATTACATGTTCATCTGAGGGTCCCTCTCCAATCTGTCCCTCAAGCCCTCTCGAAAGGAGTCCCAATTGGTGCCTGATCAGTCGTGCCAGTATGGGCCATGTGGAGTGAGCAGAAAATGTTTGTTGTCCCACAGGGACGTCTCAGATGAAACCTCCAAGCTTTAAACGCTTCCTAGAAGCCCAAAGGACCCCCAGGGTAATATTAATGACCTCCAGCCCACGAATGCTGTAAAAGGTGGGATTATTGCACAGATTTAGAATTTCCAGATTCGTAGAATTTAGAAATTTTACCAGGGCCACCCCTCTGTCATTGCAGTTGCTGATTCCCGATACAGTATGATGTGCAGTGGAGTCGCACCGCGTGACTAAGTACAGGTTTTCGCCCACACAATATCGCAAGAGTTCCTGTATTTCCTTGGATGGGGAGGATCCTTGGCGTCATAGGGCAAATAAGCAGAACAGAGGACCAACCGTCTTTCTGCCCCATCTTCATTATAGTTTATTAAAACTGCTACCAGGTCCCTACAAGAGAATCCTGGTAGCATCCCAATAGTCATGTTCCTCGCAAGGATACAAGCTCTAGGTCTATCGATTCCACCCGCAGTATATCCTGGTGTATTCAGGCCCCTAATACGGTCCTTGCAATACCACGGTTCCTGTATTAGTGCCATGTCTATTCCTTGAACATTTACTGATCTATTAAGAACTCTAGAAGCAGCAATACTGTGTTGCAGGTTGGCTTGAATAATTGTAATGTTACCACTCACGTTCAGACTCCTCCTCTTCCTCCATTCTCCTCTTCTGCCTCTTCCTATTTCTACCCTTAATGTTTAGAACTCAGAAAGGAAAGGACCGCCTGCCCCACGCCGCTGAATGGTCTCCATCCCATCCTCTCCAACGCCGTGACGGACGTTGTGTCTGTACTGAGTATAAGGCGGCCTCCTTGGGTTCCTCCTTGCGCTCATAGACTCTCCAGTGGATGGTGTCCAGTCCCTTGTTGTCCACGAAGCCACTGAAAATAACGTCCCCTATCTTCCACAAGGTCCAAAAACCAGGCCACCCCTCTTCCATAGGTCGCGAGAGCATCCAGGCCCACTATCTTCAGCCTAGAACCTTCCCAGCCTGTCAAGGCTGGTACTTTACTAGCTATCCAGTGCTTGGTTTCTTCGTCTTAGCTTACCATAATGGCTGCCCCTTTGGTACAGTAAGTATCAACGAGCTTGTGGTGAACTCCTCTTCAGGCAGCTCATCCACAAGCCCACCAATCGCTCGCTGGATATTTACGAAGTTTTCCCTGGAGATCAGGATCTCCGGATAGCCATCGCACACAATAGCCATACGAATGCCCTCCCGAGGGTCTCTGGCATAGCTTGGTTGCCCAGCTTGCTTGAGCCGCTTTGCCTGCCCGCCCTCAGGAGTGCCCCGGGATGGCCTTTGGTGCTTACGTGGGCCCTGTGAGGGCGCCTTGCTCTCCGAAGATTCAGGCCCAGCTGTTCTGGGTCCATTTTTGTCGATTCCTCTTTTGTCTTCTTCTGGGTCCCAGATGTTTGGGCTCCTGCAGAATCTGTGGTTGGTTGCTTCGAGTGGTCTGAGGTCGGACGCTGTCCGAGTCCCCGGTAGGGGCCTCAGCAAGCCTGGCCTTCCTCGCTCGCTTCTAAGCAGCACCACTGCGATTCTTTCTAATGCTCTGGAGACCAAGAGTGCCGCCCTTCTCTGTCAGCACCGCAAGATTCACCAAGCTTAAACTGCTAGGGGACAAGAGTTCCTCCCAGGTGGTGGGAGTCTCTCTAACCCCATGCAAGCTTGGATTCCGCACGGTTGCCCCTTGTGGAGCCTCCAGGCTTCGGAGTTCCCCTTGACTGTAGTCCTCCTTGGAAATATTACTGGAGACCCCTACTAAGGAGCTCTCCAAGTTTTCTGATTTTTCCATTATTTATCAGTATTTATCCTGCGAGTAATGGGGGATTTATGAGGTCCACCAAGCAGAGCCCCCATACTTGGTAAGGCTAACTACATATGGGAGGTCGCCGTTAAAGGCAGACTCACCCAATGTCAGTCATCTCATAGGCACGGCACTCACACAATAGGAATGGGGAACAAGATCGCCTCTCGTAGGATGTGGCTCTTCAACGCGCACAGACGATCTTGGGTGGACAGTCGCTATGTTTGTTCGCAACTACCACTCCTGGAAAATAGGCAGGAGCCCGCCTCAGGCCGGCAGTATCGCTGCTTGGTAACACGCCGATCCGGGTACGGCCCAGCCATCTCCCCTTAACCCCGTGATTTTAACAAAATTGAGGGCATTCGTTGCTTCGAATTGTAATGTTTCTTGATGTTCTGTATTGCCTGACGATGGCGTATTCTGGCCGAAGGTTGTTGTTATCATATTCTTGCACATAATAAACATTTGTAGTTGTGATGGATGGTCCCTTCTCTATTATTATTATAATCACAACAGTACAAATGAAGATAAAAATAAGTAAATGGCCACTGTAGTTACAAAGTAACGTATATATGTTGAATGTAAAGTTATTTCGATTTCTGATTAACCTAGACGGTTGGCTGATGTTCTGGATGTAGGCATGTCTTTTTTTCGGTTGGGCATTTCTGTTTGCAGTCATTCTTCGTGCCCGTAGACAAGAATTATACTTTGAATAAGCTACGAACATCTTTCTATTCATTTCCGAACATTTTTGTTGTCTGATCTAAATCTACTTTGTATGACTTTATATTGGAGTCAACAGTAAATAACCAACTAAACTCCTGATTGATTTTAAAGACCTTTTGATCGTGTAGTGAATGCAGTACCTTTCTTATTTAAAGTTTTCTCCTTTCCATTGTCCTTATACCAGTTTTGCCCCAACCTAATGTCTGACACTTAAAGTGGTGAATGGACAAACAACAATGCGTCATTACACAGGAAAGGATAACACCTGTTTAGACCTTGCAAATGGTGCCCGTGTTTCTGACTCCACGGTTATATGAAGGTTTGTAAACAGGTTTGCAAGGAGACGGTCACAACGTGTATGAAGATGTAATAACTCATTTTGCTTGGACACACTGACAGAGGCCATAAAACCACAAACAGGAAAAACGATATCCTTCCTCTTATTCAAAATAGTTATATCATCAGTGAAGTCTCATTGCCGACCACTACACTGACCTGCTGGGCTGGAGTACTTGTTGGTTTTATAAAACAGGATTCGAAATGTGCTAAAATTACGAAGAGATATTCCTAGCCTCAGAAAGATAATCTTTGTAGTTCTGGGTAAAGTATGAATAACAAATGTTTGTAGGTATGAGTTCAGCATGAGCAACGAATCTTGTAGATATGAGTTCAGCATGAACAACATATCTTTGTACGTATGGGTACAACATGAACAACGAATTTTTGTAGATATGAGTTCAGCATGAGCAACGAATCTTTGTAAATATGAGTTCAGCATGAGCAACGAATCGTTGTAGATATGAGTTCAGCATGAACAATGAATCTTTGCAGATATGGGTACGGCATAAACAATGAATCTTTATAGATATGGGTACAGCATGAACAGTGAATTTGTGTAGTTTTGAGTGCATTATTACCAACGAAACCCTGTACTTATGAGTACGGCATGAACAACGTAACTTTGTAAAACAATGTGGACTCTGAAGAATTGTAATTATGAGTAGCGTATGAATAACGAATCTTTGTAATTATGATTTCTGTGAACAAGAAATCCTTGTAGTTGTGAATACAGTATGAACAAGGAATATTTTAGGTACAAGTGCTGTATGAACAACGAGTCTGGAAACTTCGGTTGGGATAAGAGCGCTTCATTCATTATCGCAGTTTGGCAAGTCTCTCCCACACTCTTCTCCAAGAATTTGCGAATTTTTACTGGGGTAAGCCGAGTTGTCAGATTTTACACGCTGTGGGTGGTTTCACTGGGTATGCACTGAAAAATGTTTATGCCCACCGTGTCCTTCGACAGTACTGCGAAGTGCGGCACGCAGTACGCCAGTAATGGCTTTGGAGGTATCCTCAAAAAAGGATTTGAAATGGAATCTCCACACGCAGTTCACGTATTTTTCGAACTCTTAAGATCGGTTGACGTCGCTGTAGATGCTAGTTCTATGGTGGTATGTTTAATTTGAATACTTTTCTCTTTATTTCCAGGTAAGTATTGCCGACATCCCATGCGTATTTCACATGACGTCTTTCATTACTGTAAGTACAAATTTTACAAAACTCAACTTGTGTGTAGAGAAGTTACATATAGGGTCAACCCCTTTTGTACTTTCAACTGTAATCCATGTGAACTGTGTAGAGGTCTAAACGTAGAATTCTGTCTTTATGCTGCCTCCTGACATTCAGATTCGTTTATTTTTTACTGGTACCACAAGATGATGATACACGTGAAAGGCGTCTATTCGGTAGTCGGTGTGACAGTCCATCCCGTTGGCGGAATCAGTGACATACCTTGAATATTCAGCTGGGTCTTCATTTTAAGTGTCCTTCAAGAGTCGTGTAATTTAAACGAACAAAATGCACTTTGTTAAACCAATATTTAATTTTTACGGCGCCTTCTAAAAGTTTCGAACCCCAGGTTTCATCTTCAAGAAGACGGTTTTATGACCTGGTACGTTATAATTTGTCTACATGCAAGGGTATAAGCAGTATTGTAGGTGGAAGGGTACCGAACACACACTTCCACCTACAAGACTGCATGTGTACAAGCTGTACTTTACCTGTACGTACAGCCGTCTTCCTTCGGTTTCGAAACATGTAGATGACATTGTAAAAATTAAAATATTTGTTTAACAAAGGTGCATTTTGTTGGTTTATATTATACGATTATATTGCAATGCACGGTGCAAAAATAAAATAAAATAACATAAAAGTCTTTCAAGAGCTTAAATGCATAGTTTCCGGTCGGTGGATGGTGCCTCTGAATAGCCTAGATAGCGACGGGAACTGCCTATTTGTCCCCTTGAAATTTCATCGTGCGTTATACGAGGCTAAAAGACAAAATAAATGCAAGTTGGGAAGGGGTAGGCCTGCACCACTGTGAAGTAAAAGTAGAGTGAAGCACATCAGCATTTTGATGCCGTGCTGTCTTTGAAGTTCTCTTGGTGCAAATATAAGTCTCCTGTTGCAACCAATCACTCAGCAGGTGTCACATTACTTTGAGTTAGACATTATTTTAATTTAGTTTCATTAAAAATGTTCAACCTATCCAACAGAAGCCGAGGGTGTTTTTAGATTTAGATTTTCAGTCGTGTATCACTTTCTCGGGCTGTGAGCCCGATATAAGAAAAATGGCGATTCAATTTTGGTATGATGCAAAGTCGGGTTTATGATTCGTGGATAAAAATAAAATTTGAATGCGATAAACAGATTTATTTTTTTTACTTAACGACACCGCCGCTAGTTAAGACTAGATATGGTAGGATAATAGCAAACAGTTCATTTGGAAGGGCTGGGGAAGGTAATGGCCGTAGCTTAATTGAGATATTTTCTTAGACAAACCTAAGATAACAGAACTGTATCTGTCAGAATTATCGGTGCCTCTGCCTAGATTGTAACTGGATTTCTTGCCCATACAAATCAGAAGAAGCTTTAACCGTCCTGCTCGGTAAGGCTTCATGAAACGTAGCACAGCGTCCATAAGTAGGGCTTGTTGTGCTGTAGGTCGGCAGTTATAAACTGAACGCGTGATTACTTTTTTTCCCTCGGCCAGGGAGAGTATTTGTCTTTTACATTACTAGTAGCCATGAAGTCCCTGGGGACTTATTGGGTTTCCCGATGTGCGGTTTCGTTGCACACGGTGGGGCAGATGCGTGGGGTGAAGGCTAATTCAATAAGATATGCCATCGCCTGCGGGCGGAAACGCGCTAAATAAGACGGCAACACCAGCACTCCGTGAGCTTAACAGACAGTCTCAGATCGGCGTTCTCGACCCTACACTGTTACTGAAACGGGACTTTGTTACTTCTTGTGTTCCCGGTGACTGAGAAAAGTATTAAGAATTGGAAAAGAGGAAGCCATCGTGCAGTGTTCTTTTATTTTTGGTAAAGTCTAAACTGTCTGTATTTCGCATCGCTTCTTGGATACTTGGGAATGAAGCGTCGTGAATTCGTAATCTCGGTACCGCTTGGGACTGATTGATAGCTTGGGCTATTTAACCCAAGCGGAAGGAACACAGAGTTCGGTCCAGCATGAGAATGCAATGATGATAATAACAATACTGACGTCTGAACTCTGCGGTATTAGAACCCCGAAGGCTCAAGACTGCCAATTTCAGAGTCCGACTGTGGACATGGTACAGAGCCATTTCCACGTACCTACCGCCCTCACAATAGTTCTCCGCAAGATTAATCTCCTTGCTACTCTCGCATGATCCCCATTTAATAATTGTCATTTTCCCTTGAAAATTTTCTGTACACACGTCCCCCACACATCGTAGCTGCAGTAATTATGTTACAATGTAGTAAGTATACACTTACTACACAGTGATTCGTAATATGTCGGAACTGAGACGGCGCGGTCATTGCAGTGACTAAGCCATGGGCTGGACGACCGAGGATATGTGGTTCGATTTGCGACACAGCATGAGACTTCTTTTTCCTCCAAAGCGTACACACTGATACTGGAACCCACGAAACCTCCTATTTAATCATTATCTGTAGCTGCGAAGTGGACGGAACGTGAAGCTGACCTCTCATCTACATATTGTGTCGAGTTCAAGCACGAGTGGGACTACATCTCGACTCCTCCATACGCTTTCATGGAATGTGGAGAGACAGTTGTATTTAAGAAACGTACGTAATGTTAGTATCCATGGCGAAGACTGTCGAGAAAAAATTAATATAAGCACTTGTGCAGAGGTTTGAAAGATAATGCTTGTATTTTTAATGTCAATCGTGAGATACGCCTGCTTGATTTCAGTGTCAACTTATAAGGGTTAAAAATAATGTTTTGTTATTGAAACTGGGAGATTTTTTCCTGTAATAAATTAACAAACATATTTACCCACGTAGATGAACTCGCGCGGCGCATTTTAGCCCGTATGATTTAAAACAGCTCTGCATTTCGGTAGGTTTCCCAACGTAGCAAGGAAATTGTTACCTTTATCTTTACAATGGCCTGAATAGGGACATAGTGGGGTTTTGTGGAACTTTATCATAATCTGCGATGGCTTCACATCCCAGGAGACCACAGATGTAAAGAACGTTGGGCCCAGTCCTGGGAAATACTAGTTGTACATAATCATGCTCCGCGGGGGGGGGGGGGGGGGGGTGAAAACAGGGGGGGGGGTGTTAAAGGTTACAATGTGCGATGCGGCGCGGTCCCGGGGGCGCGCACGTTTCGTGGGGGATGGGGCG
>Ga0123354_10009982_pt1 | contig 14589 bp, 1 predicted proteins | sample TergutLab28metaG_2_FD_97872 | JGI IMG/M metagenome (GOLD analysis project Ga0123354, IMG submission 97872) | Labiotermes labralis P4 segment gut microbial communities from Petit-Saut dam, French Guiana - Lab288 P4 | ecosystem: Host-associated > Arthropoda: Insects > Digestive system > Gut ... | reverse complement strand
TTTGAATTTTTTATGGTACTGTACTCCTAATTTATTACAGCTCACTGACCAATTTTCTGTCCTTGTCACTACTGCTTTTAGTTTTTCCCTTTCCTTCTCTAGGAGAGGGCAGTCAAATATAATGTGTTGTACCGTTTGCGGACCTTTTCTGCAAGGCCACGTTGGGTCGTCTATTATTTTGTACTTGTGTAGACCGGGTCATCTGAAAACAGGGCGTTGGGGAGAATATTTGCACGCAAATATGGAGGTAGCTGGATAATATGGGACAGTTGTGTAGTTAGGACATGGGTAATTCGTAATAGGCGACTGCTTGCGTAACTGTATATCATATATGATTTATGGGTAAATTATACATTTCGTATATAAAATGCAGAGCTTTAATAATTCTAATTAAAACACGTGTGCACGGAAATGTACTACTTTTAAGTTCTGTAAATACTTCTAGGTCTTTTTCTCAGTCTGTCCCAGCAAAGTCCTTTATAGTACACCAATATACACGACGACAGTTCCTCTCATGCTGTTTACAGTTTATTATTTTTTACCCATTTCACTATTCGACGCTATACAATCTGAGACATTAGAAGGTTGTTTTGCAAATCACAAATAACAATCGACTGAGTTTACTCGTATGCTGTAGGTGGTTACGTAATGCGCTCAACAGGTGGGTCCCTACAACAGGTGGGTACCTATCTTACAACACCTTGTTAAAAACTGCTTATCTGTTGTGTCGTACTTCCATAATTGTTAAGTTTGTGTGTACATTTACGAAAATCCACTGGCTGAGAGCGCCTGTATTGCAGGAGAAGTGATAAAATGACACGAAGTTGCCACAAGTCTTCTTGAATTGTTTGTCATTTAAAGATCGTCTGAAAGAAGGGGTTACATTTGTTCGTAGTGGGTTTGTTTTCCGGCCAGTCCTAAGCCATAGACTCAGCTGGTCAAGCTATTCCCTGCATTTTGTGGAACTCTTTTTACGTTTATTGCCTTTTTCGCTACAGTGCGCCAGTGAACTTGTTCCGAGACACTTGAATCCATTCAGTACGTTATATTCTGTCTCTTTAAAATAAATTTTAATTTTATCCTTCATTCTACGTCTAGGTTTCTCGAAATTGTTTCTTCCCTTAAGTTTAAAGGCAAAAAATGTAAAGTTAATCGTAGAACAGGCCATGAAGGCCCAGAAGGGGAGTAAACGTATAGCTCTCTTTCTTTAACCTCGGTACTACGTGGGGGTGGGTGGTCATCGCCACGTCCCGGTCGTTTTAATCCGGGAGAGACCCGGCATCCACTGTACAAGAGCGCTTTCTTTCATTTTATGCAACTACAATTTTTGTGCACATTTTCACCTGTTTAGTGCGAACTGCCTAGCCTTTCCTTCTTTCAGTACTCGGTCTGTTGGTATTAAAAATAGCTCTTCACCAAAAGATAGTTATATTTTTGAAGAAGAACAGTAACCGAGCGGTTCTGATTTCACTTGGTATAAATTCGTGTCTTAACACTAGCGTTTTCAGTTAATGTGCGGTACCGACAGTTAAAATCAACTTGTACCAGATGGAATTGCGGAAACTCAGGCATATTTAGTGACCAGGAAGGTTTGCAAGTAGTTAGTACTCGTTTCTTGCTAGATAGGTCACCTTTCCAACTTACAGCAGGTCTGCACAGACCTGCCCGTCTGACTGCGACTAAGAAACATCTCTCATATACTCGTTGAAAGTGCTTAGACTATAGCATGTCGGTTTTCTTCCAATTCCTTCCATTTCGCCATTCGTAATTGATACGGAATATTCCGTTCGACTGGGTAGAACTCCTACTTTCATTATTCGAGAGAAGTCGGTGTCGTACCCCGGCTTGAATACCAGCTGACGTCTTGGGTGGTTTGATTCGGTCCCTCCAGATAAATTCCCAGAGAACACTTAAAATTGGACGACGGCTCCAACCGTCGTAACACTTCCAACTCATCACTCATTAATCTTACTGTGTTCCTACCTGCAATGGTAAAAAATTCGAGGCTTGTTTACGTCATGGGTTTCGCAGAATCGGAGGGAGGGCGTGGGAATTCTGCTGTTATCTGTGATTAATTTTCTTAAGTATGGTGTGAGGAAGGTTATGTTAAATAAAAAGTTTGTCTTCCTTAACGAGCAAGATGTAAATTTAATAAAACTAAATTATACAAAATACCTTTTCTACAATAGGTGCTTTAAGCCCTGCTGAAACCTAACCAGCAGCAGACAAGCGGCAGACGGCACCCCAGAAGTGAATGATATCGAATGATATCATCCGGATTCGATAGGAGTTCTTGCAATGAAATCAGAAGGACTGGTGGCCTCATTATATTTCTGCTTGGTTTTTCTTAATCTTTTATACCAAATTAAATTCTACTCAACTCTTCTTATATACGTATGTATTGTTATTTCACAGTGCTTATGTAATTCCAGCAAATTTAGTACTCTCCGATCATTTCTTTAATTTTTTATGCAGAGAAACTGTGTCTCTGTCGCACTGCGACTTTTAATTGGCCACTATCCATTCCCAGAACGGTTGATGAATGAGCATGTGGTATTAGTAGGATGAAACTGGCGTAGTAAGACAGAAGCACTCGAAAGGAAACCTGTCTCTTTGTCACTTTATTCACCACAAGGAGCACATGGATCGCCCCGGACATGAAACCAGACATTCACAGTCAGAAGCCGATGTATAATCGCTTGAGCTATGGTACAGTCGTGCTCCCCACTCACAGCTAGAATTTTCTAGCCAATTTTCCGTTTCCGATTACAGTGTATTTCGCGTATCTTATTTGTACGAGTCACTAACTGAAACTGCACTAGCTGAGAAGTCCAAGTCTACTTAATGTAGCCACCAGATAGAACGATATCCGTCCTGATTTTCCTTGCTATTTTGTAAAATGTGTAGTTAATTTAGCTTTATTAAGCAACCAGCTTATGATCAACGTGTTACAAACGCCACTGTTTATACCTCACTGTTACACTGCATTTTTCAGTTCGATTGAACCATCGTCATGTGCACCAGGGCTTGATAGTTTCAGCCCACAGGAGGACCACGTTTTTCATAAAGAATTGTCCCAGGGCCGCACTTGTGCACACATATATCGAAGCGAGGATGGGGGGATTTAGTTAAATAAAACGCTATTGCTTACAACAACATTTTTATTGCTATTTATTAAAGTTGCCATGCTATTTTGTGTTGACCTATTATATTATGTTTGTTAATAATTTGAATTACCGACACTATTCTGGTGAACGAGGGCCGCAAATCCTTTCCTCGAGGGCGCATGTTACCGGCCCTGATGTAGACCAATACAGCATTTAAGAATTGAGTTTTAATTAAATGTCTTATTTAATTAGCACACCAACTAATGCACATACATAATTTTTTTACATTAAAACATTTAAAATCGCCCCATCATGTTTCGATCCTAAGATCATCTTCAGGAAGCTGCACTGCTCCTTGCTAAAGTCACATTTTAAGTGTTTTAATGTAAAATAATTTATGTATGTGCATTAGTTGGTGTGCTAATTAAATTACTCTACGAAATACACGGTGCAACGATAAAGATAAATGTCTTATGTTTCCTACTTTCAGTGCTGAATTCATCACCTTATCCTTTTAAGTTTTTTCCTAAAATTCTTCGAAAATTATGATTGAGCGGAGCAGAATAAATACCTGTCCCAGTGAAGTTTTATCCGTACTAGAAATACTCTGTATTTTGTAATTGTCACGGTTTAGGGTAATGAACGTTGAAGTAATAAATTTCTGGGTTTCGGTCTCCTTATCACTGTGTGTGACTTGGGCCCGTTAATATATATTTGACTGAAAGAGTAACTGGAATCTATGTTATTACCATGTTATTTTATTCAAGTCTAGAAGTGTTTACTTTGCCATTTGTGTTGCTGGCTTTCATTGCATGACTGTTATTTTGGGTAGACTGGCAGGATTCTCCTGCGATCGGTATTTGTTGCAGTAAAAGGTAAAGCAATCCCTGGATTTGTTGGAGTAACACGGTTAATTGTGTGCGTAGAATTCTGTCCGTGGAGGGACAAATTGCATAGATTATGGTGGAAGTGTGTGTAGTGGGCTGTTGTGTTCAGTGGGTTTGTATCCACCTTGGATGGAATAAATAGAAACATAATACCCTCCGATGGGATTATTTTTCAGTATTGTGAAATATAATGGATGTTTATAATGAAATCTGACAATTAATGATAGTATTTCAGGATCCTAGCAATTTCTCTGAAATTTTTAGAGTTCGGTGGTAAATAAACTCAGCGACTACCTTAACACTGAAACTATGCTGTGTTTTATCTACATATTGCTTCATAATAATCTGTGTAGTTCAATTGAAATTGTCTCAGGAAGAGCGGGGGAGACAAAAGAAAAGAATAGAGTCCACGCGAAAGATGTAGCCAAATTCTTAATTTTATCGTAGAGAAATTGGTCCGGGGGGGGGGGGGGGGCAGGGGGTAGATTAATGTGGATGAGGATAAGAGCCATTGGCGAGCCTTTGTCATGTCATGATAATGAACCTTTGAGTTCCTTACAACGAGAAACTCTTCTTGAATTGCTGAGGAACTGTTAGCTGCACAAGACGGACTCTACTTTTTGAGTTAGCTAGTTAGGCGTTCATTTTTTGGTTTTCACAAGAATGTCAGCCTAAACATAATTAAATAGTATGTCACCGCAATGCAGGACCATGATCTTCACTTTGGTGTAGGAAGTGAATTTTTAAATTTTATTTAAAGAAACCTTATGCATGAAAGGTTTCAAGGATCTGATGTCCCGTCATTTATAAGTTAACAGTACTTGGATGCGTGGTGAGTTCTTCAGTCTTAGAAACCAACCGACGAGACTTTATTTGAAAAGCATCAGTTTAATAAATGCTTGTATAAGCTATATTGCGATTGAGTTTAATATGGACGGAAAGAAATGAAATTAATGCTGTCAAGAGAGATTTTACGTTTAATGTTTCATGTGCATCGTTGTACAGTTTGTAAGCGGATCAGGTCGCTCCTTCTGTAAAATACTGTACACTAATCCCACACAAGCAGGCACGATAATTATCACCATGGCAACATTGCTATTGTCGATTTATAAAGGGAATTTTGTAGTGCGGTCTTCTTACTGCAATACTGACTTTCGGGACACTCAGAATTTTTCACAGCCTATTTAACAGAAAGCCTGGACTATGACGATACGTACAGACGATTAGGACGAATTTGATGCCGCAGACAGGAGACTATAAGTTTCATATTTACCGTATGAGAATATTAAGTACCACTTTAAAATTCTTTTTATAAAAATTATCAGTCTTATTTGACATTAGTTAGTTTACAGTTTGAAGAAGGGGATACTATTCTCCTTCGTTTTCTTCTTAGCCGTCCCCCCTCCCCCCAATATTTTAGTTAAATGTACTGAAGCTGTTTTTGAATTTAATCCGCTTTTATTGAATTTGATATGTTCCATATCCGTGCATAAAAAGTATAATTTAATTTACGTAATATGACCAACAAAATGCACGTTTGTGTAATGTGTTTATCCCATAATGTCGCCGTCGAGATCATCTTCAGGGTAACTTACAAGAATATTAGGACCCCTCGATGTTCGACTGGTTCACTTATGCGTTTTGACAGATTGTTTGGATTCCTAATATTCTTGTAATATACCATGAAGATGGCCGCGACGATGGTTGAAACATGTTGGTGATAAATAATATGTGATAAACATACACAAATGCATTTGTTGGCCATATTACCTAAACCGAATTAATCCGTTTAACTTTCAGAATTTTATTGAGGAATATGCCAATGAAGCAGGAAGCGACTACCGCCAACTTTAGAATAAAATCATGGGATTCATGTTGATGGAGACAATAGGTTACGCCGGAACGTTGACACACCTACCAAAGTACGGTGTCTTATCCCAGAAACAATTTTAAGCAGGATGACCTTTCTTTATTTAATGATACTGCGGTAACAATTGGGGCATAAAAATATAAAATGGCATTTTTAAGAACTATAAAAATATAAGAGATATTGGTGGAAGGAATTGATGTTTATTACACATATAAAAGGAATGATGACGGTGAAAAATATTCTCACCGCTAGGTTATGACCGGCTGTCCTGAAATTCAGCAATCACAAGATGTATTGACAGAAACAAAATTAGAAGAGATTTATGGAATAAATAAGAAAGAGGGAGTTTCGTATTTTCCATTCCATGCTTTATAATACAATTGTTACAATATAAACAAAAAATGCACTCAATTATTTCTAATTATAAAAAAGGAGGAATTTTGTGGAGACGTCCGCAATGACACTTCAAGGGAAGCAATGTGCTGGGGGGGGGGGTAATTTTGTAGCCTTGTGTGGAAAAGGGTGGTCAGTTACACACACAAAGTAAAGTGAAAGTGTTTGATGAATTAGAGTCCAACGTAGGAATATTATCAACTGACGTTAGATAGTGAAGCAACTGTCATCTTTTTCAGAGACGTTTTGTTCAGCGATGTTCGAAAGTGACCTACAGGTCACGTAATATAATGATATTGGCAGTAATCGGTTGTTTGATCCTGTCGCGTGAAGTATGTACGTTAGGTTGGCGATCAGATCAACGTAGTATTGCTTGTGATATGTGTTAGGTTGTCAAAATATTAGTGCGCATTTGACAGAGAAGTACATTAAGTTGGGATCAGAGTAGCGTGAAATACGTTAGGTTGTAGTGAGATTAGTGTGAAGTACATTAAGTTGTGGTGAGATTAGGGTCCAGTACATTAGGTTGTGGTGAGATTAGGGAGAAGTACATTAGGTCGTGGTGAGATTAGGGTGAAGTACATTAGGTTGTGGTGAGATTAGGGTGAAGTACATTAGGTTGTGGTGAGATTAGGGTGAAGTAAATTAGGTTGTGGTGGGATTAGGGTGAAGTACATTAGGTTGTGGTAAGATTAGGGTGGTAATCAGGTTAGTGTGAATTACGTTCATTTCGTTATCAGAGTTGCGCTCAATACTTCGGTGTCGTCAGATTAATGCGAAATGTGTTGGCATCATTATTATGTTAGTATGAATTACATTAGGGTATGTTGACAATAATATGAAGCATATTGAGTTACGAAATTATGGAGAAGTGCAGTAGGTTGTGATCAGATTGGAGTGAAACACATTGGTTTGTTTATCATATTAGTGTGAAAATGTTTGTGCGTTGGTTTCATTATCACATAGATGTGAAATTTGTAAGTTTGGTGATGAGATTAGTGTGGCACTGGTCGTGAATATCAGGTGACATATTCTGGCTCAGAACTTTCACTTTAGTTGGTAGTTGGTCTTCTAATGAAGTTATTTATTCCGTGTTCTGCTGTTAAGCTTATGGAGACGACAGTGAAGGACGGCGGGGCTGTGAAGTTGAAAGGTTGAAAACGAAGTGCTGTTAAAGTACAGGCATTCTATTTTAACAGATTTTTTTGGCACGAGGTTACAGGGAGTTAAGAAAACGAAAATGGCACTAAATCAGGAAATCATTGTTTAGTTTTCGAAGCGAGTAACGCAGCGGATTTAGGGATCATTTCATAACTAACGGGGAAATTGATATAGGAAACCCGCCGTCAAGGATGGAGGTAAATATGCGTCTACCCTTTCAAGCACATACGTGTGTCACCTACTTTAATCAATTTCTCGGAGCAGAGTCCTTAAAAGGATACCAGTTACTCAGTCACAATATTCACTGAAATTTATGGAACCCAACCTTTTTGTGCTGGTATTCTTAAAAGTACACCAGTTGTCCCTTTCCTGACCCAGATGACTCATATTCCCTCTCTCCTAGCTTATTTCTTTAGACCTATTTTATTATTATCTTCCATCTACGCTTAAGTTTTCCAAGTCTTTTTCCCTCTTGGTTTTTACAATTCTCCCTCATACGTGCCACATGCTTCGCCCATCTCGTTTCCCTTAATTTGCCTACCCGAAAAATATTCGGTGTATAGTTCAGATCGTGAAACTTTTATTACGCAACTTTCTCCGGTTTCATTTTACACACTTCTTGCTATTCCCAATTTTGTTTTCAATATTCTGCTTTCAAATATCCGGAATGTATATTATTTTCTGAATACTCCGTGTTTTAATATTAAAATACCTGCATAATATTTTCACGTTTTGTGTGATTCTCACCCTAAACAGGAATTAAGTCTCCACTTAACATTAACCTACATATTTTGGTGATGGAGACTGAGTGTTTACTGTGGAATAGGTTCTTGGTTTATACACATTGGCTGCATGAAGCTTAATCTCACGTATTAAAGGGGAACAATCGATTAATTTGTTCTAGAACACTGAGTTGAGGAATACGTTTGGAGTTAAACGACCTAGAGAAAACTGCATAGAACACGAGTTCATTATTTGTCGTTGTCATCAAATGTAGTAATATTAGGGTGATTAAATCAAGGAGGATGAGGAAGGGGAAAAATGCGTACATGTTTTTGATGTGACAACCCGAAGGATAGAAACGACCGGGAAGACGTATATGTAGACTGGAGGATAAAATTAGAATAGGCATTAAAGAAACAAGACTGTAGGAGGTGGAATGGATTAATATGGCTCAAGATAGGGACGAGTGGTGGGATGTTATGAACACGGCAGTGTACATGTCGGTTAAAATCTTAAGACAATAACGTACACTTCTAACGAATTGCTTGCGTTTCTGCTGTCACCTGAGTACAGTTAACTAATTTCTAACCATAATTAATATATTTCCAACCAAATGTCTCGAAGAAAACGAAACGTACTTTTGTGTGCTCACTTTTTTTGTTCTTGCAGTTTTCGAGATAATGAAACAGAAGAAGAGATGGAACGTGCCTGAGTTGTTACTTTTTGCACATAGTTTGTAATTTCGGATCGTGGCTTTCCGAGTTTGATAAAGTGTAGTTCTGTGGATGAATACTGACGTTTCGGAGAAACATGCTACCTTTATTTTTAAGATTAAAGGATTATAGTTACTCAAGTCCAGCTTACAGCTACGTGTTGTCGAAAATCGGAAGACAACGACAAAAAAATCCTCGCCGTGAAAACCTAAAACTTTTTAGAAAATGTAGAATGTATTATCAGCCACCACAGGGCGCATTCGATTATCGTCTTCTTCCAGTCTGTTCTATCAGAGTTATGGGACTAAGCCCATGTCTTCAGAGAAACCTAGGCATTTTATAATTAATATAAACTATAAGAGACTAATATTATTTTGGTAACAGTGCCACATGTGGCTATCCTGTAATCTTACCTTTTTTGTACTTAAGTCCTTGTGGTATTGAACGTCATATGAGCGTCCTCTAACTGTTGGCGATGCTGTCAGCAATGTTTTGTCGTTCTTTGACAATTGATTCCGAAATGTTCAGAGTCCCACCTATGGGTATCACATGCGTGTGAAGTAACAAGTGAGGACATCTGCGCGGTTGCAGTGTAATGGAGTTAGCTACTGTTTAATACATTCCATAGCCATTTAATGCAAAGGTGAAGTTTATATTGGCTACTTTTTATACGGCTAATCCTTTATACGAAGTTATTAGAGGAGGAGGAGGAGGAGGAGAAGAAGAAGAAGAAGAGTAATGATGTAATTCGTGGAGCAAAGCTTTTTTAGAGAGGCTAATTTTTTTTAATCTAGCGTACAGGTTCTCTGCATTTCATGGGATCCGAATGTCATGGAGGGAATCGCAAGAACACGCCATTTGTTTCTGTTGGAACACAAATGAACCCAGTTTGTGCTTTTCTATATTATTTAATTAAGACCTATTTTAATATTATACTTCCGTTTAAGTCTAGGACGGGCAAGTGGCTCCTTTTCATCAGGGTTTCTCGAATAAAACTTGATACCCATACCCAGTCTTTCCAGTGCTCCCAGCTTTTCTCATTCATATAAACCTTCTTGATTGCGTAATCCTAACAAAATTTTGCGTGCAGTACGAATCACGAAGCCCTTTGTTATGCATTTTTCTCCAGCTTTCTCTTGATGCCTTCGTCTTTGATCCAAACTTATCATCTCCAGTACCCTCTTCTCAAACTCTGTCAGTCCGCGTTCTTTCTTGCACGAAAGCGACCAATGCTCACATAAATAAACACCAAAAATCAAAAGTATTCTTATATATGGTTAATTTAAATTCATTCGTCTTGCCTCAGATGATATATCGTCAAATGGTAGGGTGATTGGTGAAAAGGCAGTTCGATGTGGAATAAAGAAGTTGTTTTCTAATTTGAGATAATATTTCTGTATTTATCTGTTGGGACTCGGAGGGAAAAACACAAAGTAACAGCTAGGATAGTCGGCATTCCGGCAGTGAATTTAAGTGAATGAATGATTTCATAATGGCGTCAGGGTCCGTCCACCGGGTGATGGATACATAAATATGGAGTGTTGATGAAATGGCAACTGACAGCGAAAACCAAAATGCTTAAAGAAAGCTGTCTAATTAGCGATTTGTCCACCATAAATTCAGTATGATTAGCTCTGGAATTGGGCTCGCTTCTCCGCGCGGGGAAGCTGGCGATTAATCATTTGAGCTATGAGAAGGAATTCCTGATTGTCTAGTGACATAGACCTGACGGAAAAAATCCTGAAATTGAGATGATTTTCAGGTATTAAAATTTAATTTTTAAATATCCTGGAGTAATGGTTGCTGGAGGTCAAAATATAGAAAAATTTGTTCAATAAGTCTGATATATTCTATGACTCTAGCTATGGGGTGGGTAATTTTAAGCAATTATCGGATAATCATATTTCCTTTTTAGACAGAAATTTCTCAGGTTTCACTAACAATGCCCGGTTTCAGTGAGCACATTTAAGCTATCTTTGTTACATTTCCAGAGCTACAAGGCGAAACAGTAATAACCGATTGTTCATTAACTGAGCAGGAAGAGAGTACCTTGCCCTAAGAGAGAGGAAATTACAGAGGAAGAAAAGAACGGAGATGTGCTGTCACTAGGTACTTAATCCGATAAAGAGTGTGAAACTGAAAGTTGCAGTCAGGTAGATAGCACGCCTGCTCGTATTTAGGAGGAAAGTTTCGTAATATTTCTTAGTCAGTCCGGACTATGCTGTAATATTTCATTGAATTAGGCCTCGAATGCTTCCTGAAAAATCGTTTCTATTTCGTTATTTACAATAGCGGTGGTCACAGCAGACTGTCTGTCATTGTCAGACTTACACCGCCTAAGGTACCCAACGTTTTGCAGTCGAAGGCAGCATGAAACTATGATAAACAAAACCAAAAGAAACAACAGGGCGCGGAATAAATGTTTTTTTATGTAGTCACACGAATTCATTTTGCGTTGTGACACAGTTAGAGGACATTTTAGGGAGAAAAGCACGTCTAACCCAACGAAGCAGGTAATCTAGTTCCACTGCCATTGCCATTATTTTTGGACTAGAACCTGGGTCTGGCTGTCCAGTTCCGGTAACACACAACGTTTTATTTTATTCGGTGCTTCAGTTGATGTGGTTGTATCTGTAATGCCTTATTATTCGACAGTGTATAATCTAGCTACTCACATCGTCCTTATACTCATAAATAAGGACTAAAGAGATAACACGGACAGTACCTTACAGGAGCGGTACCAGGAAACATGCAAGACAATTGGTTTAGAAAAACCTCGTGGTCATTGTTTAATTTTATGACCTATAAGTTGGGGAAGGATGATACTGAAATAAATTCTAAAGAAATACGTTTTTAAGATACTAACTGGATTAAATTGACAGTTCAGGGCTTTTGAGGTACTCTTCTAGTATGAGGGACCATATAGGCAGGAATACCTTTGAGTCTATAAATGACTTTCATTTGTTTGGCGTAGGCTGTGACCTAAGGAACTGGCAATACCTTGGATTTACTTAAGCGTCTAATGTAAACGGTAATTTATAATATTAACATGGAAGTGAGTTGAACATTTCAGTGTAATGTAGTTTGAAGTGATTGTTAGTAGTTTTTTGGAACGGTTGAGTGTATTGTCTAAATATATTCATTGTATTAGGCACGACCTTCATTTACCTATTCTCTGAATTAGTGTTACCAGTCTGGCGTCTGAACGGTAATACAAAGCTGATAAAAGAGAAAGTTGTCCGTACACTTCCCTTTCGGACTTGCACTTTAGGAAATTAAATTGTCTCTCACTGCGTGTGTTTCAAGCATCCTGGAGATAATTTTAGAGACATCACAATTATTGAATTTTCTGGAACAGGCGATAAAACTTTATAGTTTATTTCCATTTATCTGACATTTAACATTAGGAGCTCTAGAATGTAAAGAAAAGACTGGAAAGCGTGAACTACATAATGTAGTAAATACATTTTCCAGCAGTTTTCCTTGTTTAAGTCTGTTTGTAGTTTGTGTAGCCATTTGTAACTTTAAATATGGTGGACATTTTGGAATCGTTACGGTTAAAGCAGGAATTTCTGGAAACCTTCAAATTTGGCCTCCCAATAATAATATTTTTAATTTGCAGAGAAAGGGTAATAATTGCGCTGCACGAAAGCGCTTAATTTAAAAGTTTAATTTCTTCTATGCTCTAATTCGTGACCTTCTGTACGTGTCATAATTTTCAAATCTTACTTGCAACGTCAAGTGCTTTATTAAGGTGATGTGGGCGTTCTGACAGTTGCATGTTATTATTTTTTACACAGATATGTACTACATCTTTGCGACTTTCGCTGTAAATGAATGATAATTCTGCCTATGGTCAGAGGTTTTTATGATTCCTTTTCAGCCCGTTGTACTGGAGGTTCAGTGAGTGATTGTTTGGTCATTCATCTTCTTGAGTGTTGTATTTATATCACATGCTACCTCTTTTGAAAACGTTTTAAAGTGGAGGCAATTTATTTAGTTTTAAAATTTTATCTTTCGGAATAAGAGAAATTATGGCGTGCATTATTCGACTAACAGCAAGCCGCACAGAGTCCAGACCTGATAAATACGAGTAAGTTAATGGGAAGGCTTATAGCGAACTCCGGCCGTGATTTACCCTAATTAATCGTATACTATAAACCACCGAAATGCACATTTGTTAAAATAATGTTTTAATTTTAAAATTTTAAAATTAAAATATTAGTGTAGGTTGTGTTGGTGTATTTTGTACGATTATATTACAATGCACGGCGTAAAAAAAGAAAATTACCTTAATTACCTGCGTCACTTTGAAGCCGGAATCATAAATTTAATTGGCATCTAACTGTTCTTTAAAAGATACAAACAGAAGACAGTGCTAATTGTATATACTTGGCAACTCATTTTTTATCCAACATGGGATTGAATTATAATTTAAAAAATGTGAATTAATCTGAAGTTGGGGCTTTCCAAGACAAGTGCACAGAACCTTCAAAATCGTGAAAAGTAGGTAGATTTCAAAAGAAATGAAGAAAATTTATGTTATATGTACGTCGGTCGGATAATAATGTTGAAGAATTACGAAACAGTCACATTTTTATATGCGACTCTGTTTAACGAGGCTTGCAAACAGTACAAGGAAGGACACAATGTAGTGCTGTTGTATGGCCGTAAGAATTGGACGACAAGTGCAGCTTACAGTAGGAGTACCGAAACATCAGAATTTGCCTTCTTCAGGCGAGCTTCCCCCAAACTGGACCCCACAGTTCACACTGAATTACATACACTGAATAGGTGTACATAAAGAAGGTCGGAACTTGAATGGTTCAGTCACCTCTTACTACTGATGCTTCAAATGAGATGAACTAGTCTGTTCATGACCTGTGAACTCACTGATTTTGGGCTGTTGGACACTTGAGGGGGGTGGGTGGGAGGGCTGATAATGACAAATAAAAATCCCTGTATGGTCCTAACAGAACATTTTCTACACTGACTAACAGTCCGTGTAACCTTAAAAATGGCAGGTACATAGGGGAGAAAGTGCACTTTGTTTCTACACTGACTGTTAGTCAGTGTAGAAACAAAGTGCACTTTCTCCCCTATGTACCTGCCATTTTTAAGGTCACGTTCCTTGCCCTTCCTTCCCTGAATCAAGACAATTTATTTCCATACACGACTTAAATTTCTTTTTTTGAAGTTCGCACATTCCTCCTAAAGGTTGGTAAGTACCAGATTACGTCGTGTCATATCGCAGACGACAGTAACACAATGGGATACAGAACTTTATCACAACACCTAGTATTTGTAAAGTGTGTGTGTTTAGTGCAAGGTAAAAGGGTAATTTGTAGGCACTGGATGGACGTGTGCAGTCAGGTTAACGCTCAGGCTGCGAAATAGTAAGACGTTAACGAAAATTGCCTCACGTTGGCTTAAACCGTCTCATTTGGCATGAAGAAGACTACAAAATGTACCATTTCGCTTTTGTTCTATCTTCAAGTGAAACGTCGGATACACACAAAGGAAAAGAAGTTTAAGCCCGCACGGCAGTGCAACAACTCAGACAACGGCCGTGAAGCCTGAAGTCGATAATAATAATAATAATAATAATAGGACAGATATAATAATTAAAAACAAAAAAGAGAAAACATGCACACTGATAGATGTGGCAATACACGCAGACAGAAATGTTGTGCAAAAGGAAGCGGAAAAGAAGTTAAAATACAAGAGTTTGTGTA